>Ga0208916_10000993_pt1 | contig 12472 bp, 10 predicted proteins | sample DEB19_08_DNA_5_FD_184523 | JGI IMG/M metagenome (GOLD analysis project Ga0208916, IMG submission 184523) | Aqueous microbial communities from the Delaware River and Bay under freshwater to marine salinity gradient to study organic matter... | ecosystem: Environmental > Aquatic > Marine >... | reverse complement strand
GATACCAAGCTGGCCGTCAGCACCAAGCCAGACACGAACAACAGCCGCGCATTGGAAAAACGAGTAGAGATAAACATGAAAACCTTCAGAAATTAGAAACCGTAAAAATGAAAATTGAGCAACTGACAGGACTCATGTAACGAACTAAATTCCGTCATGGCGAGCAAAGCGCGGCCATCCATCTAACTCCCCGTCATGGCGAGCGCAGCGCGGCCATCCATCTTTGAGGCGCGCGGTGATGGACTGCCGCGCTTCGCTCGCAGAGACGGAAGTATTTTCTCGCCACGACGAAGCAGTGGACAGCGACCGCTGCGGTCAATTCAACAGGGTGGACAGCGGCTGAAAGACAGGCCACTGACGATGACCGCCCTGTCTTAGGGTACCTTTCTTCGCCCGCTCCCATAAGAAAATGCAGGCGCTTGAGCGAAGGCTACCAGCGGCGAAGCGTGCCCACAAGGGGCGAGATGATGAGGGTCTGAACACAATTGAAAATTATAGGCAGACCCCGTTGTCGCTTAGCAATTAGCGCTTCGCGTTTGCAAAGAACAGCTGTTGACCGTTGATTTTGTAGCTGGTGATGACAGCCTGACCGGCGGCCGAGGTGATCCAGTCGGCGAACTTTTGGGCTTCAACGACTTTGGTCTTCGGGTGCTTAGCCGGGTTGACCACCAACACGCCGTATTGATTGAACAAGCGCGTGTCGCCTTCGACCAGCACCGCTAGGTTAGCGCGATTTTTAAAAGCGAGCCAGGTGCCGCGATCGGCCAGCACGTAGCCTTCGGCGCTGGCCGCCATGTTCAACGCTGGACCCATGCCGCAACCGCAAGCCTTGTAGCCAGAAAATACGGGTGCATCGACACCGGCCAGCTTCCAGTAGCGCAGTTCAGCCGCATGCGTGCCGCTCTTGTCACCACGGGAAATAAAAGCGCCATTGCCAGCCTCGAGTTTTTTCAGCCCTTGCAAAATGTCTTTGCCTTTGACGCCGGCGGGATCAGTGGCCGGGCCAATCAAGACGAAGTCGTTGTACATCACAGGCTCACGTTTCAGCACAAAGCCTTCTGCAACGATTTTTTCTTCGGCCACTTGGTCGTGCACAAACAGCACGTCTGCGTCACCGCGTCGGCCCATGTCGATGGCTTGGCCGGTGCCCAGCGCAACCACCTTGACGTCAATGCCTGTGGCTTTTTTGAATTCTGGCAACAAGTGCGCAAAGAGACCCGATTGCTCGGTCGAGGTGGTCGAGGCCATGACGATGGAAGGGCTTTGTGCCTGCGCCAAGGTACCGCCCCAAGCCAAGCCAGCCAGCAGCACGACTGTCGACATTTGATGGGCCAGCCCTGAAACATTTATTTTTTTCATCCTAATTCCCCTTTTAAAAATTGGGCTGCTGCCGGCGGCAGCGCCTCTCCAAAAAACGACTTCACCGGTGCGTCCGCCAACACATGGCCGTGCTCCAGATAAATCACCCGGCTCGCCAGACGTTTCACTTGACCGAGGTTGTGGCTGCTGAAAATCAGGGTCATGCCCGAATCTGCAAATTCACCCATCAGGGATTCGACCTCGCGCTTGGCCGCCGGGTCGAGACTGGCCGTCGGCTCGTCAAGCAACAACACTTGCGGCTTCAAAGCCCATGCACGCGCCAGCGCCAGCCGTTGCTGTTGACCACCCGACAGGGTTTTTCCGGAGCGCTCAGCGAGGGCAGCCAAACCCACGCGCTCGAGCGCTGCCAAAGCCTGCTCGCGTGCAGCACGCCAACGCATGCCGCCCAGCCAAAGACCGATCGCGACATTGTTTTGCACGCTGGTGCGCAGCATGTAGGGCCGCTGAAACAGCATCGCCTGGCGTGCTGGCACCGGCTGCAACATCTGCCCGCTGGAAGCTGGCAACAGACCATGCAAATGTCGCAGCAAGGTGCTTTTACCGCTGCCGTTGGCACCCACCAAGGCCAGCCGCTCACCATGGCCAATGCTGAGCGTGCAATCCACCAGCGCATGAACAAGGCCAAACTGCACACCCACTGCGTTCAGCTTGAACAAGACATCCGGCACCGACTCCGAGGTACGGGTGTTCGACATCAACGTGCCCCCGCCTTGACGATCACAGCATCAGTCGTCCCATCTGCCTGCCAAACGCCACGTTCTTCGCGGGCTTCGCGCCAGCGGCGGATGAGTGAAATCAATACATTCAGGAGCAACACGACCAGCAACAACAACACGCCCAAGGCCAGCGCCAACGGCAGGTCACCCTTGCTGGTTTCGAGTGCAATGGCGGTGGTCATCACCCGCGTGAAACCGTCAATGTTGCCGCCCACCACCATGACCGCGCCGACTTCTGAAATAGCCCGACCGAAGGCCGCGATCAAAACCGTCATCAAGGAGTAGCGCTCGTCCCACAGCAGAATCATGCCGCGCCAGCCAATACCGGCGCCTAGCGACTGCAACTGTTCTCCATGCAAACGGTCAGCGTCTTCAATGCTTTGCCGCACCAGCGCGGTGACAACGGGCAGCACCAGCACGGCCTGCGCCAACACCATGGCCTTGAACGAAAACAGCCACCCGAGAAAACCCAAAGGCCCCGTGCGCGACAGCAACAGATAGATCACCAGACCAACCACCACAGATGGCAGCGCCAACGCCGTGTTGAGACATGCCAGCACCACGCCGCGTCCGGCAAACCGCGCCACGCCCAGCCATGCGCCTAGCAACAGGCCGACGCTGCAAGCTAACGCGCAGGCTGACGCACTCACGGCCAACGAACGCAGCACGATGCTGACGAGCAAGGGATCGAATGAGGTGATGAGGGAAAACGCCGTGACGACGCTGTCTTGAAATGTATTCATGCTTTGAAGCGTCTGCAAAGGACTGCGGACTGTAGCCTAGTTGAATAGCCCCTGTAGTGCATTGGTAGTCACGAGCTATGAACGTTCGTGCATAGCTTTTCGCCAGCCAAAAGGCAATCTTCACTGTCCTTGATAATCGCAGCAGTCACCATGCACAAAGTCCAACTTTCTTATCAGCTCTCTGCCGAACGCAGCCCCGACGCCCTGATCCGCCATCCCCTGCTGGACCTGCTGCACGCGGTGCGCGAGCAAGGCTCGATTTCAGCCGCAGCACGCAGCCAAGGTCTGTCTTACCGCCACGTGTGGGGCGCCCTGAAAGAAGCCGAACAAACGCTGGGCCGCGAACTCATCATCTGGGAAAAAGGCCAGCGTGCCCAACTCACCGAGTTCGGCGAAAAGCTGTTGTGGGCCGAGCGTCAGGCACAAGCCCGGCTGGCGCCGCAAATCGAAGCGCTGCGTGGCGACATTGAACGCGCTTACTCCATGGCCTTCGACGACAGCGCCCACGTGCTGGTGCTGTACGCCAGCCACGATGCGGCGCTGGCGGCGCTGCGGCAGAAGACATCGGCCCATGGTTTGCATCTGGACATCCGCTTCATGGGCAGCGTGGACGCCATTGCTGCACTGAATGCCGGGCGCTGCCTGATGGCCGGCTTTCACACACTCGAGCGGCCAGCCGCTGACTCTTTGGCCGCGCAAGCCTACCGTCGTCAGCTCAAACCCGGCCTGCACAAACTGATTGGTTTTGCGCACCGCATGCAAGGCCTGATGGTCGCCAAAGGCAATCCACAATTCATCACTGGGCTGAAAGACCTCAGCCGACCGGACTTGCGCTATATCAACCGTGCCAGCGGCACCGGCACACGGGTGCTGTTTGACGAGCTATTGGCCGACAGCGGCATAGCCCCGAGCGCGATCAACGGCTACGCCACGCAGGAGCCGTCGCACGCTGCGGTGGCGCAGGCCGTGGCCAGTGGCTCAGCCGACGTGGGCTTGGGTATTGAGGCCGTCGCCCTTGAAAAAGGACTGGACTTCATCCCCTTGGTGCGCGAGCGTTACCACTTGGTGTGCTTGAAGTCCGCGCTGTCGCAAGCCCCCGTGCAAGCCTTGTTGCAGGTCTTGCAAAGCCCTGCCTGGCAAACCGCTGTGGCGCAACTGCCCGGCTACAGCGCTGCGGATGCGCAAAGCGGCCAAGTGCTGTCCCTGCGGGCGCATCTGCCGTGGTGGAGCTACCGACGCGACAAAGCTGCAGTGACTTAAAAGCTCAGAGCGAGCAGGAGCGAAAGCCGCAAAACACGTCGTCGCGTTCGGGCTGATAAAAATTCCGGTATTTAGGCGACTTCATGCGTGCCCGCGTGGCAAAGGATCCGCCGCGCAAGACCTTGTGCGTGCCAAACCAAGGCTGTGAATAGTCCGCATACGGACCGGGTACAAAGCCGGGGTACGGCTTGAAGGTACTGCCCGTCCACTCCCACACATCGCCCCATTGGAACCCCCGGCGGCCAGCCGTGTGCGCAGCAATCTCCCACTCAACTTCAAACGGCAACCGGCGACCCGCCCAGCGGCACCAGGCATCAGCCTCCCACCAACTCAGGTGCATGGCCGGCTGGTTGCCCAGCATGCGCAGCGGCTGACCAAAACGGTTTTGCATCACCGCGCCGCTGGCCACACCGATTTGGTCGACGTAGCGCGGACCGCGCCGGCCTTCGCTCAGGCTGATGGTCTGCAGCCACTGCCAGCCAGCGTCGCTCCACAGTTCTTGGCGGTCATAACCACCGTCACTGACAAACTCGACAAACTGCGCCCAACTCACCGGCTGCGCATCGATCTCAAATTCCGGCACGTCCACCTCATGCGCACCCACTTCATTGTCAAAAACAAATCCCGCACCGTCGGCCGGGCTGCCCAGCTGCCAGTGGCAAGCCGGTACCAACAGCGGTTCGCGCTGCGTCATGGGCGTGGGCGCGAAGGCTTGTAGCAAGGGGCGGTCCAGCGTCAGCCCCAAGGTTTGCGCGGTCATCACCATCGCTTCAGCATGCATGTCTTCATGAAACAAGCAGAGGCGGTAAAAGTACAGCGCATCGTCGCTTGGGTCAGCCCGTTCGAGCAATTCGAGCGTGCTTTCCAGTGTGTTTAGCAGGTAAGCGCGGCAGGCATTCACGTCGGGCAGATCGAGCGACCAACGCGTGTCATGCGGCACATGCGAGGAATCCCACCAACGGTCGGCATCAGGTTCAATCGACGGCAGACGTGGCCCCGCAGGATCGCAGCGAGCGCCCTGGCTGCGCTGCAAGTTGCGGTCTATCCAGTACGCCTGAAACCAGGCCACATGGCCCAACTCCCAGAGCGGGGGATTCAGCGTCGGCAACAGTGGCACGACAAAATCAACCTTTTCAAGGGCGCTTTGAAACTGCGAAAAAAGACGCAAGGTGTGGTTGCGCGCATCCATCAGGGCGAGCGACAAGACGTCACGGCCGGCTTCCCGGATCTTTGAAGAATCTAACAAGCCAGCGCTCTCAGTTGAGAAGGACGAGTGGGTGGGTAGGAACACATTTGAAAGATCATAGTGTGGGCACAGCGAAAGCGGGACAATGTCGTATTTTCGAATTCCAGAAAGCTTCCACAATGACCGCCACCCTCACGCCCTTGACACCGCCAGCTCCGCCGCGTTTGACCAGCCTCTCGCATGGCGGGGGCTGTGGCTGCAAGATCGCGCCTGGCGTGCTCAGCGAAATCCTGAAAAGCACCAGCCAGATGGTGATTCCCCCCCAGCTGCTGGTGGGCATCGAGACCGCTGACGATGCGGCCGTCTACCTGCTCAATGACGAGCAGGCGCTGATTGCCACCACCGATTTCTTCATGCCGATCGTCGATGACCCGTATGACTTCGGCCGGATCGCCGCGACCAATGCCATCAGCGACGTCTACGCGATGGGTGGCACGCCCATCATGGCGCTGGCCTTGGTCGGCATGCCGATCAATGTGCTCCCGCTGGAAACCATTGGCTCGATCCTGCGCGGTGGTCAAGATGTTTGCCGCGATGCAGGTATCCCGATTGCCGGCGGCCACACGATTGATTCAGTCGAACCGATTTACGGGCTGGTTGTGCTCGGTCTGGTGCATCCGTCGCGGGTCAAGAAAAACTCGGGCGCACGGGCTGGTGACGTGGTGATTCTGGGCAAGCCGCTGGGTGTCGGCATCTTGTCGGCAGCGCTTAAAAAAGAGGCGCTTGACGCCGAGGGCTACGCCCGCATGATCGCCGTCACCACGCAACTGAACAAACCCGGCATTGAGCTGGCACGCATGGACGGCGTGCACGCGCTGACCGACATCACCGGTTTCGGTCTGGCCGGTCATGGCCTTGAACTGGCGCGCGCGGCCAACCTGAAAATGCAAATTCAACTGGCACAGATTCCGCTGCTGCCCGGCGTGCTGGCGCTGGCTGAGCAAGGCATGGTCACCGGCGCCTCAGGACGCAACTGGGAAGGTTATGGCCACGACATCGCCCTGCCCGAAGGCATCAGCGCGGCGCAGCAGGCTTTGCTGTCAGACCCGCAAACCAGTGGCGGACTGCTGGTGTCTTGCGCGCCAGAGACGGCCGACCAAGTCTTGGCCTGCTTTCACAGCCAAGGTTTTGCCGACGCTCGCGTCATTGGCCAGATGACGGCTGGCAGGGGCGTTGAGGTCCTGTAAGCCAGCTTCGGACTGTCGCCCTGTAAAATTCTGTCCGCACCAAAATGCATTCGGTGCGCCTCGCGCCGAATGTTGGCCCGCTTTTTCGCTCTCCTCTTGATCCATTTTTCTGGACACCCTATGCGCGCCTTACTCAAATTTTCCCAAGCCGTAGACTGGCTCAATGCCCAGGTTGGCAAGTACGTGATCTGGCTGATTTTTGCAGCTGCCGCCATCAGCACCGGCAACGCCATTGTGCGCAAGGCCTTTGACACCAGCTCCAACGCCTACTTGGAAGCGCAGTGGTATTTATTCGCCTGGTCCTTTCTGGCTGCGGCTGGCTACACCTTGTTGAACCGCGAGCATGTGCGCATCGACGTGCTGAACAGCCGTTTGTCCAAGCGCGCGCAAGTGTGGGTCGACATCATTGGTTTCGCCTTCTTCCTGACACCGCTGTGCATGGTCGTTCTGTATTTGGGGACGCCGCTGGCGATACAGATGTACCAGACCGGTGAGACCTCCGGCAACTCGGGCGGCCTGATCCGCTGGCCTGTCTGGGCCGCCATGCCTGTCGGCTTTGCGCTGTTGATGCTGCAAGGCTGGTCGGAAATGATCAAGCGCATCGCCTTCCTGCAAGGTCAGGGCCCGGACCCGATGGGTCGCCTCGCAGACAAGACGGCCGAAGAAGACCTGGCTGAGGCCCTGCGCGCGCGCGCGGCTACCGACACCCCTGAAGCCAGCGCCACCCCCAACGCTGCTCAACAACGTTAAGCGGCCGGAACGACTCATCATGGAATTTCTCATCACCAATTTCGCCCCGATCATGTTCGTGGGTTTGATCCTTTTTCTGCTGCTGGGCTTTCCGGTGGCTTTCAGTCTGGGCGCCTGCGGACTGTTCTTCGGTTTGATCGGCATCGAGATGGGTATATTCCCCGCGTCCGTGATCGCTTGGTTGCCGCAACGCCTGATCGGCATCATGGCCAACGACACCTTGCTGGCCGTGCCCTTCTTCACCCTGATGGGTCTGATCCTGGAGCGCAGCGGCATGGCCGAAGACCTGCTGGACACCATCGGCCAAGTGTTCGGCCCGATGCGTGGTGGCCTGGCCATCGCGGTGATTTTGGTCGGTGCCCTGCTGGCAGCGACCACCGGCGTGGTCGCCGCCTCGGTCATTTCCATGGGCTTGATCTCTCTGCCCATCATGCTGCGCTACGGCTATGACCGACCGCTGACGGCCGGTGTGATTGCCGCGTCAGGCACCTTGGCGCAAATCATTCCGCCCTCACTGGTGCTGATCATCATGGCCGACCAACTGGGCCGCAGTGTCGGTGACATGTACAAAGGCGCGTTCTTGCCAGGCTTCATGCTGATGGGCATGTATATTTTGTATGTGGTGGTGTTGGCTTTCTTCAAACCCGACCGAGTGCCAGCACTGCCACTGGAGGCGCGCACCTTCCGTGAACCCAACGGCAGCGGCGGCTACGGCTCGCTGGTCGCGTTGACCGCGCTGTCCGCTACGGTGTCCGTCTACCTGGCTCAGAACATGGAGGCCGTGCACACCTGGCTTGAAGGCGAGGAAGTCACCTTCGTCGCCACCGACGAAAAAGTCGTGGTCGCCATGTGTGCCGGCGTGTTTCTGGCACTGCTCATCGCGCTGGTCAACAAGGGCGCCAAGCTGGGCCTGCTGTCGCGTTTGGCTGAACGCGTGACCTTTGTGCTGATCCCACCGCTGCTGCTGATCTTCTTGGTCTTGGGCACTATTTTCTTGGGCGTCGCCACACCGACCGAGGGCGGTGCCATGGGGGCCATGGGCGCGTTGATCATGGGCTGGGCGCGCGGACGGCTGGACATGAAACTGCTCAAACAGTCGCTGGCGTCCACCACCCGGCTGTCCAGTTTTGTGATGTTCATCCTGATCGGTGCCACGGTGTTCAGCCTGGTGTTCCAGGCTGCCGATGGACCGAAGTGGGTGGAGCACCTGCTGACCGACCTGCCTGGCGGCCAGATCGGTTTTCTGGTTCTGGTCAACGTCATGATCTTCTTTCTGGCCTTTTTCCTCGACTACTTTGAGCTGTCCTTCATCGTGGTGCCTCTGCTGGCACCCGTGGCCAACAAACTCGGCATCGACCTGATCTGGTTCGGTGTGTTGCTGGCGGTGAACATGCAGACCTCGTTCATGCACCCGCCTTTCGGCTTCGCGTTGTTTTACCTGCGGTCAGTCGCCCCGGAAAAACCGTATCTCGACCGCGTCACCAAGAAAATCATGGAGCCGGTCACCACCCTGCAGATCTACAAGGGTGCCATTCCGTTCGTACTGATCCAAATCGCCATGGTCGGCCTGCTGATTGCCTTTCCACAGCTGGTCACCGGCAGCTTGGACAAGAAGGAGGTCTACAACATGGAGAACATCGGCCAACAGATGCGCGACACCCTGGCGGACACAGCGAACCCCTACGACACGACCCCAGACGCCAGCGCAAGCGACGCAGTCGGTAGCACCACGGCTGAGCCTGAGCCACCCAGTGCAGCACCTGAAGACGACCCGATGAAGGCCATGCAGGAAGCGCTCAAGAGACAAAGCAAAAAATAGCCGCTGCACTTTTTGACAAGCTGATAAGCCACAAAAAAACCGCCTCAGTGAGGCGGTTTTTTTTGGCTGCCCGTCAAAGGCAGAACAGTTCAAACTCAGATCTTCGCCGTGCTCATGTACTGGTTGAACGGGTACTCAGAGAAGCGGTTCCAGAGGATCTGGTCGCGCTGGAAAGCGCGCATGTCCTGGCTGATCTTCTTGAACTCAGGTGACTTGGCTTCGTGCTCGGCGAAGACTTCCATCGACGACTTGAAACCAGCGTCCATGACGGCCTTTGGAAAAGCCTTCAGCTGAGTCTTTTCAGCGACCAGCTTCTTCAAAGCGATCGGGTTCCAAGCATCGTACTTGGCAGTCATGTCGCGTGCAGCCACGACAGTCGCTGCGTCAAGGATCGCCTTGTTTTCGTCCGACAGCTTGGCGTAGGCCTTGTTGTTGATGAAGAATTCCAGGTCGGCGCCACCTTCCCACCAGCCAGGGTAGTAGTAAAACGGTGCCACTTTGTTGAAGCCCAACTTGGCGTCGTCGTAAGGGCCGACAAACTCGGCTGCGTCCAGCGTGCCTTTTTCGAGGGCTTGGTACACATCACCACCGGGCATGTTCTGTGCCACCACGCCGAGCTTGGCCATGGCCTCACCGAACAAGCCGCCACCGAGGCGCATTTTCAGGCCCTTGAGGTCGGCCACGGTTTTGATTTCCTTGCGGTACCAGCCACCCATTTGCGTGCCGGTGTTGCCCGCAGTAGCGGTGCGAAAGTTGTACTGGGCAAAAAAGGCATCAAGCAATTTGCGGCCATTGCCGTACTGTTTCCAAGACTCATTCTGGCGCGCCGTCAGGCCGAAAGGCACAGCGCAACTGAAAGCAAAAATCGGATTCTTGCCGGTGAAGTAATACGACGCAGTCTGCGCCATTTCGATCGTGTCAGCCTGCAGCGCATCCACCACACCAAAGGCGGGCATCAACTCGCCAGCCGGGTGAACTGAAATTTCAAACTTGCCGCCGGACAGGGCCTTGACGGTTTTCGAGAGCATTTCAGCACTGCCGAAAATAGTGTCCAGGGACTTCGGAAAACTGGAGGAGAGGCGCCAGCGGACCGCAGCTTGCGCGTGGACAGCGGGTGCCATGCCTGCGGCGAGGACGCCTGCAATACCGGCATTTTTAATAATTGAGCGACGATCCATGATGAGACTCTCCTGAAAGTTAATTTGAAAATGCCCTGAGACACAACAGGTTTAGCGGTCGGATTATTGCACTTTCTGAACCTCAACCCACCGGTTAATACCCCTAGACAGCCCGTAGAAAAACGGCCTTGAACTAAACGCTTTTTTCGATCACGGCATGGACGTCATGCGCATGAATCGACTCGTGGTTGACCACTTCGACGCGGTAGTGGCCAATCCGCGCATCAGCGGCCACTGCGGTGGCAACATCGCGAATCAAGTCTTCGACAAATTTCGGGTTGGCGTAAGCATGCTCAGTCACCCATTTTTCGTCGGGGCGCTTCAGCAAACCCCAGAGTTCGCTGGACGCGTTGTCTTCCGCAAAGCGCACCAATTCAGTCCATTCCAAGCCGCCCTGAGGCGCCAGCAACTCAACGCGCAAGGTGATATGCGAGCGCTGGTTGTGCGCCCCATCGTCAGAGACTTCTTTGGAGCACGGGCACAAAGACTTCACGGGCACCACGGCCTGCATGGTCAGGCGGGTGACGCCGCCTTGGCGCTCAGCGATCCAGCTGCCGTCGTATTCCATCAGGCTTTGCAAACCAGAGACAGGTGCAGCCTTGCGCACAAAGAATGGGAAGCTCACTTCAATGCGCCCGGCCTCTGCGTCCAGCAGGGCCAGCATGGCCTTGATTTCAGCGCCCAACGTATCTGCCGTCAGCACCACCCCGGACAGGTCCAGTGCTTCCAGCCAAGCGATCAGGCGCGACATGTGCGCCCCTTTTTGGTCGGCCGCCAAGGCTACATCGAGCGTCCAAGTACCGACCGTCTGCTGCACCTTGCCAGCGACCATCACGCGCAGCGGGTAACGCAGTGACTTGATGCCGACACGCTGAATGGGCAACTCGCGCGCATCACGGCGGCCCTGTACATCGGGCATGGGGTTCAGATCAGGTGTCATGTTGAAAGCCATCGAATTCAAGCCACCGACTTCAAGGCGACTTTGGCGGCCCGACTTTGAACCAGCGTGGCAAAACGGGTCGTGATGGACGCTTCGATGCCGGCCGCGTCAAGCCCTTGCATGGCCAACAACACAGCCGGGTCGCCGTGCTCGGTGAATTCATCTTTCAGGCCGAGTTGCAACAATGGCTTGAGCACACCCGCCTGCTGCAAGGCTTCACTCACCGCACTGCCGGCACCGCCCATCAGGCAACCTTCTTCAACCGTGACCAGCGCTTCATGTGCGGCCGCGACCTCTAACAGCAGCGCCACATCCAGCGGCTTGGCCCACCGCATGTTGACGACGGTGGCACCCAGCTTTTCAGCAGCGGCCAAGGCTGGGTGCAGCAGCGTCCCAAAAGCCAAGATAGCGATGCCCGAGCCCTGCCGGCGAATCTCCCCCCGGCCGAAAGGCAGCGATGCCAGACCAGCTTCAGTGGCCACGCCAGCACCCGCACCACGGGGATAGCGCACGGCCACCGGATGGTCTTGTTCAAAGGCCGTCGTCAGCAACTTGCGGCACTCGTTTTCATCGGCCGGGCAAGCAATGCTCATGTTGGGAATGCAGCGCAAGAAAGCAATGTCATACGCCCCAGCATGGGTGGCACCGTCAGCACCCACCAGACCCGCGCGGTCCAGCGCGAACACCACCGGCAGATTTTGCAAGGCGACGTCGTGAATCAACTGGTCGTAGCCACGCTGTAAAAACGTTGAGTAAATAGCGACGACAGGCTTGAGGCCCTCGCAGGCCATGCCGGCCGCAAAGGTGACCGCGTGTTGCTCGGCGATGCCGACGTCGTAATAGCGCTCCGGAAAGCGCTGGTGAAACTCCAACATGCCCGAGCCTTCGCGCATGGCCGGCGTGATGCCAACCAGTCGCTTGTCTTGCGCGGCCATGTCGCACAGCCAACGGCCAAAGACCTGGGTGAAGGTCTGCTTGGCGGGGGCCGTGGCTTTTTGCAAACCGAGCGCCGGGTCAAACTTTCCGGGTCCGTGGTAGGCCACCGGATCGGCTTCGGCCAGCTTGTAGCCCTGGCCTTTTTTGGTCACCACGTGCAAAAACTGCGGCCCTTTGAGCTGCCGAATATTTTCCAATGTGGGGATCAATGAATCCAAATCATGGCCGTCAATCGGGCCGATGTAGTTGAAGCCAAAATTCTCAAACAGCGTGGCCGGCACGATCATGCCTTTGGCATGCGTCTCTAGGCGCTTGGC
>Ga0208916_10000990_pt1 | contig 12505 bp, 10 predicted proteins | sample DEB19_08_DNA_5_FD_184523 | JGI IMG/M metagenome (GOLD analysis project Ga0208916, IMG submission 184523) | Aqueous microbial communities from the Delaware River and Bay under freshwater to marine salinity gradient to study organic matter... | ecosystem: Environmental > Aquatic > Marine >... | reverse complement strand
CGGTCGGTGTCGACCGGCTTGCCGGGCCCGATCATGCTGTCCCACCATCCTTCAGATTTGGCTTGGACCTGTCCCGACTCGTCAAGATAGACACCCGCCACATGATGCGAGGCATTGAGCGCATGGCAAATCAACACGGCATTCGACTTGTCGGCATTGAGCACGCCATAGGTCTCATAGCTCAAGTCATAAGCACGTATCAACGCGCCGCTTTGCAGCGGCAAGGCGTCTTTGAAATGCATGGTCAGCGGTGTTGCGACTAAGGTCAAATAATCACCTGCAGAAAAAACAAAAACCCGGCGTCGCCAAAGCGAATCCGGGTTCCTGGATGTCGTCTTTAGCTGTACTTTTAAAGCGCCCGCAAGCTGAGTAAATCGGCGCTTGGCTAGTATATAGCCCCGCCCTCGTGAGCCATCATGCCGGTAAGAAAAACGCCAGCACACCCAAAACAGCAAAAATAATCGCGGACACGAGATGCACCACACGCAGCGGCACCCAGCGGGTGACCCGCTCACCCAGCCACACCACTGGCGCATTGGCCAGCATCATGCCCAAGGTGGTGCCCGCCACCACCGCCACATACGCGTCAAAGCGGGCGGCCAGCATGACCGTGGCAATTTGCGTTTTATCGCCCATCTCGGCCAAAAAGAACAGCAGCACCGTGGTCGCAAAAACGCCCCAGCGCGGCGGCTTGCTGTCGCTGTCATCGTCTAGTTTGTCGGGCACCAGCATCCATGCGGCCATGGCCAGAAATGAAACGCCCAAAATCCAGCGCAAGAGATCAGGACTGAGCAAGGTGGTGAGCCAGGCGCCGAGCGCGCCGGCCATGGCGTGGTTGGCCAACGTGGCCACCAAAATGCCCCAGACGATGGGCCATGGTTTTTTGAAACGGGCGGCCAGCAAGAGCGCCAGCAGCTGGGTTTTGTCGCCCATTTCGGCCAGGGCGACGATACCGGTTGATACGAGAAATGCGTCCACGTTGAATCACTCCGGCCGGAGTTAAAAACCAATGACCGCACAGCATCTCCGGCCAAAAGCAGGTAAGCGCTTGAAGGCTGTGCAGTCAAAGGTCTCGCCAAGTCGTTTTCTACCGTTTGCGCCATGTCGGCCTTTCTACAAGGCCCAACAAGTCTGTTGACGCAAACCCTTCTCGCCCTTTGCTTTTAGGCAAATCGGAAGGCGGCTACTCCCCAATGACAAGCTTGATTCTAGCGATGCCTTGAGTGACTTTGGCTGGCTTCAACCTAGAAAGGTCTTGCCGCACCGTTTAGGCTTAAATCTTGCTTACGTTTGGTGCGTTTCTGAAAAACACCCAAAAAATGCACCAATACAAAACAATTTACAAGGAAATTACGCCATGGAAGCACTAAAACAGGGCTCCGATGCACTGTTCATCTTGCTGGGCGGCATCATGGTGCTTGCCATGCATGCCGGTTTTGCTTTTTTAGAGCTCGGAACTGTTCGCAAAAAGAACCAGGTCAATGCTTTGGTCAAGATTCTGGTGGACTTCTCGATCTCGACCGTCGTGTATTTCGTCATTGGCTACAGCGTGGCTTATGGCACGCACTTTTTCGTTGGTGCGGAGCAATTGGCGGCCAAGAATGGCTACGAACTGGTTCGCTTCTTCTTCTTGCTCACCTTTGCTGCAGCCATTCCCGCCATCATTTCTGGTGGGATTGCTGAAAGAGCGCGCTTTTATCCGCAGCTCATTGCCACCGCGGTGATCGTGGGTCTGATTTATCCCTTTTTTGAAGGCATTGTCTGGAACAACCATTTCGGTGTTCAGGCTTGGATCAAAAACTTGACGGGCGAAGAATTTCACGACTTTGCCGGCTCCGTGGTGGTCCATGCCATGGGCGGCTGGTTGGCTTTGCCGGCGGTTATTTTGTTAGGCGCGCGCAGCAACCGTTACCGCAAGGACGGTGCGGTCTCTGCGCACCCGCCGTCGAACATTCCCTTTTTAGCCTTGGGCGCCTGGATTTTGACGGTGGGCTGGTTCGGCTTCAACGTCATGAGCGCACAAACCATCGACAAAATTTCGGGCCTGGTGGCCGTGAACTCTTTGATGGCCATGGTCGGCGGCACGCTGGCTGCGCTGGCGCTGGGCAAGAACGATCCGGGCTTTGTCCACAACGGCCCACTCGCTGGCTTGGTGGCCGTTTGTGCTGGCTCAGACTTGATGCATCCACTGGGCGCGCTGGTGGTCGGCGCCGTCGCAGGCAGCGTGTTTGTTGTCATGTTCACGCTGACACAAAACAAATGGAAGATCGATGACGTTCTGGGTGTCTGGCCGCTGCACGGTCTTTGCGGCGCTTGGGGCGGCGTGGCCGCAGGCATATTCGGTCTGAAAGAGCTTGGCGGCCTGGGTGGCATCAGTTTTAGCGCGCAAGTCATTGGCACAACCATGGGCGTCGCTTGGGCACTCGCTGGCGGCTTTGCTGTGTATGGCTTGATCAAGGTTGTTTCGGGGCTGCGCCTGAGTCAGGAAGAAGAGTATGAAGGCGCGGATTTGTCCATTCACCGTATTGGTGCGACACCGGAGCGGGAAGTTAATTGGTGAACTGCCCTGATAACCGACGAGCACACCATCGTCGGTTGTTGTCTGGCAGACAGGGCGGCCGTCAAGCCTAATCAATACCCCGATTACTATCCGAATGAGCCGTAAAAAGGCACTGTTGATCAGCCAAAATGAACGCTTTTGTCATCTTGTTAACTCCATCAGTTACTCTAGCCAGTCAGTCAAACTGTGGTGCTTTTAAATACACGAAGACGTGCATTATTAATATTTTTTTTGCCGTCAAACAAACGAGCGCATAATGCGCCAGTGTGGATGGCTTCATCCGCATGAGTTAGGTGATCGGTCAGTTTCGCGCGCTACAGCGATACGTTTAAAGATTTGTTGTGCTTTCGGGACCCCATCGCTTTTGTTAATGTTTTAGAGGAGTCCCTCAATGGGCAACAAACTATACGTCGGCAACCTGCCGTACACAGTGCGTGACGAAGATCTGCAACAGTCTTTTGGTCAGTTCGGCTCTGTCACCAGCGCTAAAGTCATGATGGAACGCGACACGGGTCGCTCAAAAGGCTTTGGTTTTGTCGAAATGGGCAGCGATGCTGAAGCTCAAGCAGCGATCAACGGCATGAACGGCCAGCCTTTGGGCGGTCGCAGTGTTGTCGTGAATGAAGCTCGTCCAATGGAAGCCCGCCCACCGCGCACTGGTGGCGGCGGCTTCGGCGGTGGCGATCGTTCAGGCGGTGGCGGTTACGGCGGCGGTGGCGATCGCTCTGGTGGCGGCGGCTATGGCGGTGGTGGTGATCGTTCAGGTGGTGGCGGCTACGGTGGTGGCGGCGGCGGTCGCTCTGGCGGCGGCGGTTACGGCGGTGGCGGCGGCGGTGGACGTGGCGGCTACTAAGCCCTCGTACCCAAGCAGTTGGCTCTCGCCAACACCTTCAGTTTCTAGCTGAAGACCTGCTCAAAAAAGGCTTCAAGACTTCGGTTTTGGAGCCTTTTGAATTTCCGAGATTGAAAGCGCAAGCGTCCCCTTCGGCACTTCCCAAAGAAACTACCGGGAAGGCTTGGCTGGCGCAGAACTGGCGTTGGCTCGCGGCACCAACAGGCCTTTAACGCGGCCCTTGAGGTCTGCCACCTGATCAAGGTTGTCGTAGGCGAATGTGTCGCCACTGAACACGTCAGACCCACGCTTTAAGACCACCGGCAGATGAGATAGAACGCGATCTTCGTTCATAAAAACGTGCAGAAACTCGCCCGTGAACTCGAGTCGTGGCAACCAGATGCCCGCCGGGGTTTGCATCGGCTCTCGAACCACGATGGCGTTACCCATCAGCTGCACTTCCGAGGCGGCGTCATTGCTCAGGGCGCGGTTCGCGGTGGCAGTCGTGAGACGCCCGTCCGGGCCGATGGAGCGCATCCGCGCTTGGTCGATTTCCAGCGTTTCGGTGTCCTGAAAGTGACGCGCCTCAGTCCCAAATAGTTCGGTTTTCATGCGCCCGCTGTCATCAAAGGTCTTCACGGTGGCGCGGCGCATGAAGTAGTCAACCTCATGGTTCACAGGTCTTGCGGCCTCGGCCTCGTACGCGGCCGGCGTGTTGCGCACCAGCCAGTAGGTGCCCACCGCCAGCAGACCCATCATCGCCAGCGGCAAATACAGGGACAGCCGCTCCCAGAGGCCCAGCAAACGCTGACCGCAGATTCTCAGAACATGCAGCGTACGGGTCATGCCGGTCGCGGATGCTGGAGGCGTCATGTGCCGTAATCCGCCAGTAAATCGGCATAGCGACCACTGGCGACCAACAACAAGTCGCACAATTCGCGCGCGGCGCCATGACCGCCGGTGGTTTGGGTGACGTGATGCGCCACGGCCTTGACTTCAGCGTGCGCATTGGCTGGCGCGCAGCTAAAAGCCGCCCGACGCAGCACCGGCAAATCGGGCCAATCGTCACCCATGGCGGCAGATTCAGACCAATCACAACCCAGCGTTTTGAGCGTCAGCTCGGCGGCAGGACGTTTGTCTTCCGTGCCAAAGTGCGCATGGGTGATGCCCAGCGCGTGCAACCGTGCCCGCAGCACCACGCTGTCGCGGCCCGTGATGACGACCGGCGTGACGCCCACTTTTTGCAGCAACTTGAGGCCCTGACCATCCAGCGTGCTGAACCGCTTGATGGTTTCGCCGGCAGCATACAGCTGACCTGGCGTTTGCGTGATCTGCTGTTGACCGTACTCACTGAAGTACAAACCGCCGTCGGTGAGGACGCCGTCGACATCAAAAAACACCACTTTGATGCCTTGCGCGCGCAGCAGCAATTCGGGGGCGAAGTTCAGTGCGGGGATCAAGCGTGGCAGGGCGGACACGCCAGTTGTCGATGGATTCATCAAATGACCTTCGCTCGCATCAGGTCGTTGGTATTGAGTGCGCCGCACAAGCGCCCGGTGTCGTCGACCACCAGCACACTGGTGATGCGGTATTGCTCCATCAGCGTAACCGCATCCACAGCCAGCGACGCGGCGTTGAGCGTGCGGGGGTTGGCGTGCATCACGTCGGCCGCAGCCATGGCACGCAGATCGGCGCCTTTTTCAATCAGACGACGCAAGTCGCCGTCCGTGAAAATCCCCAGCACCTGCTGCTGCGCATCCACAATCGCCGAAGCGCCCAAGCCCTTGGCGCTCATCTCACGCATGAGCTCACTCAAAGTGGCGTCGGGGCGCACCGAGGGCACGGCGTCACCGCTGCGCATGACATCGGCTACATGCGTGAGCAGCTTGCGTCCCAACGAACCGCCGGGGTGTGAACGCGCAAAGTCTTCTGGCTTGAAGCCGCGCGCATCGAGCAGCGCCACAGCCAGTGCATCGCCCATGGCCAACTGCGCCGTGGTGCTGGCAGTCGGCGCCAAGTTGAGCGGACACGCCTCTTGCGCAACGCTGCTGTCGAGCACTACATCAGCGTGCTGGGCCAAGGCCGACTGCGCTCCACCGGTGAGGGCGATCACCCGGACCTGCAAGCGCCTCAATGTCGGCAAGATAACGGTGAGTTCCTCACTTTCGCCGCTGTTGGAAATCGCCAGCACGACGTCGACGGCAGTGATCATGCCAAGATCGCCATGGCTGGCTTCTCCCGGATGCACAAACATGGCCGGTGTGCCGGTGGAGGCCAGCGTGGCGGCGATCTTGCGCCCAATGTGACCGCTTTTGCCCATGCCCATCACCACCACCCGACCGGTGCAATTCAACACCACTTCAACGGCAGCGGCAAACTCGGGGCCAACACGCGCCGCCATGGTCAAAACGGCAGCAGCCTCAATTTCAAAAGTCTTGCGGGCCAAGGCCACAGCTTGTGCCGGATCAAAGCCGGTGCGGTCAAAGTTCATCCCTGCATTCTATCGAGACACCCCGCTAACGACGCGCGAGATGGCGACAGACCACCGGCCCGAATGCCGATCCTGTTTGCCATAGTTCCATCAGCTACCATTCTTCAATGACCGGGCTCGAACTCACGCTTTTTTACCTGCTGGCAGCTGTGCTCGGCGTGGTGGCGTGTCGCTCGCTCAAACTACCGCCGATGCTGGGCTACTTGACGGCAGGCGTGATCATCGGCCCCCACGCCTTCGGTTTGACGCAAGACGCGGCGGGGGTTCGGCATTTGGGTGAGTTTGGTGTGGTCTTCCTGATGTTCGTGATTGGGCTGGAGTTCAACCTGCCCAAACTACGCTCGATGCGCCGCCATGTGTTTGGTCTGGGTCTGTACCAAGTGGTGTTGACCATGCTGCTGGTGATGGCGGCCTCTTTCCTGTTGTCATTGGCTGCACCTGTTGGGTGGCAACTCAATTGGCAGACCGCGCTGGCCTTGTCTGGGGCGGTGGCCATGAGCAGCACGGCGCTGGTCGTCAAGCTGTTGTCAGAACGGCTGGAGTTGGAGTCTGAGCACGGCCAGCGTGTGATGGGCATCTTGCTGTTCCAAGACTTGGCGGTGGTGCCGCTGTTGGTGTTGATCCCGGCCCTGGGTTCACGCCCCGAACATCTTTTCGGCGCGCTGGGTCTGGCCTTGCTCAAAGCCTCGGTGCTGGTCGGTCTGCTGCTGATGGGTGGCCAGCGCGTCATGCGCTGGTGGCTGACGCTTGTCGCCAGGCGCAAAAGCGAAGAGTTGTTTGTTCTCAACCTGCTGCTGGTCACCTTGAGTCTGGCCTGGCTGACGGAACTGGCAGGCCTCAGCTTGGCGCTGGGTGCCTTCATTGCCGGCATGTTGATTTCGGAAACCGAATACAAGCATCAGGTTGAAACCGATATACGGCCATTTCATGACGTCTTGCTGGGCCTGTTTTTCATCAGCATCGGCATGATGCTCGACTGGCATGAAGTGGTGGCCCATTGGCCGCTGGTTCTTTTTCTACTGGTGCTCCCTGTGCTGTTCAAACTGGCGCTGGTGGCGCTGTTGGCCAAAGCACTGGGCGCAACCAACGGGGTGGCGCTGCGCACCGGTTTGTACATCGCGCAGGCTGGTGAGTTCGGCTTTGTGTTGCTGACGCTGGCCCAAGACAACCGCCTGGTGCCAGCCAATTTACTCAACCCGATCCTCGCCGCGATGGTCTTGTCGATGTTAGCCACACCGTTCATCATCATGAGCAGCAACCGCATCGTCATGCGGCTGGTGAGCAGCGAATGGCTGCAACAGTCGCTGCAGATGACCCAGATTGCGCGGAAAGCCATCAACACCAGCCAGCACATCATCATTTGCGGTTACGGCCGATGCGGCCAAAACTTGGGGCGCATCCTTGACGCTGAAGGCATTCCCTACATCGCTCTTGATCTCGACCCAGACCGCGTCCGCAAGGCTGCGGCCGCCGGCAACTCGGTGGTTTTTGGCGATGCCGTCAGGCTGCCATCGCTGATGGCGGCAGGCTTGGTACGTGCCAGCGCTGTGGTCGTGACGTATCTGAACACCGCCAGCGCACTCAAGGTTTTGGCCAATGCACACGCGCACGCGCCGGCGGTTCCCGTGATCGTCCGCACGGTCGATGATGTTGACATTGAAAAACTACGCGCTGCGGGCGCCACCGAAGTCGTGCCTGAAGCGATAGAAGGCAGCCTGATGTTGGCGAGTCACGCGCTGGCGCTGGTTGGCGTGCCCATGCGCCGGGTGATCCGCGTGGTGCAAGATCAGCGCGATGCCCGCTACAACTTGTTGCGCGGCTATTTTCATGGTGCCGATGATGACTCCGTCAACGAGCTGGAACAAGAGCGCTTATCAACCGTCATCTTGCCGCCGGCCATCAAAACGGTAGGCGCGACGCTGGGTGACATGGCGCTCGCGATGGTGGGCGTGAAAGTGGTGAGCCTGCGCCGCAGCAATGGCCAAACGCAGCCGGCTGTTGATGACACGCAGCTGAAAAGTGGTGATACGTTGGTCCTGTCTGGTACGCCAGCGGCGCTGGCGCTCGCTGAAGAAAAACTACTGCGAGGAAGAACCACATGAAACGACGGTCGACTCTGGCCCTGCTCGCCAGCGCCCCCTGGTCAATGACACTGGCACATAGCGCGGCATCGATAGCAACTCTGCTGCGATCCGGCGCCTGTGTGTTTTTGATGCGGCATGCCAAAACCGATTCCGGCATTGGCGATCCGCCGAACTTCCAATTGGGTGATTGCAGCACCCAGCGTAATTTGAGCGAAGGCGGCCGCGAACAATCACGGCGTCTGGGTCAATGGTTCAAAAGTCGCCAGCTGCAGCCGCGCGCGGTGCACTCTAGCGCTTGGTGCCGTGGCCGTGAAACGGCTGAACTGGCCTTCGGCCCTCACACGGTTTTACCGGCCCTCAACTCGACGTTCAACAATGAACGTCAGCCCGAGCCACTCACGCAAATTCTGCGGGCACTGCTCAAGGCGGTGCCCGCCGGCGAGTTCGACGTGTGGGTGACCCACCAAGTCAACATCACTGCACTCACTGGGGAATTCACGGCCATGGGTGAAGCTCTGATCGTCCATGCCAGCGGCACAGTTTTGGCGCGCGCCACCTTGGCATGATGTTTTTTTAGTCCGAGAATGCGACCTGTGCCCAATTCAAACCAAAGCCCAAGTCAGCCCGACGGCCTCACGAAACAAAAAGTGAGCCAGCATTTGCGCAACCACATACGCACTGTGCCGGACTGGCCCGCACCCGGCGTGCTGATTGACGACTTGATTGCCTCCGGTCATTGACGCCGCCTTCATCCACGCACAGTTCTAGGAGCCAGTCCATGTCACTTGAACGCCAACCCATTTTTATGAACACCCAAAAATTAAGCGCCCAAGCCAGCGGCGTCTACGTCATTGCCCCAACGCCGTTTGCAGCAGATGGTCAACTTGACTTGCTGTCTATCGACCGGCTGGTTGACTTTTACGCGCAAGCCGGTGTCACCGGTACCACCGTGCTGGGCCAACTCGGTGAGGCCCCTAAGCTGGCGCAAGAAGAAGCACTGCAAGTCGCCAAGCGCTTTATCCAACGTTCAACAACGCCGACCATCGTCGGCGTGTCGGCACCGGGCTTCGCTGCCATGCGTGCCTTGGCACGTGAAGCGATGGACGCTGGGGCGGCAGGTGTCATGATCGCGCCACCCAACACCTTGCGCACCGACGACCAAATCGTTGGCTATTACGAGCAAGCGGTTGCCGCGATTGGCGATGACGTGCCGTTTGTCATCCAGGACTATCCTTTGACGTTCAGCGTCGTCATGGCGCCTAGCGTGATCAAGCGCATCGTCAACAACCACGCCTCCTGCCTGATGCTCAAGCACGAAGACTGGCCCGGTCTTGAAAAGATTTCGACCTTGCGCGCATGGCAAAACAAGGGTGAGATGCGTGAGATTTCTATCCTCTGCGGCAATGGTGGACTGTTTCTTGACTTTGAAGTTGAGCGCGGTGCCAACGGCGCCATGACGGGTTATTGCTTCCCCGACATGCTGGTCGATGTGGTTCAACTGTCGGCCGCCGGTCAACGAGAAAAAGCCCATGATTTGTTTGACGCGCACTTGCCGTTGATGCGTTATGAGCAGCAGCCCGGGGTCGGCTTGGCTGTGCGCAAATACATCTTGATGCGCCGCGGCTTGCTGTCATCTGACGCGCAGCGTAAACCTGCCGCAGCCATGTCGGCCATCGCAACAACCGAAGTCGAGTATTTGCTCGCACGGCTGGCTCGGCATGACCCGCGCGCATATCTGTCTTGAAACTTTGGCCAGAAAACCGATGCTAGGCCGGTTACTTGCCAATACAGAATTTGGAAAAAATTTCGCCCAATAAATCATCCGGCGTGAACTCGCCGGTGATTTGACTCAGTGCGCGTTGGGCTTGCCGCAAGTCTTCTGCCAACAAGTCAAGCGCAGGTTGTCTGGCGGACAACTGTTCGTTGGCGCGGGTCAATTGACTGGCCACTTCGTGCAAGGCTTGGACATGCCTTTCACGCGCCATGAACACGCCTTCGGGTGCAGATTGCCAGCCAACGACCTGCAACAACTGCTCGCGCAAATCCTGCAGACCCGCGCCGGTCTTGGCAGAAATCACCACCGCAGCGCCGTCACTGGCGGTCGATTTAATCGAGCTGTCAAAAGAAACAGAATCCGATTTATTCCAGACGTCGATGACCGGCGTTGCCTTGGGCAGCTTGTCCACCAAGGCTTGTTGGATCAAGGCGTCACCGGCTCGGTAGGCCTCTGCAACTGCTGGTTCTGAAGGCGTACTTTGCCTTGTCAGATCGTGCAGAAACAAGACGGCGTCAGCGCTTTCAATTTCGCCCCAAGCGCGTGCAATGCCAATTTTCTCGACCTCGTCAACGCCAGGCAAATGACTGTCGCGCAAGCCCGCGGTGTCAACCACGTGCAAGGGCACGCCGTCAATTTGAATAAGTTGCGAAACTTTGTCGCGCGTGGTCCCCGCGATGGGTGTGACGATGGCCAACTCGGCGCCCGCCAAGGCGTTGAGCAAGGAACTTTTACCGGCATTGGGCTGGCCGGCGATCACCACTTTGATGCCCTCACGCAAGATCGCACCCTGCATCGCCCGCTGCATGACATTCGCCAACGTGGACTGCAAGCGCTGCAACTGACCGCTGGCGTCGGCCTGCTTTAAAAAGTCGATGTCTTCTTCCGGAAAATCCAGCGTGGCTTCGACCAACATGCGCAAATGCACCAGTTTGTCGAGCAACGCCTGGACCTCGTTGGAGAATTCGCCCGACAGCGAACGGGCCGCTGAGCGGGCCGCCGTTTCGGTACTGGCATCAATCAAGTCGGCAATCGCTTCGGCCTGTGCCAAATCAATCTTGTCGTTCAGAAAAGCCCGCTCCGAGAACTCGCCCGGCTGGGCGACGCGCAAACCGGGCAAACATTGCTGCTTGCTTGCGTCATCGGTTTCAGCGGCGGCTTCGAGGCACCGCGCTAGCAGCAATTGCAGAACGACCGGGCCACCGTGCGCTTGCAGCTCAAGCACATCTTCCCCGGTGAACGAATGCGGTGCAGGGAAATAAAGCGCCAGCCCTTGATCGATCACTTGGCCTTGCACATCTTGAAATGGCAAGTAGCTGGCTTGCCTTGGCAACAAGCTCCGGCCAAACAGCGTTTGAATGATCGGACCCAGTGCTTTGCCTGAGATTCGAATGATGCCGACCGCACCCCGTCCAGGCGCCGTGGCGATCGCAACGATAGGGTCTTGGTGTCGGGCAAGCATGGTCTGTCTTATTGAAAAAGGCCGCTTGAAGCGGCCTTTTTGTTATTTGAACTTCGGCAAATTGAACTGCGGTGGCACGCCCATTCGGGTGTTGATCACCCATTGCTGCGTGATCGACAAAATGTTGTTCGTGATCCAGTACATCACCAAGCCGGCCGGGAAGAAGAAGAACATCACACTGAATATCAGCGGCATAAACCACATCAGCTTGGCCTGCATTGGATCCGGTGGCGTTGGGTTCAATGCAGTTTGTAGCATCGTCGTCAACGTCATCACCACTGGCAAGATGAAATAGGGATCCGGCGATGACAGGTCATGGATCCAGAGAATCCACGGCGCATTACGCATCTCAACGCTCGACAACAACACCCAGTAAAGCGCAATGAAAACCGGGATCTGAACCATGATCGGGAAGCAACCGCCCATCGGGTTGACTTTCTCTTCCTTGTAAATCTTCATCATGGCCTGCTGCATTTCTTGCGGCTTGTCCTTGAGACGCTCACGCATCTCCATGATCTTCGGATTGACGGACTTCATCTTGGCCATGCTGGCGTAAGCCTTGGCATTGAGCCAGTAGAAAGCTATTTTCAGCAACAACACCAAAGCCACGATTGACCAACCCCAGTTTTGGATGAACTCGTGCAGGCTGTACAGCAACCAATACAAAGGCTTGGCCAGAATCGTCAACCAACCATAGTCTTTGACCAGTTCAAGACCAGGTGCCAGCGCTTCAAGTGTTTTTTCTTCCTGAGGTCCAACAAAGAATTTGCTGTCGATGGTTTTGCTGGCGCCTGGCGCAATGCTTTCGAGCGGCGTGATCATGCCTGCTGCGTAAAGATTGGTGTCCACCTTGCGCAAGAACAGATCCCGCTGCAGGCCATCCGGCAGGATCCAGGCTGAGGCAAAGTAGTGCTGAACCATGGCGACATAACCATTGCTGGCTTTTTTCTCAACATCGACTTTGTCTTTTTCGATGTCTTTGAATTCAACCTTTTGGTATTTCTTGGCCTCGGTGTAAATCGCCGGGCCGGTGAAGGTTGAATAGAACGACGACTCACCTGGCGGCTTGTTGCCATCACGCACCAATTGGAGGTAGAGCTGCGGTGTCACCGCTTCGGTACCCGTGTTGATGATCTCGTGGCGCACGGCCAAATCGTAGGCGCCGCGCTTCACGGTGTATGTTTTTACGATTTTGACGCCGCCAACGCTGGGAGACTCAAATTTGACTTCAAACTGATCTTGGCCGTCTCGCAGCGCACGATCGCCTGGCACTGCCGTCATGACTGTTTTGTGCGTTGGCAA
>Ga0208916_10000989_pt1 | contig 12508 bp, 9 predicted proteins | sample DEB19_08_DNA_5_FD_184523 | JGI IMG/M metagenome (GOLD analysis project Ga0208916, IMG submission 184523) | Aqueous microbial communities from the Delaware River and Bay under freshwater to marine salinity gradient to study organic matter... | ecosystem: Environmental > Aquatic > Marine > Coastal... | reverse complement strand
GTATATAGAACCAATAACTCAAGAATTTATCGAACGTATTATTGCTAAAGAGCGCCCAGATGCTGTTCTTGCGACTTTGGGTGGCCAGACAGCGTTAAACGCTGCTATCGCTCTCTTCAAAGCTGGAACTCTAGAGCGTTACGGCGTCCGTTTGATTGGTGCAGATGTTGATGCAATTGAACGTGGAGAGAACCGCGAAATATTTAGGACCATCGTTGAAAAAGTTGGTGGCGAGTCTGCCAAATCTGTTATCTGTCACACGATGGATGAAGTTTTGGAAGCGGTGAAAATCCTACGCTATCCGGTCGTTATTAGGCCTTCTTTCACCATGGGTGGACTCGGTTCAGGAATTGCATTCAATGAAGAGTCGCTTCATCAAATTGCTGGTGCCGGCTTGCGACATAGTCCAACGTCGGAGGTATTGCTCGAAGAGTCAATTATCGGCTGGAAAGAGTATGAATTAGAGGTCATGCGTGATTCCAGCGACAATGTTGTAATCGTCTGTTCAATTGAAAATATTGATCCCATGGGCGTGCACACCGGAGATTCAATTACTGTGGCACCAGCGTTAACTCTCACCGATGTGGAGTTCCAAAAACTTCGTAATCTTTCAATCGAGATTATTCGTGAGGTAGGTGTTGCTACAGGTGGCTGCAATATTCAATTCGCAGTAAATCCTGATGACGGGCGCATCATTGTTATCGAGATGAATCCGCGAGTTTCCCGCTCTAGCGCTCTAGCTTCAAAGGCGACAGGATTTCCTATCGCAAAAATTGCGACAAAACTGGCAATCGGCTACACCCTCAATGAAATTCAAAATGACATCACCAAGGTAACTCCCGCCTCATTTGAGCCGACTCTTGACTATGTTGTCGTTAAAGCGCCGAGATTTGCCTTCGAAAAGTTTCAGGATGCTGACCCACGGCTAACGACAACGATGAAGTCCGTCGGTGAAGCCATGGCAATCGGTAGGTCATTCCCTGAGGCACTTATGAAAGCTCTGCGTTCATTGGAGAGAAAAGAGTCGATCTTCACCTTCCCGGAGAACATCTCGGAGCCACGCATTGCAGCGCTTATGGATCAAATTTCAATCCCAACGGAGTACCGCTTGCAGCAGGTACAACAAGTTCTTTGGGCGGGCAAGAGCGTTGAAGAGGTGTATCAAAAGACAAAAATTGATCGCTGGTTCCTTACCCAGATCGAGTCAATCAATACCGCTGCGCGTGAGATTGCTCAACCAGGGGAGCTCACAGTTGATGCGATGAAATTTGCCAAGGAGCACGGATTTTCAGATAGTCAGATTGCGATTTTAAGGGGCAGTACCGAGGAAGAAATTCGTAAAACTCGCACGCACCTTAATGTTCGACCTGTTTACAAGACTGTCGATACCTGCGCCGCTGAATTTGAAGCTTTTACTCCTTACTATTACTCGAGCTATGAAGAAGAGAGTGAAGTTAAGTCAAGAACAACACCGGCGGTCATCATTCTTGGAAGTGGCCCAAATCGAATCGGGCAAGGAATCGAGTTTGATTATTCATGTGTTCACGCCTCATTTACTCTCCATGATGCGGGCTTTGAAACGATCATGATTAACTGCAACCCTGAAACAGTGTCGACGGATTACGACACAAGTGACCGACTCTATTTTGAACCTCTCACCCTTGAGGATGTCTTAGAAGTTATTCACGCAGAGACTCTCGCTGGCCCGGTTCTAGGTGTTATTACTCAATTAGGTGGACAGACGCCTCTTGGTCTGGCAGCAGGACTTAAGGCTGCTGGAGTAACGATTCTCGGAACAAGCCCTGAAGCAATTAATTTGGCAGAAGAGCGTGGCGCATTTGGGGATGTTCTCGAATCAGTAAATCTAACTGCACCGGAATTTGGTATGGCCGCTTCACAGATGCAGGCGATTGAGATTGCCCATCGCATTGGCTATCCCGTTCTCGTACGCCCATCTTTCGTTTTGGGTGGTCGAGGGATGGAGATTGTTTATGATGACGCATCGCTCTCCTCGTTCATCGCTCGAGCTACTGATATCACTCCAGATCACCCAGTTCTTGTAGATCGTTTCTTAGATAGTGCGATTGAGATCGATGTAGATGCCCTCTTTGATGGCGATGAACTCTTTTTGGGTGGAGTAATGGAACATATCGAGGAAGCTGGAATCCACTCAGGAGATAGCGCATGCGTTCTTCCTGCGATGACGATCTCACCAGAACAACTCGTGCAAATCCGAGAAGCAACTCTAAAGATTGCCCAAGGCGTTGGTGTGCGCGGTCTGATAAATATTCAATTCGCTTTAGCTGCCGACACTCTCTATGTATTGGAGGCAAATCCTCGAGCGTCTCGCACCGTTCCATTTGTTTCGAAGGCAACCGGAGTACCTCTTGCTAAAGCCGCAGCACGAATTTCAGTAGGTACAACGATCGCCGAACTGCGCGTAGACCACACACTTCCCGCGCAAGGTGATGGTGTTGCTAAAGGAATTTCCGTGAAGGAAGCGGTCTTGCCGTGGAACCGATTTAGACGGATGGATGGCAGAGGAGTCGATGCCGTTCTTGGACCCGAGATGCGATCGACCGGTGAGGTCATGGGTATTTCTTCTACATTCGGGGCAAGTTATGCCAAGAGTCAGATCAGCGCATTTGGCTCACTTCCGAAATCAGGATCAGTCTTTATTTCTCTAGCTGATAAGGATAAGGAATCAGGTCTGGCACCAGCTAAATCTCTCGCAGCCCTTGGTTTTAGACTTTTTGCAACATCAGGTACTGCAGATTTTCTCGCTTCTCATGATGTAATGACCGCACGAGTTCGCAAGGCATCTGAGGGTTCTGGTCCGTATGGAGAGAAGACGATTGTTGAGTTACTTAATGGGGGAGAGATTGATCTGGTGATAAATACCCCTGTGGGACGTGGAACTAGAGCCGATGGGTGGGCAATTCGAACTGCCGCAATCCAACGATCGATCCCGTGCATCACTACGACAGCAGGATTTAGCGCTGCGGTTGAAGGAATCAAGGTCTTACAAACCGGCGACTTGGATGTTCGTCCAATCCAAGAGTGGTTAAAAGATTAATGAGCACAATAAACAAAAGCGCGACACAACTTAACGCAACGATTTTAAGCAATAAGCGGGTTGGGGCTTATCACCAAATTCTTCTTGCTATTGGAGATCTTGCTTCGGTCTGTCGGCCCGGAAATTTTGTCGCAATCTCTGTTGGCGGGGATACATCTAGGATGGTTCTGCGTCGAGCATTTGCCATCTCGCGAATCACCCATGGCAGTGCTTCAGGTGGAGCAATGGAGTTGATTGTTGCTCCACATGGTTCGGGATCTAAGTGGCTCTGCGCTCAAGAAGAAGGCGTTGAGCTAGATATCGTCGCACCCCTGGGCAAAGCTTTTGGAATACCGACAACACCTGTTAACGCACTGCTTGTTGGCGGAGGATATGGATCAGCACCACTCTTCGGACTTGCAGAAGTTCTCAAATCGCGCGGCTGCAGGGTAGATATGCTCTTGGGTGCAAGCACTGGTTCAAAAATTTACGCGCCACTAGAGGGAAAGCGAAGCGCCTCAACTCTCAAAATCTTTACCGAAGATGGTTCTATGGGTGAACACGGAAGAGTTACCGCTCCGATTCGTGAACTCATTGCACAGGGCAGCGTTGATGTGATTTATTCATGCGGTCCCATGTCTATGTTGCGAGCTATATCTGAAATCACAGATGGCACAGATGTAGTCCATCAGTGTGCGGTAGAAGAGTCTATGGCTTGCGGAATTGGCATCTGTATGACTTGCGTCTTACCGATAAAAAATGATGACGGTTCGATATCAATGTTGCGCTCATGTATCGACGGACCTGTTATGGATGGAAGTTTGGTTGCGTGGGATCTAGTAGGAAAAACCCCACCAGTAGGTATCGCATGAATCAACCAACCCTGGATTTTTCAACAACGTTAGGAAATGCCTGGTTTCCTGCACCGATCTTTACTGCAAGCGGGTGTGCAAGTTCCGGCAAAGAGCTTTCGCAGTTCTTTGATTTGCGTGAGATTGGTGCTGTCGTCACTAAATCCGTGATGAATAAGGCACGTCACGGTCGCGCTACACCGCGCATGGCCGAAACCCCTTCAGGCATGCTTAATTCAATTGGCCTGCAAGGGCCAGGAATAGATCAATTTTTAGCACAGGATGTGCCGTGGCTATTAGCTAAAGGCGCTCGAGTGATTGTCTCAATAGCGGGAGAGACAACTGACGAATATGCGATGTTGGCACGAAAGATTCGCTCAGTGCAGGGGATTAGCGCACTCGAAGTGAATATTTCTTGCCCCAATGTTGAAAATCGTGGAATGGTCTTCGCATGTGAACGTGACACGGCCGCGCGCGCGATAGATGGGGTGCGGAAAATAATTGGTGGAGAAATTCCAATCATTGCGAAATTGACTCCCGATGTCACTGATATCACGAGTATCGCTGCAGCGGTGGTAGACGCTGGCGCAGATGGATTGGCACTCATTAATACGGTTCTTGGAATGGTGATTAATCTTGAGACTATGAAGCCACATCTTGGTGGCAAAACCGGTGGCCTATCCGGTCCAGCAATCAGACCTGTCGCTGTGCGTGCGATTTATCAAGTGCATAGCGCCATGCCTCATGTTCCGATTCTGGGAATGGGCGGAGTTGCATCAGGTCGTGATGCGCTAGAACTGATATTGGCTGGTGCATCAGGAATTTCAGTAGGCACTGCAAGCTTTGGTGACCCAATGGCTATCCCTCGGATTCAACGCGAACTCACTGCCCTCTTAGTGGCAAAGGGATTTGCTTCTGTTAAAGATGCGATTGGTTATGCTCACCGAGAGGATGGAAATTAAGTGGCCAGCTCTCCGATTATTCTCGCCGTAGATACATCTGATTTTGATACAGCACGAGCATGGATTGATGCGACTCGAGAAAGTATCGATATTTATAAATTAGGACTTGAATTTTTTCTTACCTTTGGATGTGCAGGAATCGAGAGTATTGCCCGCGAGAGTGGCGCATCAATATTTCTTGATCTCAAGCTTCATGATATTCCGAATACGGTGAATAAATCTGCAGGAGTCGTAGATCATCTGCACCCACGTTTCCTCACAGTGCATGCAAGCGGTGGCGCTGCGATGATTAGTGCAGCCGTTTCTGCCGTGTCATCGACATCAATAACTGCGGTTACTGTTCTTACTTCTCTTGCAGATGCAGATCTAATTGACCTCGGATATGCCAAACCTGCTCTCGAGACAGCTGTCTCCATGGCTCGGGTAGCAACAACTGCAGGTGCAACATCAATAGTTTGTTCGCCTCTTGAAATAGAAGCGATTCGCGGAGTTATTCCACAATCGGTGGAGATCATTACTCCAGGTGTTCGTCCGGCCGATGAAGCTGGTGGAGATGATCAGATGCGCACGATGACCCCCGCACAGGCCATGAAAGCTGGTGCGAATTTCTTGGTGATCGGCCGTCCGATCACATCTCGATGGAGTGAAGGCAAGGCTGCGATGGCATCGCGTGCAGCGCAATTGGTTGCTGCCATACACGACTAGCGGTTTGATCATCTAGATTAGTGTCATGAGAAAGCCGCCGATCCTCACTCAAGAAGAGCGTGCGGCAGCCCTAGCAAAGGCGAGAATTTCTAGATCTCACAGAGCCGAGATTAAGGCAGAGGTCAGAACCGGCAGTCTTTCAGTCGAGCACGTGCTTGATCTTGCCAACAGCGATGAAGCGATTGCGAAGATGCGCGTATCTGAATTACTTGAATCTATTTCAGGTGTCGGAAAAGTCAGAGCTGTCGCACTTCTCGATAGAATGGGAATCTCTCGGACGAGACGAATAATGGGTCTCGGACATCACCAACGCGCAGCGCTTATAAAGGAGTTTGCTATTCCTCGAGACAATAAACATGACGGCAGTCTCGTCGTTCTTTCAGGTCCTGGGGGAGTAGGAAAGAGCACTGTCTCTAAAGAAGTGCGTGCACACAATGATTTCTGGGTCAGTGTCTCTGCGACAACACGTAAGCCGCGACATACTGAATCTCATGGTGTTGATTACATTTATATGAGCGATGAGGAATTTGATCGTGCGATTGCCAACGGATATTTTTTAGAGTGGGCAACTTTTGCTGGCGCGCGTTATGGAACGCCGAAACAACCTGTTCTTGATGCTCTCTCGAAAGGCAAGGACGTTCTCCTTGAGATAGATATTGATGGTGCAAAACAGGTAAAGTCGAATTGGTCAGATGCAATTCTGGTTTTTCTTGAGCCACCTTCATGGGAAGAGCTTGTCTCGCGATTGGAGGGTCGAGCCACTGATACACCGGAGAGAAGGGCTGAGAGGCTCGCTTTGGCCCAGGACGAGATGGCTCAATCTCCGTTTTTCGACCATATTCTGGTCAATGATCAGGTCGAGCATGTGGTCGCGAGCCTGATAAGATTGGCGCATTCGCAGCGGTCTTAAAGAATGACTCTGCCACGCGCTAAAAATATAGGAGGCACTGATGGACGGCATCACAAATCCACCAATTGACGAACTTCTCGATAAGAGCGGATCAAAATATAGCCTTGTGCTTTACGCAGCTAAGAGAGCGCGACAGATTAACGCTTACTATTCACAACTCGGTGAAGGTCTTCTTGAATATGTCGGGCCATTGGTCGAGACACACGTTCACGAGAAGCCACTATCAATTGCTCTTCGTGAAATCAACGAAGGTCTCTTGACCATCGAAAATCTCGACCCAGCAGTTAAGTAACCACTAGGAAACATATCTCGTGTCCACGCGCGAAGTAATTCTTGGCGTTGGTGGTGGTATCGCAGCCTATAAGTCTTGCGACCTGCTTCGCCGTCTTCAGGATCAAGGATTCGGCGTTACCGTAATACCTACGCCGTCAAGCTTGAATTTTGTCGGTAGTGCTACATGGGAGGCCCTCTCAGGCCGGCCAGTAACGACAACGGTCTGGGAAAAGGTTGACGAAGTAAGACATGTTTCGCTGGGAAGCTCGGGCGATTTTATAATCATTGCTCCGGCAACTGCGGATTTAATCGCACGTATCGCGCAAGGGCGCGCAGATGATTTACTCACCAACACAGTCCTTGCAAGTAATGCGCCGAAACTTATAGTTCCTGCGATGCATCCCGCAATGTGGGCAAACCCTGCGACAATTGCAAACGTCGCACTCCTTCGTGAACGTGGATTCTTCGTTATGGATCCTGATCATGGACGACTGACCGGTAAAGATGTTGGCGTGGGACGCTTCCCAGAGACTTCGCGCATTCTTAACGAGTTCAATGCGATCGCAAATCCTGTCCATGACTTGCTTGGACGTAAAGTTTTAGTAACAGCCGGCGGCACTCGCGAGCCCCTGGATCCGATTCGATTTATTGGTAATCGATCTTCAGGTAAGCAAGGTTACGCAATCGCGCGCGCTGCATCTCGTCGCGGTGCTGATGTAACTCTCATACTTGCTAATAGTGAACTTCCTGATCCTTCCGGGATCCGTTGCCTACGAGTAAGTACGGCAGAAGAGATGTTTAGTCAGGTAGAGAAAGAGTTCGACCGATGCGATGTGCTGGTTATGAGTGCAGCAGTTGCAGATGCGAAACCATCGCAGGTTAGTCAAACTAAGATAAAGAAGGGCTCACTTACCTCTATAGATTTGGCAGCTAACCCAGATATTGTTGCAACCGTGGCTTCTCGCAAGAAGAGTCAGATTGTTATCGCCTTTGCCGCCGAGACATCTCTTGATGTTGAAGAGGGTAAGAGAAAGCTTGTGAGTAAGAGTGCAGATATTCTCTTCCTCAATGATGTAGCAGGCAATGAGATATTCGGATCAGACCAGAACCAAGGTGTGATTTTAATTGCAACTCAGGCAGGATCAGTTCAAGAGATCAACGTTGATCGCACCGACAAAGACACGCTCGCCGATCTTCTCCTCGATCAGGCCCTCAATAGGTTAGGTTAGAACAATGTCCAAACGACTCTTCACATCAGAATCAGTTACCGAAGGCCACCCAGACAAGATTGCAGATCAGATCTCTGACGCGATACTTGATTCACTTCTTTCGCAGGACTCCAAGAGTCGCGTAGCGGTTGAAACTCTTATTACAACAGGTCAAGTACATGTGGCGGGAGAAGTAACCACCGATGGTTATGCAGATGTCATGGGAATCGTCCGCGACACTGTCATTGGAATCGGATACGACTCTTCAGTCAAAGGTTTTGATGGAAATAGTTGTGGGGTCTCAATTTCAATTGGGCAACAGTCACAAGATATTGCACAAGGTGTAAACGATGCATTTGAACATCGCGTTGACTCAGCAGTTGATCCACTCGATCTTCAAGGTGCTGGCGATCAGGGTCTTATGTTTGGATATGCCTGTGATGACACCAAAGAGCTTATGCCTCTTCCTATCTATCTCGCTCACCAATTAGCGGAGCAGCTAACTTCAGTTCGTAAAAGCGGCGCGCTTTCTTATCTACGTCCCGACGGAAAGACACAGGTAACTATTGAGTATGACGGAGATAAGGCGATTGCACTCAACACCGTGGTTATTTCTAGTCAGCATGCCGAAGATGTAGATGTAGCGAAGAAGTTAACCCCAGAGGTTATTGAGTATGTAATAAAGCCAGTTCTTTCAAAGATTGATCTTCCTCAAAATGACCTGCGAGTTCTCATCAATCCAACTGGTCGCTTTGTTATTGGCGGACCAATGGGCGATGCCGGTCTCACAGGTCGAAAGATTATTGTTGATACCTACGGTGGAATGGCACGTCACGGCGGAGGCGCATTTAGCGGTAAGGATCCTTCAAAGGTTGATCGCTCTGCAGCGTATGCGATGCGGTGGGTAGCTAAAAACGTTGTTGCTGCAGGACTAGCGCGACGCTGCGAAGTTCAAGTCGCTTACGCAATTGGAAAAGCTCATCCAGTTGGAGTTTTTGTTGAAACGTTCGGTACAGAAACAGTTCCTGTTGCCAAGATTCAGAATGCAGTAACGACAGTCTTTGATTTGCGTCCAGCTGCGATCATCAGAGATCTCAACTTGCTCCGTCCGATCTACTCTCAGACAGCAGCGTACGGACACTTTGGTCGTGAACTTCCTAATTTCACTTGGGAAGTAACTAATCGCGTGGATGCACTCCGCGCGGCGATCTAGTTCAACAAGCTACAGGTCTCAGATGACCTCCTCACCGCTCCGACTTCGCGTACAGAAAGTTGGTCGTGGTGAAAATATTGCTTCAACAGATCTTCCGGTAGCGCGCCTCTGGGTAGATACAGGTCTCTCACACTTAGAGCCAACCTATGATTATCTAATTCCACAGAGTCTTGATGCAGATGTCTCGGTTGGCGCAAAGGTGTTGGTGGATTTTGCCGGCCGAAAAGTAGATGCATTTGTGATTGAGCGATTGAGTGGTTCGACGGTAGGAAATCTCAAATTTATCGAAAAGGTAACCTCGCCGGTGCCACTGCTTAGTAGCGAAATTATTTCTCTTGTCGCTGCAGTTGCCCGCAGATGGGGTGCACAGCCCAGCGAAGTTCTAAGTGCAGCTATTCCGCCTCGCGTAGTCTCGGTTGAAAAGAGTCTTGTGGCAAAAGGTACAGAATCTCGAATAGCCAAGGCAAAAAATCAAAGGCCATCCCATTCATATTATCTATTCACTCCTGGTGAAGATCCTTTTCATACGATGGCCTCATGGATCAAAAGTAGGGTGAGTCAAGGGGGAGTGCTGGTAGTTCTTCCGGAATTACGTGAAGTTCACTCCTTGATCAACGAGCTGAGCGCACTCAACGTTGAGTTTTCTGTACTCGATGCTTCATTGCCTCGCTCTACTCGATATGAAAATTTCCTAAAGGTAGCTACAGGGTCGTCGCAGGTCGTGATCGGAACCCGTAGCGCGATTTTCGCTCCGATCGCCAACCTGCAAACAATCATCGTTTTTCGCGAAGGCTCAGAATCGCATTACGAAAGAAGATCACCTGGCTGGAATGTACGAGATGTTGCAATCATTCGATCACAGTTAGGCGCGATTGCACTTACCTTTGCAGGGTTTTCGCCATCTTCTGAACTTTCTCTACTCATAGAGAGCGAGGCGATAGCGCTCAAAGGAAAGCGTGCCAAAGTTGATGCAACAGCGTTTCCCCAAATTCAAGGTGAACTATTGCCGGATCGAATATTTTCACCGATTAGAAGCGCCTTAAAGCGCGGTTCTGTGCTTTTTCTTGTTCCGCGTAAAGGTTACTCGCAAGCAATTTCGTGCACTTCGTGTCACAATATTGGATTATGTGAATGTGGTGGGCGAATATATTTTGGTGGCCCTGATAAAGGTTTCATCTGCTCACTCTGTAATGTAACGTCTAGAGAATGGACCTGTAAATGGTGCAAGAAGAGTTCTGCTCACCTTTTGGGTCGCGGCAATCTTCGTTATGCGCAGGAGATCGGCAGGGCATTTCCAGGATTTGCAGTTATATCCTCGGATGCGACTAACTCAATTCACCATGTAGAAAATCAACACTCCATCGTTCTAGCTACTGCCGGAATGGCGCCAGTAGTTAGTGGCGGGTACGAGGCCGTTGTGATTCTCGAGGGCGATAATCTCTTCTCGCAGCTCGACCTTCGAGCACAAGAGCGTGCACGTGAAGCGATTATGCAGAGCGCAAGCTTGCTCTCAGCAAATGGTAAAGCTCTCGTTGTGATTGATAGTGCGCATCCGATAGTTGCTGCTCTATCACGGTGGAATCTCTCCCCACTCTTGTCGAGAGAGTTGAGAGAACGTGAGCAAACACAGTTACCGCCGCTAGTACACGCGATCGTTTTGGAAATCGCTCACTCCGACACCCCGGCCTTTCTTAGCGGCATCACCTCATCGATTGCAGAAGGAAGAGTTCCGAGCTCTACCCGCATCCTTGGTCCGACTAGGATCGATGAAGAATATTCACGGATTATTCTGACTGTCTCGCTTGATCATGGGCAAGAACTATTTGAATTTCTGGTTACCTATCGCAAGAAGCGGGGCATAGCCAAGAAAACTATTCCTAAGATGCGTATCGACCCGTATGTCCTATCGCATTCCCTTTGAAAAATTGAATCTGCGTTAAGATAGACCTATGTCCATACAAGAAATTAGATTATTCGGCGATCCGGTATTAGTGACTCCCGCTTCGCCCGTGGTTGATTTCGATAAGGAGCTTCGCAACCTGGTCAGTGATTTGATTGACACAATGCTTGATGCTCCAGGAGCTGGATTAGCCGCTCCTCAAATTGGCGTTCCGCTTCGCGTCTTCACTTGGTATGTCGATGACGTTCTTGGACATTTAGTGAATCCACAATTGACTTTGAGCGATGAAATGCAAGATGGTGAAGAAGGATGTCTCTCCTTTCCTGAAATTCGATACGACACACCACGAGCGATGCGAGCTGTTGCGCGCGGATTTAATATGCATGGCGAACCAATTACAGTAGATGGAAGTGAATTCCTGGCACGTGCACTTCAGCACGAGACCGATCACTTGGATGGAATCCTTTTTATCGAACGAATGCCGATAGATTTCCGTAAACTTGCGATGAAAGAGATCAGAGATTCTGAGTGGTTTATGAGCGCAACTGAGAGTGGCACTTCTCCAATTATCAAAGTTTCACCTCACCAAACCTTTGGCAAGGGTCACTAGTGCGTTTAGCGGTTGCGGCAACACCTCATGTTGCCATCCCAACCTTGGAATTTTTACGCTCTGGCAAAGATTCACTTGTAAGGATATTTACCACCGAGGATAAAGGTGTTGGTCGAGGCCGCACGCTAACCCCAAGTGATGTTGCTCTTTGGGCTAACGAGCATGGGGTTGAGTGCATCAAAGTGGGTAAGGCCAGCGAGATGGCAGAACATCTGGATGATATTGATTGCGTCATCACTGTTGCATTCGGAATTCTTCTTCCAGAAGAGATACTCTCAATTCCAACACATGGATTTATCAATCTTCATTTCTCACTTTTACCTACTTGGCGAGGCGCCGCCCCTGTTCAGCGCGCTATTGAAAACGGAGATGAGAATCTAGGAATTTCAGTTTTCTTACTTGATAAGGGAATGGATACCGGCCCTATTTACATCCAGTCATCCTTTCCAAGAGATTCAAGCATGCGAAGCAAGGAAGCTCTTGAATTCCTCGGTGAACAAGGCGTAGCTTTGATTGCAAAAACTCTTGAGAATATCTCCAATGGGGTTGCACCGGTAGTGCAGAGTTCGATCGGTCTCTCATTAGCAAAGAAATTGAGTAAGAGCGAAGCAATGATTGATTGGCACCTGGCATCTCTGGTGATTGATCGTAAGATCGCTGCGTTTTATCCCAATCCAATTGCCTTTACAAATTTTCGAGGTGAGATTCTTAAGATCACTCGAAGCAGAGTGTGCGACGATCCCTCAGTTGACCTCGCACTGAAAGTTGGGGAGCTCAAGGTTGAAAAGGATCGCGTTCTCATTGGGACGGGAGATCAACCG
>Ga0208916_10000988_pt1 | contig 12509 bp, 16 predicted proteins | sample DEB19_08_DNA_5_FD_184523 | JGI IMG/M metagenome (GOLD analysis project Ga0208916, IMG submission 184523) | Aqueous microbial communities from the Delaware River and Bay under freshwater to marine salinity gradient to study organic matter... | ecosystem: Environmental > Aquatic > Marine >... | reverse complement strand
GTGTTGTGGGTACTGCTCATCAGTAGTTATCACAACTTCTCTTTTTGTGTAACTATCTGTCACTTGTTGCTCAGGCGTTACTAGCTTAATTTTTCCTTTTAATTCCATGATTTTAGTGCGTAAACTCGCCAGTTTTTAAAATTAATTATTTGGTTATTAAATTTTATTATAAACCCACTCAGGTAAACTAACTGGCTGTATTTTTTCGCTCAATCCGTTCCATTTACCAGTTTTAAGACACTCAGCATATACTTTGCAATTTTCACGATACTGAGTGCGTCCAAACGATATAGCTCGGTCATCTAAATAATGAAATCCTATTTTGTAAGGTTCTGAGGTTTCAACACGTATAAACACAAAAACTGACAAATCCAATGCATCCAATTGTAGTGCAGCACGTTTATGTAAATTCATTTGAGCGCAGTCTTTAATAAATGTATTACTCGAAGCATCTTTAGTAGATGACAAATCTAATATAATGCCCGACGGATTTATAAAATGTGGTTTAAATTTAACTACTGCTCCAGATTCCTTGTCTATAAACCTTGAAGGTTCACCGACTTTACCAATATTAAGTTTTTTAAAAGTTGGGTGTGATAATAACGCATTTTGCATTTTTTTGATATTCTCAAAAGCATCGTAATTCAATAAAATCTGATTGTTTTTTTGCGTTAATTCCATCAATGAATTGTACTCCGATTTTCCTAAGTTAGTTTTTTTATTAATGATCGGCTGTCTTACATAAATAGCCGAAAATTCATTAGGAGAAAAAACAGCGCATCTAAGAGCTTCATTAAAAATAACGTCGTCAGATTTCACATAAGGCGCACGATTAGGATTTTCAAAAGCATACCAATAGTCTAACGGACTAATTGATATTTTATCCATTCCAGTTTTTGATATTGCGGGTAAGTTGAACAGATTTTCCATATTAAAAATCAACTAATCGTTTAAATTTTTCAATTCCGTAGGCGTGATTTTTTTCTAAAATAGGAAGTAATTCATCAGCTCTGTACTCGTTTTTTTCTACTCTCATAATTTCGGGTGATTAAATTATTAAATTATGACGCAAACCTAAAACAAAAAAATGTAATAAAAAAATTTTTTATGTAAAATTAATATATTATTTTTACAGCGTTAAAAAATACAAAATGAAAAAAATAGACCAAATCCGTAAAAAATGCGAAAAAAACAACCTTAATATATATAAGGTGTTTCGACTGGCAAACGTGCCTTCTGCAACAATTTCAAATTGGAAGCGAAAAGAACCCGAAGCGTTTGAGAAATTAGAAAAAATAAATAAAACAATTGATGAGCTAATAGCCGAAAAAACTGAATAACCTTCTCTATGATAAACCTAAGACACTATCAAGATAAATGCGTTAATGGGATTCGTGAGTGCTTCAAGTTATTAATTAATTCGGTTTTACTGGTTGTACCAACTGGAGGCGGTAAAACGGTTATTTTTACTTTTATAGCTCAAAAAATGAGCATCAAAAGTAAACGAGTTTTAATATTAGTTCATAGGGTTGAACTTCTACGCCAAACATCAAACGCCTTGTCTAAATTCGATGTAGAACACGGACTTATAAATCCATTATATACGCCTAATTTCAATCATTGTGTACAAGTAGCCAGCGTGCAAACTATAATTAAACGTCTGAATTACTTTAGTGCAATGAACTGGGTGCCTGACTTAATTATAGTAGATGAGGCGCACCACGCTACTGCTGGTAGTTGGAGGAAAATTATAGAGCATTTTAATACCGCCAAAATATTAGGTGTTACCGCTACTCCTATAAGAGCAGACGGTCAAGGATTAGGAAAGGATTTTGGAGGAATGTTTGAGGAGCTTGTTATTGGTCCGTCAGTACAACAATTAATATACGAAGGATTTTTAGTTAAACCTCGAATTTTTGGACCACCCGAACATTTAGACCTATCAGGTGTTCACACTCAGATGGGAGACTATAAGAAGGACGAATTATCTAAATTAGTTGATAAGCCTAAAATAACTGGAGACGCTGTGTCGCATTACAAAGAATTGTGTTCAGGAACTCCATCTGTAGTATTTTGTGTTTCTGTGGCTCACGCTGAACACGTAGCTCAGCAGTTTAGAAACTCAGGCTACAGATTTTATTCCGTCGATGGTTCAATGGACGACGATATGAGAAAAAAAATACTAGGTGGTTTGGCAGATGGTTCGGTTGATGGTGTGTGTAGTTGCGATCTGATTTCTGAGGGTACAGATATACCAGCTATCGGATGTGCTATACTTCTTAGACCTACTAAGTCAAAAGGTTTATACTTACAGCAAGTAGGTAGAGCATTACGTCCTTGTGAAGGCAAAGAATATGCGTTCATTTTAGACCACGTAGGTAACACTCAAGAACACGGATTACCATATCAGGAGCAAGACTGGACGTTAGAAGGCGAAAAAAAGAAACGTAACCAAAAAGCCAAAGAAGTGGCTGTAAGAGTTCAGCAGTGTTTGAGTTGTTTCTCGGTTCACGAACCAGCTCCAGTTTGTCCTACGTGTGGACACGTTTACGAAATCAAAGATGCTACGCCTAAGCAAGTTGAAGGAACACTTAAGGAAATCACCGCTAATGATATCGTTAAAAAGCAAAAAAAGATAGAGCAAGGCAAAGCACAAACGCTGGAGGATTTGCTCAAAATAGCTGAACAGAGAGGATATAAACCAGAATGGGCAAACCACGTTTATATGAGCAAAATTAAGAAGTTAGAGAAACTGCAAAATATCACTGCTCCAGCTCCGCCACCTCCTCCAATTGGATTAGGTTTATTTGCTGATGTAAACAACGATTTTGATGCTGAGGCAGTAGATGAGGTAATCACTGAAATAATAGACGAATTTAGCGATATTACAGCTTACAATGAATTTTAAAAATTACCCGATATGGAAATACAAATAATTCAACTTCACATTAAAGGAACTACTAAACTAGAAATTTGCCGTTTATTAGACCTTAAATTTGACTATGTAAGTCAAGCTATTGAAAATTATATAAGTGAGCCATACATAATTAGAGAATCGAAAATTAATAATTATGTTTGTCCCTAAGCATATAAATTTTAAAATTTCAGAGCCTAAGAAAATTGAAGGCGTTTTCTGTTGTGCTTACGGATGCAAAAATAAACCATACCCACGCAAAGCTGGTTTATGCAGTAAGCATTATGCTAGGCACAGACGAATGATTGACCCGATTTATGATAGGTATGCGAATTTTAAAAATAATGCGCTAAGACGTTGTAAAGACTTCACAATAACACTATAGCAGTTTAGGGGATTTTGCAACGAAACGGGTTATATAATCAAAAAAAGGTATGAGAGGTCGAAATTGCACGATTGATAGAGTAAAAAACCAGTATGGTTATCATATTTGGAATATTCAGATTTTGACATTGAATAAAAATATCGAGAAATATAATAATGTAGATAAACACTACACAGAATTACCACCAGAACACGAAAATTATTTACCGTTTTAAAATTACAACCATGCAAGAAACCAATATAGTAAGAAAAATTATGCTAGCCATAGGCATAAATCCAAACATTAGAATATTCAGAAATAATACTGGTTCGGCTTGGATTGGCGCATCTGTGAAATTTACTAAACGTCAATCCGTAAACGTTGAAGCTGGAGACGTTTTAATAAAAAACGCACGATTTTTTAACGCTGGTTTATGCGTTGGTAGTTCCGATTTGATTGGCATGAAATCAACCGAAATAACTTCCGATATGGTCGGACAAAAAATTGCTATATTTACCGCTATCGAAGTAAAACAACCAAACGGACGAACTTCTAAAGAACAGATAAATTTTATAAATATGGTTAACTCACTTGGAGGAATCGCATTTATAGCACATTCGGACGATGAAGCTAAATCGTTTTTAAACTTATAATACAACCACTTACAACCACTCACCCAATGGATATTAAAATAGTCAAACAAAACTACAGCATTGTCGACGTCATATCTCGCTACGTATCGCTGAAAAAACAAGGTCCTGAAATGGTAGGTAACTGCTTATTTCACGACGACCACCACGCATCTATGAAAGTCAGTGAAAATAAGCAAATTTTCAAGTGCTTTGCTTGCGATGCTGGAGGCGATATGTACGACTTTTTCACCAAACAAGGCTACACTATTCCTGAGGCGACAAAATTCATTACAAACGGCTCACCTTTAGAAATCAATCAATCGACTTTCAAACCACGTATCGAAAAACCTAAATGGACGTCATTAATTCCTCCTCAGGATAAATTACCAGACGTTAAAAATGTAGAGTTTCGAGATTATGGTAAACCTACGGCATTTTGGGCGTATCATAACGCTAATGGTGATGTTATAGGTTACGTTTGCCGTTTTAATTTACCAGACGGCAAAAAAGACGTTATACCCTATACTTATAAAACTAATGGTGAGCAAACACGCTGGGTATGGATGTCATTCGATAAACCACGTCCATTATACAACCTACACGAAATAACTTCACGACCTAACGATATAATCCTATTAGTTGAAGGCGAAAAAACTGCCGATGCTGGAAAAATATTATTTCCTGAATATGTAGTCACTACGTGGATGGGTGGAGCTGACGGTGTTCAGTCTGCTGATTTTTCAGTGCTTGAAAATCGAAAAATATACGCTTGGAACGATAATGATGTACCGGGCATTCATTGTATGTTTGGAGGCTGGAATTTGAACGAAAAAACCAAAACATATAAACGTATAACTGGTATCGCTGAAATAGTAAACGCATCATTTAAGCGCATTGCAAACTCTGTGGATTTTCCTAAAAAATGGGATATTGCAGACGCTACTTGGACGCCAGAGGAGGCTCTGGAATACCTTAAAGCAAATCGTATCGAAATACCTAAAGTTAGCGAGTTTCCACCAAACGAATTACCTCAACCAGTTTATACAGAAACTACTCCAGCTCCTACGCCACCGCCACCAGCTCCCGTGTCTGAGATATATGAAGCTCCAGTCTCTGAGTTTGATACGGTATCAATGAAAAATAAATATTTCAGATGCTTAGGTTTTGAAAATAACGACCAAAATGTATATGTTTTTTTTGTTTATAGAACCAACGTAATTGTAAAACTTACTGCTGGAGGAATATCTGTATCAAACTTATTACAGCTCGCACCACTAAATTATTGGGAGGGTGCATATCCTAAACAAAATCGCTCAGGTTCGGTTAAATTCGAGATCAATACGATTGCCGATGACCTTATAACTAAATGCATGAAATGCGGTATTTTCGATAATAATAAAATACGTGGTCGTGGTGCTTGGATGGACAATGGACACCCAGTAATTCACGTAGGTAATTCTCTTATAGTTGATGGTGTTTATACTGACTTTCAAAAATTTCAAACAAAATTCATTTACGAAACTGGTCAAGAGCTAGGATTTCAACCCGTATCAAAACTCGATAAAACCGAAGCATATAAATTAATTACTTTGCTGGAGCGTCTAAATTGGGCTCGTTCAATAAACGCTCGCTTACTTGCTGGATGGATTGTAATAGCTCCTCTATCAGGTGCTCTTAACTGGAGACCTCATTTATGGCTCACTGGTTCGTCAGGTACTGGAAAATCCGAAGTTATGAAATTATTTGTAAAACGATTTTTAGGTCAAATGTTTGTAGACGCACAAGGCGAAACCACAGAGGCTGGAATTCGTCAATACTTGAAAGCAGATGCATTGCCAGTTGTTTTTGATGAGGCGGAATCTGAGGACCGAAAAGCAATGGAAAGAATGCAAGCAGTACTCGGAATTATGAGAGCCTCTTCCACTTCTGATGGCGGTAAAATTATTAAAGGTAGTGCTGGAGGTTCAGCACATCAATTCAATATTCGTAGTTGCTTTGCTTTTGCATCGATTGGAGCTAATTTAACTCAGCGTTCCGATATATCTAGAATCACCGTTTTAGAAATAAAAAAAGATACTCGAGAAAAATCAATGTGGGAACAAACGTTACAAATGTACTACGAAACCGTTACAGATGAATTCGTGCAATCGTTTCAATCGCGATCAATTGCATTGTTACCTGTTATTTTAACTAATGCTAAGACGTTTGCTAATGCTGCTGCATCTGAATTAGACAACCAGCGTGCTGGTGACCAGTTAGGTGCATTACTTGCTGGTGCTTATAGTTTGACTTCTGAGAAACTTATTTCTATGGATGAGGCTAAAAAATGGATAAAAGAGCGTGACTGGTCAGAAGAAAAATTAGCCGAAAGCACAAGAGACGAAATAAAAGTCATCAATAAAATAATGGATGGTGAAATGATAATTGAAACGCAATTCGGCAAAATGACACGTACCGTAGGTGAAATTGTGTTAATCGCTCGTGGTGATGTTGTCGACCAGCAAGAAATGTTGTTAATATCTGTTGATTTGGCTAAAAAATCACTTCGACGTATAGGAATCAAAATCGAAGGATTTTCGGTGGTTATTTCCGATAGTTCCGAATACATATCAAAACTGCTTCAAAACACTGCATACGCTCGAAATTATCAAACAATACTTACTCGTGTTGATGGAGCATTTAAAACCGAACCAACAACGTTTGCAAGCGGAATTAAATCTCGTGCTACAAAAATTGACACTCGATTTATTTTCGGTAACTATGAGAATCCTGGAATAACACAAACTGAAATCGATTTATATAAATAAAATTTGTTTATGTAAAAATAATATATTAATTTTACAGAATTAAAATATTAACCACCACTCGGACTGCAAAATAAAACTAATCACATACTAAAATTGGACCGCACATCCGAGTGGTTAAAATAACAAAATAATGAAAAAATCAGATTTAATAAAACTAGGATTTAAAGAGACTTCATATATTGAGGAAGAAATACACTTCACAGAGTTTACTCTCGAAACCGAAAGTTTTGTAATTCAGGTTTCAGGCATTGATGACGTTGAAATTAAAATCGATGATAATTGGATTGATGTACCAAACTGTAAAACCATAAATCAATTAAAACAACTAATAAAACTGTTCTCATGAAAAAATCACAACAAATAGGTTGCGGTTATTGTGATAAGGAAAAAACTTGTAAAATAAGAAATCCAAAAATCAATAAAGCAAAACAAGGATGTAAAGATTTTAAGCATTTTGAAAACTCAAAAAACGACATAAAATGAAAAAATTTCTCACCTACAAAAAATACCAATTTACAATCGCTTGGATTTTCCTCTTTTGGATAATCTTAAATATTTTTAGAACTTTAATACACTAAATTACAGACCAAATGAAATTAAAAAAAACAAAAACATTTTCAGTATCCAGTAACACCGATACAGTAACTCTCGAAGGCGTAGAATATCCAATTGCAAACCTTCTGAATTCTGGAATTATGAACCAAACTATCGTGCTATTAGGTTATGACGATATTTGGCACGAAATCGACGTACTTAATCTTGGTGGTGATAATTCAGACCTTACTAATTTTAAAAAGTTCGTAGAATTAACTCAGCTTAAATTATCGGATTTAATCACGATTAAAAATGATAAAAAACCATTACGTAATTACGATGTTACTCACGATGACCATGTAGAACTATCTAAGGAGTTCCCGCAATTCGATTATGTGAAAATCGGTAAATTATGCGCTTACTATGGTGATAAGTCATCTGTTTATGTATTACGTCAAGATTTGAGAATATGTACCGAAAGAAACCTAACAATAGAGCAATGGATTGAACAATTAGACAATGTAAAAAAACAATCAATGGAACAAATTAACAGAAGTAGAGACAGAATTATCCAATTAGGTAAATTAGGATTTAAACAAAACGCAAAAAAAGAATTTGAATTTAACGGATTTACCGTAACTCAAAATTCAGTTGACAACGATACTGATGAAGTGTGGAATTCATTTATATCTATAGTGCCAGTGCCAGTGCCAGTGCCAGCTAATCAGGTTAATATTGACGATGTTATTCAGGATGTATCGGCTCCACAACCAGCTCCAACGTCTGAGGCGTCAATTCCAGCTCCAGCAACTGAAACGCTCCCGGCTACACCAGTAAAAAAACCAGTATCGCTGGAGACTATCGGAAATCTTACTCCTGATAGAATTACAGATTTATTAGGACTTAACGAACAACAGCACGAAATCGTAAAACAAAACCCGTTAATTATTGTAACGGATAAAAAAACGCTTGAAACGGCAAAAAAACAACGTGCTTTACTACTTAAAGCATCTACTGCTATTGATGGAGCGCAAGGGATTCAAGCTACAGCAAAAAAATATTTAAACACGTTCAAATCTACCTTAGATAATTTTCTTTCGTCTACAGCCAAAATTACACGTGAAGCATACGACAAACAAAATGCTGAAATAGTTAAATTTGAGAACGCTGAGGCTCTTAGAATAGCTGAGGAACAACGATTGAAGGTGGCTAAAATCAACGAACGTACATCAAAACTGTTTAACGTGCCCATGGTGTTCAACGGCACAGTATATCAAATCGGAACACTGTATATTTTACCTTCTCAAATCGAAAATTCAACTGATGCGGAATTTGACGCTTTAGTAGCTCAGGCGGTTGCTATTAAAAACGCTTTAGATGCTGCAGCAGAAATTGAAAAATCAAAAGATGTAGAAATTGAAGAATTGAGACGCAAACTAGCAGAATTGACTGGTCAATCAGTCACTACATCTCCAGTTGTTGAGGTAGAAACGGTAACTATTAATAAACCTACGAATAACGGACCTACAACTACAAACTCAATCGATGCTCCAGCTCCAGTTAACAACATCTCAGCAACTAATATTCCAGCTCCAGCAGAAACAAATCCTAAGCGTTTCAAAGCATCGACGGAATACTTTATGCCTACTGCTGAAAATACTATTTTAAATAGGTTTGATTTAGATCACATCGACCTTATTCAAGCCGAACCAATGAATCCAGCATTTATTAAATGTCGCGCCTATTTCGTTGAAGGCAACCGCAAGGTAGCCGAGCAGATACAATCGATTTTAGACGATACAGACGTTACCGTTAAGAAATCAGTTAGAATTACTCAATTGTGTGAAACTTTATTAAATCAGCCATGCTAAACAACCTACTAGATAAATTATACGAATCGACTATCAGTTTGATATTTGGTTTTTGCTTAGGGTTTATTTTAGGAATATTATTAATTTTAATTATACTATTATGTCAAAAATAACTATCAAAAAATCAAACGGAAAATGGCTAATAAATGGCAAAACTTACGAAAAATTAGAACCACAAGAAAAAATATTTTTTGATGACTTTCTAAGGTATATGCGTGAGAATTATGGTAAATAATATAAATATGAAAACATTCTTAACATCGTTTTTACAAGTGGGTTGCGTCGCTATAAACACATATTTTATTACGCAACTTAACTGGATTGGTATATTTATAGCATCGTTTACAATTTCGTTATTGTGGGCGTTCAATGTATCAAAAATTAGTGTATCAACAACAAATCAAAAATTAACCTATGCTCTTGGTGCTGGTTGCGGTGCTATTGTAGGATTGGTTTTAGTAAAAATAGTATTATGAAAAAAGCACAAATATTTAATAACCATTTTCAGAATTTTAAAACCTATGCAATTCCGAAAGCGCAATTAATAATTGCGGATATACCTTATAATTTAGGTAACAATGCATACGCATCAAATCCAGCATGGTACAAAGACGGAGATAATGCAAATGGAGAAAGCGAGTTGGCTGGTAAAAGTTTCTTTGATACAGATGAAGACTTTAGACCAGCAGAGTTTATGCATTTTTGCTCAACTATGTTGAAGTCTGAAAAGAAAAGCATAAAAGTTGAGGGTATTGCGAGACAAAAAAGCGACGCACCTTGTATGATTGTTTTTTGCGCTTTTGACCAGCAAATGTATTTAATTGAATTAGCAAAAAGATACGGACTTAAAAACTATATTAATTTAGTATTTCGTAAAAACTTTAGTGCGCAAGTTTTAAAAGCTAATATGAAAGTTGTAGGTAATTGCGAATATGGTTTAATTTTTTACAGAGATAAATTACCAAAATTCAACAACAAAGGTAAAATGATTTTTAACTGTTTAGATTGGGAGCGAGACGATGCCGATGTAGAAAAATTGCACCCAACACAAAAGCCTTTAAAATTATTAAAAAAGCTAATCGAAATATTTACAGACGAGGGTGATGTAATTATAGACCCTTGTAGCGGTTCGGGTTCAACATTAATTGCGGGTCAAGAATTAAAAAGACGTTGCTATGGTTTTGAGATTAAAAAGAACTTTCACAAATTAGCTGAAAATTGGATTGAAAATGAATTTACAAAGTTATCTGAAATAGAGGAGTTTGGATTTGCGAAAAGTATAATTGAAAAGCAAGGAGATACTTTATTTACAACTATCTAAACTCATTCTAAATTACCCATACCTATTGCGCACACAAAACTAATACCTTGTTGCGTAACAGAAATTATTTTAAAAACGAGTATTAAATAACAAAAAAACCCTTCCAATTACGGAGGGGTTTTTCTTTACAACCAAACAAAATAAATCATGAGTAACAACCTATGTCACTGCGAATATACGAATATTTTTTAAAAATCGTCTGGATCGATGTAATTATTATTGTGATTTTGATTTTCTCTCTCAATATCTCTTAATCTTACTTGTTCAGCTAGTTTTTCCATTTCGATTTCTTCGTATGATTTTTTAACTGGAACAAAATCTTCATCTATTTTGTAGATTTTATCGTAATTATCCGAAATAGTATTTACCTCAGTCAATATATTTTCTTTTGGCTCATATTCTGACATAAATTTATTTACTACTGAAACTATAGAATTTAAACCCATTCCAATAGTATATTTATTAAGTAATTTTCCAAGTTCATTTCTTAACTTATCTTCTTGAGAGAGTTCCTTAAAGTAAATAGTTATTTGATTGCCTTCCACAGCGCATCTGAACTTTCTATGAGTATTTAGACCTAAATTAGAAGCATAGCATCTAACTGTATTAGCATTTACTTCTGACATAAAAAAAGATATTTTGTCCTCTCCAAAAGAATAAGCACTTTGAATTCTGTTGTAAATACTCTGTCTATTACCTCCTAAAGTGAAATAACAACCATTATGTGTTATTTTAAATTTCATTCCTTTAGCAGTAGCCATTCTTCTACACATCTTAAATAAACGATTATCTATTTGATGGTAAGTAATAGCAATATCATTAACTGTATCTTCACATATTTTATGAATATTCCAGCTAGTGTTGTTTAGGTTAGGAATAGAAACACCTCTAACTCTATAAAAAATATTAAAAACACCAGGAATAACTTTTGGTTCATAGTCATCAGTCATTGCTTTTAATTCATCAATGCTGTCATACCCTAAAATTTCAATTATAATATCTAAACATTTAGACATATAATTCCTTACATCTTCATTTTGATAGGTTACATAATTTTTAGCATAATTGACATTTTTTAAAAAATCAATTACATCTTGTTCAGTACTCAAATGCTTTGCTTCCATTTTTTATTATATTTAATAATTATTATTTATCAAAAGTATATATTATTATTTTTAAAACAAAATATATTTAAGTTATTTTTATATTTATTTTTTAATTATATATAAATATGGGTATTTATTTTTGTTTATCTCTTTAAAATCAATTAATTATCAAAAATGTGGAAAAATCACAACGGAACGAGACACACCCCCCAATAAATAAAAAACTATACTTTCTTATATATATATATAAAAATATGTAACTTTTTCGTGTTTTCTTTGTTTGTCTCGTTTTTTCCGTGATTTCTGTGACTATATTCTAATATTACGATATAGAATGATTTAAAATCAATAAAATCAACGATTTGCAAGTATTATTCGGTCGTAATATCAAAAATCACTATTTTTACAATAAAAAATCATGGTACAAATCGATAATACTTCCGTAAAAAAAGCAATCGACAAAATTAAACGTGAATACTCACACCTAAGCGACGAAAACCTTAACACAGCCATATCTAGAGCATTGAACCATACCGCTAGTAAGGGTAAAACCGAAGCTAACCAGAATATACGTGCTAAGTACAACATATCGACTAACACGGTTAATCAATCATTGACGGTCAGACGTGCTGCTAAAAATAAACTAACAGCCAGAATAACAGCTATTGGAGCTCCTTTATCATGGAATAACTTCCAAGCTAAGCAAGTAGGGGATAAATCAACAACATCATTCGACCGTAAGGGGCGTGCATCATCACGATTAAATAGAAAATCACGTACTAAAGCTATTAAGGGCGTTACAGCGACAATAAAGAAGGGACAGACGGTAAATCTGCCTACAGCGTTTATTCAAGTCGCTAATGGAGGTATTACTGTATTTGCTAGAGCTGTGCCTAAAGGTAAATCAGAAGGACTAGAATTTACTAAGGAACGACTACCTATAGCTAAGATAACCACAAC
>Ga0208916_10000987_pt1 | contig 12514 bp, 13 predicted proteins | sample DEB19_08_DNA_5_FD_184523 | JGI IMG/M metagenome (GOLD analysis project Ga0208916, IMG submission 184523) | Aqueous microbial communities from the Delaware River and Bay under freshwater to marine salinity gradient to study organic matter... | ecosystem: Environmental > Aquatic > Marine >... | reverse complement strand
GCAGACGACTATCTGTTTCTACCGGCTCTGCAAGACCGCAACTACGCGCACTGGGTGCTGAACTTTCACTTCAACTGGATCTTGGCGCAAACCGGCCTGAAGATGGGCCCGCACGGCCAGCCGCGCAGCCTGTACAGCCTGCGGCATTCATCCATCACGTTTCGCTTGCTGTACGGGCAGGGGATTGACCTGCTGACCTTGGCGCGCAATGCCCGGACCAGCGTGGAGGTGATCAACACCCACTACGCCAGCACGGTGACAGGGGAGCAGAACATTGCGCTGCTGCAGAGCAGGCGGACGCGGGTCGGGGTTTAGGGAAGGAGTAAGGGCGCTGAGATGGATTGCCGCGCTTCGCTCGCGGAGACAGTTTTTTGGCCTGTTGTTCAAGGTCTGTGTGCGGTATCGGGCCGGATCCGGAAAACTCGCAAAGGTGAAGGGGATTCGTCCCCAATAGGGCGTTGGCTGCGTCAGTCAAGACGCTAGCGCTGACTCACCAAATGGCCGCTGACATACTTGTGTAGCAAACTGGCCGCAAACGTTTGATAGGGAATTCCCTCTTCAAGTGCGCGTGCTTGTAAATTCTTCAAATCTCTGCTGGAGATACGGATGTTCAGGCGTTGGTCTTTTTTGAACGTTGCTTCGGCGGCAGCCTGATGTGCTTTCATCTGCACTGCCAAACCGCTAACGGGTTTGAGTGTTCCAGCCTCCCAAGCCTGCAATATGGCTAACTCTTCTGCGTCGTACTTGACATTATTTTTCATAACTTGCTCCTGTATTGGCGGGTTGCCTTGCGGCTTGGAATGATGGTTTTTAGAAAAACTTCTGTTTCGGTTTCAATAAACGGCACGGCATAGACGTAGTCGTCAACCTGCACCATTAAGATTTTCTGCCCATGATATTTTTCCTGATTGGGGTGTTCCAACACAGCCAGTTCGTTCCCACTGCTGATTTCAAAAACTATCCGCTCGAACGAAATCCCCCGTTCCCGGACTAACAACTGGTTTTTATCGGAATTCCAATTGAAAGTTTTGTGACTTGACATGTGTGCATTTTAAGCACACACGTCAATGGGTGTCAATGCAGTGCCCATCCGTGAGAGATGATGCGAGCCCATGATTTATTCTCATCTCTACGAGGCAGAAAGCCGCGGCAGTCTAGGGGCTTGCAAAAATCAAATCACAGCCAAAAAAAACAGCCAATGAACGGCTGACCGCCACCGTCTGGATCCATTCATGGGTGTCGTTCTCAAGCGGATCATTGGCTAAAAGCCTTGACTGGCGCAGGCATTCCTTTGCGAAGTCGTCGCGCCGGGTGTCCGGAACCTAGATTTGTACAGGGCGCAAGCCTGCTGAACGCAAGCCGTCGCGGTGCTTTTGTACCCTCTGTGACACGGATGAAGCCATGGTTTTTGCCTACTTGCTCATGACACAGAAATTTTTAACGGTGTGTTGCATGAAACGCAAGGGCGGCGAGCCGGGGCATGGGCGGAGGTGATTACGTCGAAGCCTCGTCCAGCGCAGCGTCTGACAGATGCTGAGTGTCAGACCAACCGACCAGCGACAGGCCTTCGGGTGACCACAACAGGCGGTTGACGGCGGTGTTGCCGAGCTGCCAGGTGCGGGCGGCTTGCAGGTCGAGCCGGGTGGCGGCGCGGTACAGCACGTCCATCACGCCGCCGTGGCCGACCAGCACAATCAACTCGCCCGGGTGTTGAACTGCCAAGCGGTCGACGGTGGCGAGCACGCGTTCTTGCACCTGCAGCAGAGATTCGCCGCCGGCAGGGGAAAACGAGGGGTCGCGCTTGCGCCAGCGCTCGGCTTGGTCGGGCAGCGCGATCTCAATCTCAGCGAACGTGCGACCTTCAAAGTCGCCAAAACCACGCTCGCGCAGGCCCAGCTCAGCGACCACGGGAACACCCGCAGCGCGGCCGACATACAGGGCGGTTTCATGCGCACGCGACAGGTCGCTGGCGTAAATAGCCGCGATATCTTCACCCGCCAAGGATTGGCCGAGGCGCTCGGCTTGCCAGTGGCCGGTGTCGTTGAGCGGAATATCCAGATGGCCCTGAATGCGGGTGTCGACGTTCCAGGCGGTCTCGCCATGGCGGATCGCCAGAATGCGGGTGGGTTCTTGGGTGATCAACGTGGAATCTCGATGTTGATGCGGCGCTGGCCGGTGGGTGGCGTAGGAAAGCCTTGCAGTGCAGCGTCGATCATGGCCGGTAAAACACGCTGAGCGTCGCTCCAGACGCCGCTGTGGACGGCCTTGCTTTCGAACACCACCGCGTTGCTGCTGGCGTCACGCACCACGAAGCTGACTTCGCGCAGATACAGCGGCGATTCATACGTGCCCAAGGGCAGTGAAAAGCCAACAAAACTGCCCGCAGTGCCGCCGCCAACAGACATACTGGAGCCGCCAAAAGCGCCGAATCCACCCCCAAAAGCGGGGCTGTTGTAAGGAAAGCGTTGGGCATAGCGCGTGTTGGCGCTGACCTGCACATTGAAAGTGGCTGTCTGCGGATTGTTCAGCCAACCGACTTTGTCAAGAGCCGTGCGGGCCATGGCTTCGAGTTGGTCTTGCGACAGCTCCATGCCGCTGATACCGCTTTGCGGCACATTGACTTGCTGCGAAGGCAGGCGCTCAAAGCGATAACTGCTGCCGGTCGCAGGCGGCGTGGCCTTGGTCCACTGCGCGAATGACACCACGTCGTTGTCCACCACGCGCAAGCCGGAGCAAGCGCTGAGCAGCAACCCGCAGGCCAGCGCCAGTAAAACGTTGCGAAGGGATCTGGTCATGACGCTCCTTTCGGTTTAACTTTCGAGGACGGCTTTTCTGTCCATGAATTGCAGCGTGGCCGGCGGCTTGGGCAAGTCTTCAGGGTCAAAGGCTTTGTCACCGTCCGGGTTGGCGACACCGGTGGTTTTGATGCCCTTGAAGTCATGCAGCTTGCCGTCCATCAGGTGCGACGGAATGACATTTTGCAAAGCGGTGAACATATTTTCTAGGCGGCCGGGGAATTTTTTGTCCCACTCGCGCAGCATGTTGCCGACCTGCACGCGTTGCAGGCCGTCTTGGCTGCCACACAGGGTGCACGGAATGATCGGGAATTCGCGCACTTCAGCCCAACGGATCAGGTCTTTTTCGCCCACATACGCGAGCGGCCGGATGATGATGTTTTTACCGTCGTCGCTGGCCAACTTGGGCGGCATGCCTTTGAGCTTGGATGCAAAAAACATGTTGAGAAACAGCGTTTGCAGCATGTCGTCACGGTGGTGGCCGAGCGCAATTTTGGTTGCGCCCAGCTCTTCGGCCACGCGGTACAAAATGCCGCGTCGCAGGCGCGAGCATAGCGAACACATGGTCTTGCCTTCAGGGATCACACGCTTGACGATGCTGTAGGTGTCTTGCGTTTCAATGTGAAACGGCACGCCCAGTTTGCTCAAGTATTCCGGCAAGATGTGGTCTGGGAAACCGGGTTGCTTTTGGTCAAGGTTGACCGCAATCAGGCTGAAGTTGATGGGTGCGCGCTGCTGCAGTTTGAGCAAGATGTCGAGCATGGCGTAGCTGTCTTTTCCGCCCGACACGCAGACCATGACCTTGTCGCCTTCTTCGATCATGTTGAAGTCCACAATGGCGCGGCCAACCTCACGGCACAAGCGCTTCTCTAACTTCAAGTCTTCGCGTTCAATCATCTGTTCTTTCATCATGACCACTGTCCTGTTTCTACGCGAATGGCGACTTCGCAATCTTCAAAAATTTCGAGCTTGGCGATCTTGACGCGAACGCCCAAGACGCCGGGCAATAGCATCAGCCGGTGTGCCAGTTTGCCGATCAAACTCTCCAGCAAGTTCACATGTTCCATGGTGCACTCGTTGATGATGATCTGCCGCACCTTGCGGTAATCCAGCACATGCTTGATGTCGTCGTCACTCGGCAGCAGCGGCTGCGTGCCGAGGTTGAGTTCCGCGTCGACCTGGATCGGTTGGGGTTCTATTTTTTCTGACTCCAAGATACCCAGGCTGGCGTTGAAGCGCAAGCCGGTGAGCGTCAGAATTTGGGTGCCGTGGGTGTTGATCATGCGGTTCAGTTTCAGGTTTTCAAGGACGCCCCGCCCATGAGCGAGAAGTCGCGGCCGAATTTCATCAGGTGTTGACCGCCGTCGACCAGCAGCGTGGTGCCGGTGATGGATTGATTCTCCAGCGCGAAGCGGACGGTCGACGCGACATCGGCGGGCGTGGAAGACCGGCCCAGCGGCGACAGGCGATGCAGTGCCGCGAACTCTTCAGCGCTGAGCATGTGGCTGGTCATGGTCAAGCCCGGCGCCACACCAACGACCCGCAGCACCGGGGCCAACGCTTGCGCGAGCAAGGTGTTGGCGGCTTCCAGCGCGGCTTTGGACAGTGTGTAACTGAAGAAATCGGGGTTCGGATTCCACAGCTTTTGGTCCAGCAAATTGACCACGCAACCGGGCTGGCGTTCAGTGTTTTCGGTTTGACTGGCTTGGCGTGCGAGCAGATGCGTGTGCAGCGCCTGCGCCAGCAAAATGGCTGCGCCGGTGTTGCTGCGCCAATGCTTTTCCATCGCCGCGTAACTGAAGCTGGCGGCGTCGTCGAATTCAAAGGTGGAGGCGTTGTTGACCACCGCGTCGACACGGCCCAATTGCGCCGCGACTTGCGGCAGCAGGCAGCGCACGGCGTCTTCGTCATTCAGGTCGCATGCGAAGGCTGCGCTTTTCACTTGAGCTGTATCGGCCATCAGCAAACCGGCACAGTCGGCGGCGGTTTGCTCAGCGTCTTCGGCTGAACCTCGGTAATGAACGGCAACGCGCCAGCCAGCACCGGCCAAGGCCAGCGCGATTTCGCGACCCAGCCGGCGGGCGGCGCCAGTCACAAGAACAACACGGGAAGGAGCAGCTGCGGACATGTGGTGATGGGAACGAGGTAAGGCGGCGAGCAAGATGGCTGAAAAGATGGTGACAATGAAAGGCTCTAGAGAGCCTAGCGACCATGACAAAACCACCTATTTTACCGACCGACGCTGTTTTGTCGCCTGACAGCGCTGCAGCATCCCCACTCCAGCCAATCTTGCAGCGCGCGATGGAAGACGCGGGCGGCTGGCTGGGCTTTGACGCCTTCATGGCGCTGGCCTTGTACGCGCCCGGCCACGGCTATTACGCCAGCGGCTCGCGCAAGTTTGGTCACATGCCGCAGTCGGGCAGCGACTTTGTCACCGCGCCTGAGTTGTCGCCGCATTTTGGCCGGGCCTTGGCGCGTCAAGTGGCTGAAGCCTTGCAAGCCACCGGCACCACCGAGGTGTGGGAGTTTGGCGCTGGTTCGGGTGCGTTGGCTGAGCAGCTGATCGGGTCGCTGGACGCGGCGGGTACGGCGCTCACCCGCTACACCATCGTTGACCTGTCTGGCAGTCTGCGCGAGCGGCAGCAAACGCGGCTGGCCGCCTATGGCGACCGCGTCCGCTGGGTGCAAGAACTGCCCGCGCAAATGAGTGGCGTGGTGGTTGGCAATGAAGTGCTGGACGCCATGCCGGTCAAGCTGCTGGCGCGCATGAAAGGCGTTTGGCATGAGCGCGGCGTGGTGCTGCACGCCGGCGAGTTGGTGTTTGCCGACAGGCTGACCGAGCTGCGACCGCCGCTGGAGATCGAAGGCCCGCAGGGCTACCTGACAGAAACCCATGCGCAAGCCGAAGGCTTTGTGCGCACGCTGGCCGACCGGCTGATAGCGGGCGCTATTTTTCTGCTCGACTACGGTTTTCCGGAGCACGAATATTTTCATCCGCAGCGCCACATGGGCACGCTGATGTGCCACCAAGGCCACCTAGCTGACGCCAATCCGCTGCTGCACGTGGGCCTGAAAGACATCACCGCACACGTTAACTTCACCGGCATCGCGCTGGCCGGGCAAGACGCAGGTTTGCAAGTGCTGGGCTACACCAGCCAAGGCCGGTTTTTACTCAACTGCGGGCTGCTCGACGGCATGGAAGACGCGCCGCTGGAGCAGCGCGTGATGCTGCAAAAACTCATCAACGAGCATGAGATGGGCGAGTTGTTCAAGGTCATCGGCTTTGCTGCCAACACCGCGCAGCAGCCGTACAACGACTGGCAGGCGCTGGGCTTCGCGCAGGGCGATCGCTCCCACACACTGTGACGGAAACCCCTTGAATACCCCGCAAAACCATCCATTGACGGCACTGCCCGACGTCCGCTTGCCCGCCGGTGCAGCGCCTGTGGCCTGCGTCGATGTCGGCGGCACCAAGGTGACGGTGAGCGTGGTGGACGAGCGTGGTGTGCAGGGCTGGTTGAGCGAGCCGACCATCAAAGAAGGCGCGTCTGATGCGCTGGGTCAGCAGGTCGTGCGCATGATCGGTTTGAGCTGTGCTGCGGCGGGCATCTTGCCAACGCGTATTGCAGCGGTCGGCATCGCGTCTTGCGGCCCATTTGTGTTGAACCAAGGGCTGGTCGAATTGGCCGCGCCGAATATTTGTGGCGGTTTGGCGGGGGCCGGGCGAGGTCTGCCAAACCGCTGGACCAGCGCCGTGCTGGAAGCGCCGGTGCAGAGCATGTTCCCGGAAGTGCGCGTTTGCAATGACGGCATTGGCGCCTTGCAAGCCGAACGGCGCTGGGGCGCGCTGCAAGGGTTTGACCACTGCGCCTACGTGACTTGGAGCACCGGCATCGGTGTCGGTTTGTGCGTCGACGGCCGCATCTTGAAAGGCAAAAATGCCAACGCGGGTCACGCCGGCCACATGTTTGTCAGTGACAACGACGACGCTTTGTGCGGCTGCGGCAACCTCGGTGATGTCGAGGGCTTGATCGCTGGTAACGCGATTCCACGACGCTTTGCCGAGCAAGGTTTTACGGACGCCGCCGCGCTGTTTGGCGCAGCCAAAGACGGCCATGCGGATGCGTTGGCCTTGGTTGACGAACTCTGCCGCATCATGGGCCGGACGCTTTACAACTTGGTGGTGACGCTGGACTTGCAGGCGATCAGTCTGGGCGGCGGTGTGTTTTGGCATCACCGTGATTTTTTACTGCCACGCTTGGACGCGCATATTCAGGGCCGAATTCCAGCGCTGACGACGGGTTTCAAACTGCTGCCTGCGGGCCTGCAAAACAAGGTCGGAGATTACGCAGCGCTGGCTTTGGTGGTTTAAGTCTGCGCTGCTGACGTGGCCACAGCAACCACGCGCGCCGCATGCACCCGCTCGCCAATTTTGGCGCCGCTCTCGCCTAGTGCTTCCGCCGCTGCTGCCACTTCGTGGGTGGGCACAGACTGCGCGGCGCTCAAAGCTGCCAGCAGCCGTTGGCGCTGCGGATACGGCTGCTCTGACAAACCCAAGCGGCCACGGGCATCGCACTCGCAAGCCAGCAAAATATCTGCAAAACGCTGCGGCTTGCGAAACGCGTCACAGCGCTCCAACAGCCGCACCACTGCAGCGGCGTTGAACTCGGCGCTGCGGTGAATGTTGCCGTGTTCACGCGCCACCACATCGGCGATCTCGCGGCAATCGGTCGGCACGCGCAGCCGCTGGCACAGGCCTTTGAGCAAGCGTGCGCTGCGCTCTTCATGGCCGATGTGGCGCGGTAAGTCAGCCAGTGGCGTCGTGCCTTTGCCAAGGTCATGGCCGAGGCAGGCGAAGCGCACCGGCAGCGGCGCGTCCAGTTGCGCGGCCATGTCGAGCACCATCATCAGGTGCACGCCGGTGTCGACTTCTGGGTGGTATTCGGCGCGTTGCGGTACGCCCCAAAGCCTATCGACTTCAGGCAGTAATTTGGTCAGTGCGCCGCAGCTCCGCAGCACGTCGACCATGCGGGACGGCTGGCGTTCCATCAGGCCGCGCGCAAGCTCTTGCCAAACGCGCTCGGGCACCAGCGCATCGACTTCTCCAGCGGCCACCATGTCACGCATGAGTTGCAAGGTTTCAGGCGCGACGCTGAAGTCGGTGAAGCGGGCCGCAAAACGCGCTACGCGCAAGATGCGCACCGGGTCTTCGGCAAAGGCGTTGGTCACATGGCGAAACACGCGCGCGCTGATGTCGCGCTGGCCGCCGTAGGGGTCGGTCAGCACGCCGTTGGCGTCTTGGGCGATGGCGTTGATGGTCAGATCGCGTCTGGCCAAGTCTTCTTCCAACGTGACGTCTGGCGCCGCATGCACGGCAAAGCCGTGGTAGCCCTGCGCGGTCTTGCGTTCGGTGCGGGCCAAGGCATATTCTTCGCGCGTTTGCGGATGCAAAAACACCGGGAAATCTTTGCCCACCGGCAAGTAGCCTTCTGCGGCCAAAGCCTCGGGCGTGGCACCGACCACGACCCAGTCGTGGTCGCGCACCGGCAAGCCCAGCAAGGCATCGCGCACCGCACCGCCAACCCGGTAAATCTTCATGCGTCGAACATTCTTCCCGCGGTCTGGCGCTTGGCCATCAAGCCGCTGCGCAAACCGCGCGCGCCCAAGTAAGTCGGGGCGACAGCGCTGAGGGCTGAGGGTTGAATGCCAAGGTCACGCAGGCCGGGGCAGTTGCCGGTGGCGATGTTGGGCACCTTCATCGAATCCAAGTTGTCGCGGCTCAGCACCGGCTCGCCCGGCATCAGCTCCATCATCCGCGCTTGCAAGCGTGCCAGCGCGTTGGGCAAACCAATCACCGGCCGCCCCCGACCATGGTTGACGCCGGCGTATTGGCCGGCCAGTTGCACCAGTTGACGCAGCGAAAAAATCTCGGGGCCGCAGGCTTCGTAAGTTTGTCCGTTGGTGCTGTGAAAATTCTTGTCATCCAAGCAGTGCACGATGGCGCTGGCGACGTCTTGCACCCAGACCGGCTGGAACATCGCGCTCGCGCCGGCCAGCGGCATCACCGGCAACAACTGCTGCAACTGCGCAAAGACATTTAAGAATTTGTCTTCCGCGCCAAAGATCACGCTGGGGCGCAGCACCGTCAGGTCGAGCGCGGCTTGACGCAACACTTGCTCACCACGGCTTTTGCTGCGCAGGTACATCGACGGCAAGCCGTCGGGGTTGCGCACATCGGCACCCAAGGCGCTGACATGCACCACACGCCGCACGCCAGTGGCTTCGCAAGCGCGGGCGATTTTGGCGGCGAGCTGCACATGGGCTTTGTCGAAGGACGCTTCATCGCCCTGCAAAATAGCCACGAGATTGACCACCGCGTCATGCTCACCGATGAGCCGCTGCAGCACGGCTTCGTCATGGATGTTGGCCTCGACCACCTCCAGCGTGGGCAGCATCAGGATGTGGTTGGCATTGCGGCGCCGGCGCGTTGGCACGGTGACACGCACTTGCGCGTGGGCCAGCTTTTCGCAGACATGCTGCCCCACAAAACCCGTGCCGCCAAGGATGAGTACTTTTTGAACCATGGGGTGATTTTGCCCTTTTGCGGGCTCTATTTAAACGCCGAGGTAATTGCGCCGGACTTCTTCGTTGGCTGACAGTTCATCCATCGAACCTTCGAAGCGAATTTGGCCTTTTTCGAGCACATAGGCACGGTCAGACACGAGCTCGGCAAAGTGCATGTTTTGCTCTGACAGCAAGATGCTCACGCCCTCGGCCTTGAGCGCCAGAATCATGTGCGCCATGTGTTCGACGATGACGGGTGCGACGCCTTCAGACGGCTCGTCCAGCAGCAAGAGCAAGGGGTTGCCCATCAAGCTGCGCGCCACCGTCAGCATCTGCTGCTCACCGCCGCTCATGCGACCGCCAAGACGGTTCGGCATTTCACCCAAATTGGGGAAGAGTTCGAACAATCGCGCTGGCGTCCACAGCGGCGCGGCACTGCCGTCGGGCCAATGCCGTGGTGGTTGGCGACCCACTTCGAGGTTTTCCATCACCGTCAGGTCGGTGAAAATGCGCCGGTCTTCTGGTACAAAACCCAAACCCATGCGGGCCACGTGGTGGGTCTCGCTGGTTGATATATCGGTGCCCAAAAACGACACGTCGCCGCGCCGCTTGTCGAGCATGCCGATCAGTGTTTTGAGCGTGGTTGATTTGCCGGCGCCGTTGCGTCCCATCAGGGCCACGACTTCGCCGCGCCGCACTTCGATGCCGACGTCATACAAAATTTGGGCCGCGCCGTACCAAGCACACAAGCCCTTGGCCTGCAGCAGAATGTCTTTGGCTGCGCTCATGCGGCCTCCTTGCTCAGCGTTTTTTTCTCGAAGGTTTTGCCGCTGCCGAAATAGACTTCTTGCACTTGCGGATGGTCACGCACCTCCAGCGGTTTGCCTTCGGCAATCAGTCGTCCGCGGGCCAGCACGATCATCCGGTCGGCATACGCAAACACCACGTCCATGCTGTGCTCGGTGAACAGCACCGCCATACCGCGGTCGATCACCAGCTGTTGGGTCAGCGCCATCAAGTCATTGCGTTCTTTGGGCGCCATGCCCGCCGTCGGTTCGTCCATCAGCAGCAGCTTAGGTTGGTTGGCCATCGCCATGGCCAGCTCGACACGTTTCACATCGCCATAGGCCAGCACGCTGCAAGGCCGGTCAGCCTGTGACTTCATGCTGACTTGGTCTAGCAGTTCAAGGGCCTCCGCGCGTTTGTGGTCGGCGGCGCGGCGCCACATCGAGAACAGCTTGCGGTCTGACGACAGCAAAGCCATTTGCACGTTCTCGACCACGGTCAACGACGAAAAGGTTTCAGCAATTTGGAAGGTCCGGCTGACGCCGAGCCGCCAGATCTCGCGCGGCGTCAAGCCGACGAGTTCGTGGCCGTCGAGTTGAATTGAACCGACGCCTGCCCGCAACTGGCCGTTGACCATGTTGAAGGTGGTCGACTTGCCGGCGCCGTTGGGTCCGATGAGCGCCAGCAGTTCACCGGCTGCCAGCTCAAAGCTGATGCCGTCGACGGCTTTGACACCGCCGAAAGATTTACCCAGATTAGAGACTTTGAGCAAGCTCATGATTGCCCTTCTTTAGCACCGCGCAGGCGCAGCAGCAGTTGTTGAGCAAAGCCGACAATGCCTTGCGGAAACAGCAGCACCAGAATCAAAATAATGCCGCCCAACACAGCGCGCCAGTAGTCGGTGTTGCGCGCCACGGTGTCGTGCAGCCACGTGAAGGTGACCGCGCCCACAATCGGCCCGACCAGCGTCTGCAAGCCGCCCAGCAAGACCATCACCAAGCCGTCAATCGACTTGCCGACGTACATGCTTTCCGGCGAAATGCTGCCTTTGGAAAATGCGTACAAGGCGCCGGCCAAACCGGCAAAAGTGCCAGCCAACACAAAGGCCACCCATTGCAGACGCTTGACGTCCATGCCGATGGCGTCCGAGCGCAGCACCGAATCGCGTGCGGCACGCAGGCTGTAGCCAAAGGGTGAATACAACATGCGGTGCATCAGCAGCACAGCGCCCGCGACCAGCGTCAGCGTCAGGTAGTAATACATCTTTTTGTCTGCCAGCCACTCCGAAGGCCAGATGCCGGTCAGGCCGTTGCTGCCGCCGGTGACGCTGTCCCACTGGTAGCAGATCGCCCAAGTGATTTGTGCAAAAGCCAGCGTCAGCATGGCCAAGTAAACACCCGACAACCTGACGCAGAACCAGCCGTATACAAAAGCCCCAAAAGCCGCCATGGCTGGCGCGACGATCAGCGCCACTTCCATCGGCAGGTGCAGGCTGCGCACCAACAAGGCCGCGCCGTAAGCGCCCAAGCCAAAGTACGCGGCATGGCCAAAAGAATGCATGCCGGCCGGGCCCATGATGAAGTGCAGGCTGGCCGCAAACAACACCGCAACCAACAAGTCGATCAGCAATATGGTCACATAAGGCGACTGCGCCGTCAGCACCGGCATCAGCACCAGCAAGGCCAGTAAGCCGACGCCACCATAGGTGTAAAGACGATCTGGCGGCCTGAGGGGCTGCTCAGCGGCACCCGCGTGCCGGCTTGGCGCTTGTGGCCTGCCAAAGAGTCCCCAAGGCCGGGCCACCAAGACCACCGCCATCACCAGAAACTCAACCACCAGCGTCAGCTTGGAGAATGAAATGCTGATGCCGGCGATCTCGACCAGACCCAGCCAAATGCAAATCGCTTTGAGCTGGGCAATCAGCAGCGCCGCCACGTAAGCGCCAGGGATCGAGCCCATGCCGCCGACCACCACCACCACAAAGGCGGCGCCGATGATGTGCAGGTCCATCTCTAAGTTGGCGGGCTCGCGCGGCAGTTGCAAGGCCCCGCCGAGACCGGCCAGAAAAGCGCCCAAAGCAAAGACCGCGGTGAACAACCAAGCCTGGTTCACGCCCAGAGCGCTGACCATGTCACGGTCTTGCGTGGCGGCCCGCACCAAGGTGCCAAAGCGGGTCTTGGTCAAGAGCAACCACAGCAGACCCAGCACCACCGGGCCCGCAAAAATCAGAAAAATATCGTAAGAAGGAAACTGCCGTCCCAGAATCAACACCGAACCGGTGAGACCCGGTGCGCGGGGGCCGAGTAATTCTTCAGCACCCCACAACCACAGCACGCCGTCTTTGATCACCAGCCCGAGCGCAAAGGTCG
>Ga0208916_10000985_pt1 | contig 12519 bp, 9 predicted proteins | sample DEB19_08_DNA_5_FD_184523 | JGI IMG/M metagenome (GOLD analysis project Ga0208916, IMG submission 184523) | Aqueous microbial communities from the Delaware River and Bay under freshwater to marine salinity gradient to study organic matter... | ecosystem: Environmental > Aquatic > Marine > Coastal... | reverse complement strand
ATTGATCTGCAAATCGCTGACCAAGAGTTCTTGGTTTTACTGGGTGCATCTGGCTGCGGCAAATCCACTTTGCTGCGCATCATGGCCGGTTTGGAGACTGCGGATGGCGGTCATATTCATGTCGGCGAGAACCGCATTGACAATTTGGCACCCAGGGACCGCGGTCTGTCCATGGTGTTTCAAAACTACGCTGTATTTCCACACTTGACGGTTTTTGAAAACATCGCATTTGGTTTGCGCATGCAAAAAAAACCACAGGCCTGGGTTGAGAAAAAGGTCCAGGAAGTCGCCGAGTTGGTGCACCTGGAAGTGTTGCTGCACCGGTATTCGGGGCAGCTTTCTGGCGGACAGCGTCAGCGTGTGGCCCTGGCGCGTGCATTGGCGGTAGAGCCCAAAGTCATCCTGATGGACGAACCGCTGTCCAACCTGGACGCTTTGCTTCGATTGGAAATGCGCGCCGAGCTCAAAACTATTTTGGCCAAGAGTCAAGCCAGCACCATTTATGTGACGCACGACCAAGTCGAAGCCATGAGTCTGGCCGATCGGATCGCCATCATGGACCAGGGGGTGATTGTTCAGTGCGACACGCCCATCGAGATTTACCGCAATCCGGCCACCACTTTTGTGGCGGGCTTTATTGGCAACCCGCCCATGAACTTTCTACCTGCGCAGGCTGTGCAAGATGGGGTTTATGAAGTGGCAGGCATGCGTTTGAGCGGGCCCACTGGGCATGCAGCGCTCACGCTGGGTGTCAGGCCCGAAGATTTGCACCCGGCAGATGAGGGGCTGAAGTTGCAGGCCGATGTCATTGAGCCATTGGGTGCCCATACATTGGTCACCGCATTGCAGGCGCAGGGCGTCTTTCGGGCTGCTTTGCCATCCGACATGGCACTGTCCCCCAAGCAGGTATTGCACTTGCAACCTGATTTAACCCGCATCCGCTGGTATGACGCTGGCGGACGTTTGGTCATTGTTTGATAGAGAAGCCATGAACACCGAAGACATGCTGCAAGAAGCCGAGCGCATTTTGCGACTCAACGACAAGGGCCATTACACCGTTCCGACACATGGCTTGTATCCTTTTCAATGGAATTGGGACTCGTGTTTGACGGCACTGGGTCAGTTCAGGCTAAGCCCTGATCGTGCTTGGACCGAAGTAGAGACCTTGATGGCCCACCAGTGGCCTGATGGCATGGTGCCGCACATTGTTTTCCACGAACGCGATGAAGGTTACTTCCCCGGTCCGGATGTGTGGCAGACCGGTCGACCCACCCCCACGTCGGGCATCACCCAGCCGCCTGTTTTGGGCATGGTGCTGGAGCAACTCTTTTTGCGTGAAGACCCGGACCATCGGAGCGAATCGCGTTGCCGCAGCCTGGTTCAGGCCGCTGCACGTTGGCATGACTGGTTTTACCGTTGTCGTGATCCCCAAGGCACAGGGGTTGTCGCGCTTTTGCACCCTTGGGAATCGGGTCGTGACAATTCTTGCGATTGGGACGATGCCTTGGCCCAAGTGCCCACAGAGGGCATCTCACCTTACCAGCGCAAAGACATCACGCACGTCGATGCCAGTCAACGACCCACCGCATTTGAATACGACCGCTATGTGGCCTTGCTTGAATGCTTTCGCGCCTTGAAGTGGGACAACACGCTCTTGCACGATGCCTCCCCCTTTCAGGTGGTCGACCCTGGGTTCAATGCGATCTTGATTCACTCTGAGTTGGCGCTGTCGCGCCTGGCAGACCAGCTGGGGGATTCGGCGCTGGCCCACAGACTGAGCGAACGTGCGGCCCGGTCCATTGGGGCCATGGACACTTTGTGGCACGGCGATTTAAAGCAATATGCGTGTCTGAATCGACGGACAGGCCAACGTGTCAACAGCGCCAGTGTGGGGGGCTTGTTGCCTTTGCTGGTGTTGCCGCAAGGGCACAAACACGTGGCCGACTTGAGTATCCGATTGACCGATTGGCTGGACAAGGCACCGTTTGGTGTTTGCAGCATGGACCCTTTGGACATGCGTTTTGATGGCAAACGTTACTGGCGCGGCCCATCTTGGCTGATTGTCAATTTCCTGCTCATCACGGGCCTGCGCCAATGTGGCGAAACCGAGTTGGCCCATCGTGTGGTGCAAGCGAGCCTTCAGTGCATTCAAAAAAGCGGATGTTCCGAGTACTACCACCCCATGACAGGTGAGGCCTTGGGCGGCGGCACATTCACATGGACTGCTGCGATGGTGATTGAATTCTTGAACATGGACGCTTCACAAGCACTGCTCACCGCCTGACAGCGTCGGTGACTGGTTAATATCTGTCCCATGTCGATTGTTCACCTGGCTCAAGATCTTGGACTGTCGGTTTCGACCGTCTCCCGTGCCTTAAATGGCTATACCGATGTGGCTGAATCCACGCGACTCAGAGTCATGGAGCGTGCTCAGGCATTGGGGTACAAACCGCATCCGGGTGCAAGAAGACTCAAATCGGGAAAGTCCGGTGCGATTGGCGTGGTGTTGCCGACATCGCAAGAAGGTGGCCAGTTCATTGACTCGATGTACTCCAGTTTGCTGGGCGGCACTTCCAGCGTTTTAGAGCCCGCTGGGTACAGCTTGATGGCCACGACTTCGGCCATCTCAACACCCGAACAAGAGCGTGGTGTTTACGAAAATTTCATTCGCAGTGGCTGGTTTGATGCCTTTGTCATTGTGCGAACCCGCTTGGTTGATCAGCGTGTCGGCTTGATGTTTGAACACGAAAAGCCCTTTGTGACCTATGGGCGATGTGCCGACAGCACGGGCCACGCCTGGGTGGATACAGACAATGAAATGGCCTTTTTCATGGCGGCGCAACGCCAAATTGCATTCGGTCATCAAAGAATTGCTTTGCTCAACGGACCTGCCGAATACACGTTTGCCCAGTTGCGTCAGCAAGGCTATTTGAACGCTTTGAAACAGGCCAATTTGAAGGTGGATGAGCGCTTGATCGTGCAAGGTCACTTGTCTGAAACAGGTGGGTTTTCCATGGCGCAGCATTTGTTGGCGTTAGAAGACCGCCCGACTGCCTTGTTGTGTGCGACCGATGCCATGGCCATCGGCGCCATGGCCGCATGCCGTGCCATCGGGCTGCGTGTGGGCTCGGATATCTCGATCATGGGCTATGGCAACAGCGATGCCGGACGCTACAGCAACCCGCCGCTGTCGACCATTGAGCACCGTATTTTCGAAAATGGTCAACATTTAGGCCAGGTCTTGCTTTCGGTTTTGGCGGGTGAATCGCCTGAGTCTCTTCACTATCTGGAGCCCGTTGTGTTGGTGCCTCGCTCGTCTGATGCACCTGTTGCCCACTGAGTTGAAAGGAGATGCTTGTCGTGAATTTTCAAAGCCGTCATTTTTTAGAACAGCACATCGCTGACACCTTGCACTTTTACGCGCCGAGAGCGGTGGATCCCGAGGGGGGATTTTTTCATTATTTCCTAGACGATGGGACGGTCTACAACACCACGCACCGTCATTTGGTGAGCGCCACCCGGTTTGTGTTCAATGGCGCGATGGCCAAGCGTCACAGTGGGCTCGATACCGTCGCCGACTGGGCACGTCATGGCATCGCCCATTTGGAGGCGTTTCGCCGATCAGATGGTTTGTATGCCTGGACGGTCGACCATGGACAAATTGAAGACGCCACGGTCATGGCCTATGGACAAGCTTTTGTGTTGCTGGCACAAGCCCATGCTTTCAGCGTGGGATGCGCCACGCGCCAGGATGTGGAAGCCGCATTTGCACGCATGAACGATGCGTTTTTCAGTGCCGCCGATGGCGCTTATGCCGACGAGATCACGCCCGACGGTCGATTGCTGGATTACCGAGGTCAAAACGCCAACATGCACATGTGCGAAGCTTGTCTGGCTGCGTACGAGTTCACGGGAGAAGTCAGGTACATCGATCGGGCCGAAGTGTTGATTGAGCGCTTTGCTTTTGATCTCGCAGACACCGCAGGAGGCTTGGTCTGGGAGCACTATCAAACTGATTGGTCCATCGATTGGGACTACAACAAAAACAATCCGGGCAATATTTTTAAACCTTGGGGGTTCCAGACAGGACATCAAACCGAGTGGGCCAAATTGCTCATGATGGCCCATCAGCACCGCCCACAAAACCGTTGGGTAGATCGGGCGGTCCATTTGCAGCGAGAGGCCTACCGTCATGGCTGGGATGCGCAACATGGTGGGCTGATTTATGGTTTCGCGCCAGACAGATCGCCATGTGATACCGACAAATATTTTTGGGTCCAGGCAGAGTCATTCGCCAGCGCTTGGCGCTTGTGGCGGCACACGGGTGAGGCTGAATTCTTGAAGCAATACCAAGCGCTTTGGCACTGGAGTTGGTTGCACATGGTGGACCATCAATACGGTGCATGGTTCCGTATTTTGGGTGCCGATGGCCGCAAGCTTGAAAACACCAAATCACCCGCAGGCAAGGTGGACTATCACACCATGGGGGCTTGCTGGGATGTGCTTGCGGTGGGCGGCTTGGACGACTGAGTCTTCAGCCGTGTGAACCTCACTGCTGCGGTATCCCGGCCTTTTGAATCACATCGCCCCAGCGCTTGATGTCGCTGTCCAGCAACTGCGCCAATTGCGCCGGCGTGCTGGCTTTGGCTTCGACGTTGAAGCCGGCCAGGCGCTGCACCATCTCGGGTTCTGACAGCACTTTGGTCACTTCGGCGCTCAGGCGATCGACCACGGCTTTGGGCGTTTTGGCGGGCGCTGCCAAGGCATTCCAGGATGACACGTTGAAGTTGCTCAGGCCCGGCAGCTCTCGCACCACCGGCACTTGCGGCTGGTCTTTCGGGCGGCTTGCGCCCATGACACCGAGCAAGCGCACGGCTTTGGCGCTGATCTGCGGTTTGAGTGGTCCCAGAATTTCCACCACCGCATCCACTTGGCCGCCGCGCAAGGCGTTGATCACCGCTGGCGTGCCGTTGTAGGGAATGATCTGGCTGATCAAATTGGCCTGCGACCTGAACAGCTCGGCCGCCAGGTGTTGGGTGCTGCCGATGTTGATGGTGCCGATGTTGAGCTTGCCCGGGTTGGCACGCCCGAAGCTGACCAACTCGGCCAGGGTTTTGTGCGGTGACGACTCAGGCACCACGATGGCGATGTCGAACAAGCCCAACAAGGAAACAGGCGCAAAGTCGCTGCGTGGGTTGAAGGGCAGGGCCTTGAACAAACCGGCACTCACGGCCGTGCCGTTGGACATCAGCAGCAAGGTGTGGCCGTCGGGCGCGGCTTTGGCCACCAGTTCGCCCGCCACGATGCCGCCAGCGCCCGGGCGGTTGTCGATGATGACCGGCTGCCCTAAATTTTCAGACAGTTTTTGGGCCACGGCACGTGCCGTCAGATCGGCCACGCCGCCTGCACCAAAGGGCACCACGATTTTGAGTGGCTTGGAAGGGAACACCGATTGGGCGTACGCCCAGCCAGCGGGCAATGTGCTCAGAGCCAAGGATTGGAGCAACTGGCGGCGGTTGAACATGGCGATACTTCCAGAATGAATAAATCAAAAAATGAATCAGAATGAACGGTTGTGTGCAAGCACGATTGTCTTGCATCGGTGTTGAAAGGGCATTCATGGTTTTCACTGGGTCATGGGGCTGGAGCGCTATAGGCGTGCTGTGCCTTGCTGTTCTGAGCGGATGCGCCAGCCATGGCGTGAATGAACAAAAGTCTGTGGTGGGGGCTTCGGTTTCTGCGGCAGGTGGCTTGCATTTCCGCCCTCAAGACAAAGCGCAATGGGAGGCCGTGTCTTTGCCCGGCAAGTTGCGCACCGCATTCAAACTGGAAAAGCAGGGCCATCGCCACGCCCTGCAAGCCCATGCGCAATCGTCGGCCAGTTTGCTGCGACAGCGCGTCAACGTGGCACCCGAGAAGTTGGGGCGGCTGCAATTTGAATGGCAAGTGGAGAACCTCATGGTGGAGGCCGACATGGCTGAACGCGACCGTGGTGATTCGCCGGTGCGTTTGATCTTGGCCTTTGAAGGCGACCGCAGCCGTTTGTCAGCCAAAAACGCGATGCTCAGCGACCTGACCGAAGCGTTGACCGGAGAGCCTTTGCCCTACGCCACTTTGATGTACGTGTGGTCCAACCACCGCCCGGTAGATTCGGTCATCGTCAACCCGCGCACGGACCGTGTGCGGAAAATGGTGGTGGAGTCAGGGCCTGGGCACTTGATGCAGTGGCGTCGCTACGAGCGCGATGTGCGGGCTGATTATGAAAAGGCTTTTGGCGAAGCGCCCGGCGCTTTGGTGGGCGTGGCCATCATGACCGACAGTGACAACACCCGCAGCAACGTGCGGGCCTGGTACGGCGACATTCGGTTTGATTGAGGCGCGCACCAGTCTTGTGCGCGACACCCGATTTGGGGGATTTCCCTCTCTCTGATGCGGGCCTGAATGTTGCATATTGTTCATCTCTGAATCCCTCATTCCAAGATCAAGGTGACTTTGATGAAAAATGCCGCAAGTTTGTCTGTCCGCACCACCACATTGGTGCTGTCTTTGGGTTTGGCTGGCCTGATGGGCGCTGCCGCTGTGCAGGCCAAGCCCTTCAAATGGTCCAGCGCCAGTGACATTCCCACGCTCGACATCCACTCGCAAAACAACGCCCTGGGCAATGGCGTGCATGCGGCTATTTTTGACTCTCTGGTTTACTACAACAGCAACACCTTCAAGGTCGAGCCCAAGCTGGCCACCGCTTGGAAAGAGATGTCGGCCACCCAGTACCGCTTCAATTTGCGCAAGGGCGTGAAGTTCAGCGATGGTTCGCCCTTGACGGCCGACGATGTGGTGTTTTCACTGGACCGCGCACGCGCCAAGACCTCCAACTTCAACGTGTACACCCAAGGCTTTAGCCGCATCGTCAAGGTCGATGCCAACACCGTGGACATCATTTTGAGTGGCCCTAACCCGGTGCTGCTGAACCAGTTGACTGAGCTGCGCATCATGAGCAAAGCTTGGGCCGAAAAGAACAAGTCGGTTGAGCCCAAAGATTCCAAGTCGAAAGACGAAAACTTTGCCCACCGCAACGCCATGGGCAGTGGCGCTTACATGGTCAAAGAATGGCAGCCCGATCAAAAGCTGGTGCTGGTCAAAAACCCCAACTGGTGGGGCTGGACTGAGGTCCCCACCAACGTGACCGAGGTCATTTACACCCCCATCAAGAACGAAGCCACACGCGCTGCGGCCTTGTTGTCCGGCGAAATTGATTTTGTGCTGGACCCCAGCCCGCAAGACCTGGGCCGCATGCGCAGCAACGCCAACCTGAAGGTGATCGACGGGGTGGAAAACCGCACCATCTTTTTGGGCATGGACCAAAACCGGGCCGAACTCCCTGGCTCCAACGTCAAGGGCAAGAACCCGCTCAAGGATGTGAAGGTGCGCAAAGCGCTTTATCAAGCGATCGACATCGAAACGATTCACCGCGTGACCATGCGCGGTTTGTCGCAAACCACGGGGGCGCTGGTGTCGCCCCAGGTCAATGGCTGGACAGAAGCCACGCACAAGCGCTTTCCCTATTCGCAAGACGATGCCAAAAAGCTGCTGACCGAAGCGGGTTATCCACAAGGTTTTGAAGTGGACTTTGCCTGCCCCAACAACCGTTACATCAACGACGAAGAAATTTGCCAGGCCATCACCGCCATGTGGGCCAAGGTGGGGGTGAAAGCCAAGCTGCGCACCATGCCTTTGGTGACTTACTTCCCGATGATCCAGCGCTACGAAGCCAGTATTTACATGCTCGGCTGGGGTGTGCCAACCTTTGACGGTTTGTACAGCCTGCAATCCTTGGTGCGCACTGTGGGTGCGGGTGGCGATGGCAACTACAACGTGGGACGCTACAGCAACCAGCGCATGGACTATGTGGTGGACCGCATCAAGACCGAGACCGATTTGCCCGTGCGCAACCGCCTGCTGACCGAAGGCCTGCAATTGCAAAACGACACCGTGGCGCACATCCCACTGCACAACCAGGTCATCCCCTGGGCCATGAAGAAAAACGTCGATGTGGTGCACCGCGCTGACAACCGCCTCGATTGGACACTGATCAAGGTCAATTGATGCTGGCCTTTATTTTGCAGCGGCTGATTCAGGCCGTGGTCGTCATGGTCACGGTCGCTTTCATCGCGTTTTTGCTGTTCCAGTATGTCGGTGACCCGGTGGTGTTTTTGCTGGGGCAAGACGCCACACCCGATCAAATCAAGGAGTTGCGTCAAGGCTTGGGCCTTGATCAGCCATTCTTTGTGCAGTTCTGGCACTTCTTGTCCAACGCGGTGCAAGGCGAGTTTGGACTCAGCTTGCGCCAAGGCGCCAAGGTCTCGCGCCTGATCGCCGAGCGCTTGCCCGCCACCTTAGAGCTGGCGCTGGTGGCCGCCACCTTGGCGTTGGCCATCGGGGTGCCCATGGGTGTTTATGCGGCGCTGCGCCGTGGCACCTGGATCAGCCAACTCATCATGACGGTGTCGCTGCTTGGGGTGTCGCTGCCCACATTCCTGATTGGCATTTTGCTGATCTTGGTTTTTGCTGTGATGCTGGGCTGGTTCCCCAGCTTTGGCCGTGGCGAAGTGGTGCAAATGGGCTGGTGGTCGAGCGGCTTGATGACGGCCAAGGGCTGGCACCACATCGTGCTGCCCGCGGTCACGCTGGCGATTTTCCAGCTGACCTTGATCATGCGTTTGGTGCGCGCCGAGATGCTGGAGGTGCTGCGCACCGACTACATCAAATTTGCCCGCGCCCGGGGCTTGTCCAATCGCGCCATTCATTTTGGCCATGCGCTCAAAAACACCTTGGTGCCGGTGCTCACCATCACGGGCTTGCAGCTGGGTGGTTTGATCGCGTTTGCCATCATCACCGAGACGGTCTTTCAGTGGCCCGGCATGGGCCTGCTGTTCATTCAAGCGGTGACCTTTGCCGACATCCCGGTCATGGCGGCGTATTTGTGCCTGATTGCCTTGATCTTTGTGGTCATCAACCTGGTGGTTGATTTGCTTTATTTTGTGGTCGATCCGCGCCTGCGCGTGGGCAAGCCGGGGGGACACTGAACATGGGCGCTTCTTTGCAATCGGTACTGGGGCGTGGTGCCGCGTTTGCGCGCATCGCGCAGTTCCACCCCGAGCTCACGGCTTTTCGGCGTGACCTGCATGCCCACCCCGAACTGGGCTTTGAAGAGGTCTACACCTCGGCCCGCGTGGCCGAAATGCTCAAGGTTTGCGGCGTGGACAGCATTCACACCGGCATCGGAAAAACCGGCGTGGTGGCTTTGGTGCACGGCCAAGGCCGCTCAGCCAGTCACCCGGGCCGCATGATTGGGCTGCGTGCCGACATGGATGCCTTGCCCCTGACCGAGTTCAACGAGTGCACCTGGAAATCATCCACGCCCGGCCTGATGCACGGCTGTGGACACGACGGCCACACCGCCATGCTGATGGGTGCGGCACGCTATCTGGCCGAAACCCGTCGCTTTGATGGCACTGCCGTGCTGATTTTCCAGCCCGGCGAAGAAGGCTATGCCGGTGCCCGCGCCATGATGGAAGACGGTTTGTTTGAGCGCTTTCCGTGCGAGCAGGTCTATGCCCAACACAACTCGCCCGAGACCCCTTTGGGGGTGATCGGCATCACGCCCGGCCCCATGCAGGCGGCGGTCGACAGGATCGAGATCCTGATTCGCGGCAAAGGGGGCCATGGCGCTCGCCCGCACCAAGGCGTGGACCCGGTGCTGGTGGCGGGCCACATCATCACCGCTGCGCAAAGCGTGGTGTCGCGCAACCTTTCGGCATTTGACCAAGCGGTGGTCAGCATCTGCTCGATGCAAGGCGGCAACCCCGGTGCCATGAGCGTGATTCCCGGTGAGGTGACTTTGGTCGGCACGGTGCGCACCTACAGCGAAAGCGTGCAAGACCAGATCGAAGACCGTTTGCGTTCTTTGTGCACCGGCATTGCCCAGGGCTTTGGTGCCTCGGCCGAATTGACCTATGAGCGCGTGTACCCCGCCACGGTGAACACCTTGCCCGAAGCGCAATTTGCCTGCGATGTGGCTGCAAGCCTGGTGGGCGAAGACAAGGTCTGGCGCAACATGCTGCCCAGCATGGGCGGTGAAGATTTTTCTTTCATGCTGCAAGCCAAACCCGGTGCTTACATTCGCATAGGCCAAGGCTTGCCGCATGGCCCCGGCCCGCACCCGCTGCACAACAGCCGCTACGACTTCAACGACGAAATTTTGCCCTTGGGCGCTGCACTGCATGCCAGTTTGGTAGAGCAGGCCTTGCCTTTGGACAAGGCCGTTCAGCCTTGATACCCGATCACATTCAACCCCAGGAGTCTTTCATGCGCACTTCCAAACTCTCCCGTTCTTTGTTGGCCGCTGCACTGGTGTCAGCCATGTCACTGGGCGTGGCACATGCCGCCACTGTGCGCATTGCCAACCAGGGTGATGCCTTGTCAATGGATCCGCACTCGCTCAACGAATCGTTGCAGCTGAGCGTGACCAACAACGTGTACGAGTCGCTGGTGGGTGTGAGCAAGGACCTGAAGTTTGAGCCGGGCCTGGCGTCTTCGTGGAAGCAGACGTCGCCTACGGTGTGGCGCTTTGAGCTGCGCAACAACGTGCGCTTTCATGACGACACGCCTTTCACCGCCGATGATGTGGTGTTCTCGTTGAACCGTGCTGCAGGCGAAGGCTCTGACATGCGCAGCAACACCAACGACATCAAGGAAGTGCGCAAGTTGGGCAGCCACACCATCGAGATCGAAACCAAGGCACCGTTCCCGATCCTGCCCAACGTCTTGTCGACCGTCTACATCATGAGCAAGAAGTGGTGTGAGGAAAACCAGGCAACCCGCCCGGTGGACCGCCGCAAGGGCATCGAAAACGCGGCCTCCTTCCGTGCCAACGGCACAGGCCCTTACCGCCTGCGTGAGCGTCAGCCCAACGTGCGCACCACCTTCGTGCGCAACGGCAACTACTGGGGCAAGATCGATGGCAACGTGGATGAGGTGATCTTTTCTGTCATCGCCAACGACCCGACCCGCGTGGCGGCGTTGCTGTCGGGCGAGATCGACGTCATGGAACCCGTGCCCGTGCAAGACGTGCCCCGCATCAATGCGGGTGCCAACACACGCGCCCTGGTGGCCCCAGAACTGCGCACCATCTTTTTGGGCATGGACCAAAAGCGCGATGAGTTGCTGTATTCCAGCGTGAAGGGCAAAAACCCCTTCAAGGACAAGCGCGTGCGCCAGGCTTTTTACCAGGCCATTGACATGGAAGGCATCAAGCGCACGGTGATGCGCGGTGCCTCCAACAACTCCGCCCTGATGGTGGGCCCCGGCATCAACGGCTACAACCCTGACCTGAACAAGCGCCTGCCCTTTGACCCCGAAGCGTCTAAAAAATTGCTGGCTGAAGCGGGTTACCCCACAGGCTTTTCGGTGGACATGAACTGCCCCAACGACCGATATGTGAACGACGGCCAGATCTGCGAAGCCGTGGCCGCCAACTTGGCACGCGTGGGCATCAAGATCAATCTGAAGGCCGAGACCAAGGGCACTTATTTCCCCAAAATCTTGCGTCGCGACACCAGCTTCTATTTGCTGGGTTGGACGCCCAGCACCTACGACGCGCACAACGCCCTGAATGCGCTGATGCGTTGTGTGGACGACAAAGGCACAGGCCAGTTCAACCTGGGTGCTTATTGCAACCCCAAGGTGGATGAGCTCACCGTGAAGATCCAAAGCGAGACCGATCAGGCCAAGCGCAACGCCATGATCCGCGAAGTGTTCGAACTGCACAGTGCTGACATCGGTCATCTGCCTTTGCACCAGCAGGCCTTGGCCTGGGGTACCAGCAAAAAGGTCACGTTGGTGCAACGCGGTGACAACTACATGCCTTTCAAGTCCATCACGGTCAAATAAGCCATGAACGCATTGAAACGCTGGCTGAACAGCGACGTCGGTTACAGCTTTCGCCAATCGCCCACGGCGATGGTGGCGGCTGGCATCGCCTTCGTTTGCCTTTTTTGTTCGGTCTTTGCCGGGTGGGTCTCGCCCACCAACCCGTTTGATCTGGCCACGCTGGAGCTGAGCGACGCTCGCTTGCCGCCATCGTGGATGGAGGGCGGTACCACCAAGTTTTTGCTCGGCACCGATGACCAGGGGCGCGACATCTTGTCGGCCCTGATCTACGGCTCGCGCATTTCGCTGGTGGTGGGCATCGCATCTGTGATTCTGTCGGTGGTGGTGGGTGTGGGCATGGGCTTGTTGGCAGGCTTTCGCGGTGGTTGGGTTGACGCTTTGCTGATGCGTCTTTGCGATGTGATGCTGTCGTTTCCAGCCATTTTGGTGGCCTTGTTGATCGCGGGCGTGGGGCGTGCCTTGTTTCCTAACGCGCACGAATCCTTGGCATTCGGCGTGTTGATCATCTCGATCTCACTCACGGGCTGGGTGCAATACGCCCGCACGGTGCGCGGCACCACTTTGGTCGAG
>Ga0208916_10000983_pt1 | contig 12526 bp, 12 predicted proteins | sample DEB19_08_DNA_5_FD_184523 | JGI IMG/M metagenome (GOLD analysis project Ga0208916, IMG submission 184523) | Aqueous microbial communities from the Delaware River and Bay under freshwater to marine salinity gradient to study organic matter... | ecosystem: Environmental > Aquatic > Marine >... | reverse complement strand
ACACATGTTGGTTGCAGAAGGAGCTGTAGATATTGCCATTGAACCGACTCTTGCTGTGTGGGACATGGCTGCCCTAGACATCATTGTTCGCGAAGCCGGAGGAGTGTTTACAAATACTTCAGGTGAATACGGTCCATTTGGTGGCAGTGGAGTTTCAACAAATAAGGCAGTCCATGAAGCTTTAATCAAAGCGTTGAATGCATAATCGCTGATGGCAACTGAAACGATCTTAGAACCCACAACCCTTGCAATTGAGGGGATGACATGTTCTTCTTGCGTGAATGCAGTTGAAAAAGCGCTCAATAATTTGGATGGCGTTCGCGCCAGTATCAATTTTGCAACAGAGACTGCGCATATTTTGGCACCTTCAGATATGGATGTTAAAGAGTTAATCAAGACCGTAGAAAAGGCTGGTTATAAAGCCACTCTTTTGCAAGATGCTCAGTCTGTAACTTTGCACAGTAAGAAGTCAGCACGAGCTTTATTCTTTGCTTTCATTTTTGCTGTGCCGGCAGTTGCAATTTCAATGGTTATGGGCTGGCACCATGCCATCGACATGTGGATTCATACTCAGCTAGATGTCTTTGGACTTCCACATCCACTCTATTCAGCCACTGCATGGCTGGTGATAGCTCTCAGTGCACCTGTTGTTTTACTTGTTGCTTGGCCAATTCACCGTGCTGCACTTCGAAATCTTAAGCATCCAACAATGGATAACCTCATTTCGATGGGTTCTCTGGCCGCATTCACTTGGTCGATATACGCAAACTCAACTGGTGAAGGTGATGTTTATACAGAAGTTGCTGCTGGAGTTATTTTCTTTGTCATTCTTGGACGCTTCTTAGAAACTAGAGCTAAGGCACGTGCTGGTGCAGCTCTTTCTTCACTTTTAGCACTTGGTAGTAAAGAGGTAACGATTGTTCGTGGGGGATTCCCACTAATTGTTCCAATTGAGCAACTGCAAATTGGTGATGAATTTGAAGTTCGCCCGGGAGATCGCGTTGCAACTGATGGCATTGTGGTCAGCGGTCAGAGCGCAGTTGATAACTCCATGCTTACGGGAGAAACAAAGCCTGTAGACGTTGGCCCTGGTTCTCAAGTAATTGGCGCATCGGTGAATCACAACGGTCGTTTAATTGTGCGGGCCACACGAGTGGGAAGTGATACCGAACTTGCTCGTATCACTGCAATGGTGATTAGTGCACAAGGGACCAAAGCCCCCATTCAGCGCTTAGCAGATCGAATTAGTGCAGTCTTTGTTCCTATTGTTACGGTTCTTTCAATTGGAACTTTTGCTGCTTGGTATTACGGCGGATATAGCCTCACACAATCTATTTCTGTGGCAATTACTGTGCTGGTTATAGCTTGCCCCTGCGCGCTAGGGCTTGCAACACCTGTTGCATTACTTGTTGCATCTGGTCGCGGAGCACAGCGCGGAATAGTGCTGCGCGAACCACGAGTTCTAGAAGTTGCACGAAATGTGGACACAGTTGTCTTTGATAAGACGGGAACACTCACAGAGGGTGTTATGAATGTGCAAAATGCAACTATTTCAGCAGCTGCAGGATCAGTACTTGGCGCATCATTTGCATCTTTGATTAATGAAACAACAATACTTTCTTCCGCACATGCAATTGAATCGGCTAATTCACACCCTGTTGCTCTGGCAATCTCTCGATATGCACTCAGCGCTGGAGCAAAAAACTATGTGGCTACAGACTTATCAGTTACCCCAGGCTCTGGTGCTGCAGGGCGTGTAAATCTAGGATCTCAATCACCTGTTGTGCTTATCGGTTCTCCTGCAGCTGTTGCACATAGCTGCACAGATTTTCACTCTGAAATTAAGTCAGCGGTTACTGCAGGTCAAAGCGCAGGATTAACTGTTTCGGTATTGGCTTGGGATGGCGTGGCTTTAGCTGTCTTTGCTGTTGGTGATCAACTAAAAAACGATGCAGCAGGAACAATTTCTAGCCTTAAGTCAATGGGAATAACACCGTGGCTTGTAACAGGTGATAGCGCAGAAGTTGCTGCAACCGTTGCTTCAACTGTTGGCATTGATAGTGAGCATGTGGTTTCTGCTGCTATGCCAGAGACTAAGTTGGCAATTGTAGAAAAGTTAAAGGCCCAAGGACATTGCGTTCTTATGATTGGCGATGGAATCAATGATGCCGCCGCCTTAGCTGCTGCAGATTTATCGATGGCGATGGGAACTGGTACTGACACAGCAATTTCTTCAGCTGATATCACCTTGATGAACTCAGGTTTGGGCAGTGTAATTTCAGCGCTCAAGCTTTCACAAAAGACGTTGAAGATTATCCGTTTGAACATGGGATGGGCGCTGATCTATAACGTTATTGGCTTGCCCATTGCAGCTCTTGGCTACTTGCAACCTATCTATGCCGCAGGTGCCATGGCGCTCTCATCACTCTTTGTTGTAACTAACTCGCTTCGCATTAAATAAAAAATCTCGCTAGTGGGTGTTCCACCAGCGAGATCTTTCATACTGTTGTGCGTAGTAGCGGGGGCAGGATTTGAACCTACGACCTCTGGGTTATGAGCCCAGCGAGCTACCGAGCTGCTCCACCCCGCGTCGGTGAAGCAATCTTATGCGCATCAATAGATAAAGACCAAATCGGTCTTATTTACTTCTTGCTTTGCGCATTAATGGCTGAATCAAGTGCGGATTTCAATCGCTTTTGCGCTTTGTCATAAGCGGCGAAATCACCCTTTGCAAGTGCAGCTAAACCATCAGAGTATGCCTGCTTAGCACTCGCGAGTGCGTTAGCAAGAGATGAATTAGTTGTTCCTGTTGTTGTAGTTGATGTTCCAGATGAAGTTGCAGTTCCAGAGTTGCCACCAAATACTTGATCAAGCGCACCCTTTAATGTGTCGTCATAACCAATTTGATCTCCGAAAGAAACGAGAACCTTTTGTAGTAATGGATATGAAGCAGCATTTGCTGTTGCACGAACATAGACAGGTTGTACATAAAGTAAGCCGCCACCAACTGGAAGAGTTAACAAGTTACCAAGCACAACATCGGATCCACCTTGGCGAAGCAATGAAAGTGAGTTAGCGACTTCCGGTTTTGCTTCAAAGTTTGAAGCAACTTGAGAAGGTCCAGCCACGTTTGTACTTCTTGGAAGTTGAAGCACAGAAATCTTGCCGTAGTTTGGACCAGCATCTGAGTTAACAACGGCAAATGCAGATAGGTTCTCACGTCCACCGCGTGGAACAAATGGAGTTGTGAGTGCAAACTCTGGCTTTGATTCACCAGGCATTTGAAGTGTTAAGTAGTAAGGAGGCTGGGCCCCAGCGTTGGCACCAAAAGTTGATGGGTCACGAGGTACGCGCCAGAAGTCTTGTCCGCCATAGAAAGCTGCTGCGGTTTGCACATGATAAGAAGAGAGAATTTCGCGTTGCACGCGGAACATATCCTCTGGATATCGGATGTGATCAAGAAGAGACTTTGAAATCTTGCTCTTTGGTTGGATTGTTCCAGGGAAAGCTTTGCTCCAAGTTGCTAGAACTGGATCTTTCTCATCCCATTGATACAAAGAAACCGTTCCGTCGTATGCATCAACTGTTGCCTTAACAGAGTTACGGATGTAGTTGATGTTCTGATTGCCTTGAGCAGTTACTGACGTTGAGTTTGAAGTCAATGCATCAAATGTGGCATTAGCAAGAGAAGTTTGTCGTGAATATGGATAGCCAGCACTTGTTGTGTAGCCGTCGATAATCCATAAAATCTTGCCATCAATAATGGCTGGGTATGGATCTCCATCTAGAGTCAACCAAGGCGCAACCTTTGCTACACGATCACGAGGGTTTCGGTTGAACAGAATCTTCGAATCTTTATTTATCAGCGATGAAAGCAAGATGCGTTGCTCTTGATACTTAAGAGCAAAGACAATCTTGTTCACTAGCGAACCAACTGGAACACCTCCGCTACCTGAGTAAGTCACATTCTTTTGACCATTTGCAGATGCATCATCTGGATAGTCAAACTCGACTGGGTTATCAGTCTTTACGCCACCGATGATTGAGTAATCAGGAACGTTCTCACCGAAGTAAACGCGTGGCTCGAAATCACCAAGGCCTTTAGTAGGTGGCAAATCGCCAACTGCAAAAGAAGGTTTTCCATCGGTATCTCGGGCGTTACCAAAGGCGGCAACAAAACCAAATCCATGTGTGTAGACCAAGTGGTCATTGATCCAGTTACGCGATGGGTTACCAGCAATATTGAGTTCACGAACTGCAACTGCAACATCGCGCTTCACACCATCTACGGTGTAGCGGTCAATATCTAGGGATTCCGGGAAAGTGTAATAAGGCTTAATTTGCTGTAATTGGCGGAAAGTAGCTGAAATTACATTGGGATCCATCAAGCGGATATTTGAAATAGTTGCCGCATCTTTAGTGAGCTGTCCAGCAGATGTTGTAAGAGTTGCCTGATAATCGCTTACTTCAACTCCAGATAAACCATATGCATCACGAGTGGCATCAATATTGCGTTGAATGAAAGGAGCTTCCTTAGAAGACTCACTTGGCTTTACTTGGAACTGCTGGATAGCACCTGGGTAAATTCCTGCAATCAAAACAGAAGAAACTACAAGGAGCGCAGTTCCTGCAGCTGGCAGTACCCATGAGCGACGAATAATATTTGCGAAAAATAGCAATGCGCAGACAACGGCTATTGCAGCCAGAATTGCTTTGGCTGGGAGAGTGGCGTTGACATCGGTATAGGTAAGTCCGGTAATCAACTTACTTTCCTTAAGTGCTAACTGGTAGCGATCAAACCAGTATGCCACTGCCTTCATCAAGACAACGCCACCTAGAAGAACTGAAAGCTGAACGCGAGCAGCAACTGTTGTACGGTCTTCTTGAACCTGTAGTCGGATTCCGCCATAGAGATAGTGGACAACTGCTGCAGCAATAATTGCCAGTACTAGAGTGGAGATAGCCCAAGCAATTAATGTTTGGTAGAAAGGCAATTTAAAAGCAAAGAAAGAGATATCCAAATTGAACTGTGGATCTTTAACACCAAAACTAGTTGAGTTCTTAAACAACAACCATGATTCCCATAGCGCTGATCCTGAAGTACCAGCAAAGTAGAAAAGTCCCACAGCAAGTGCAAGCACTACCCAACGCTTAATTGGTTCGATCTGCGCACGATAGCGCTCGAGATTATCTGCTTCGATGCTTAATGGAACATATAGTGGACGTCGCTTATAAGCGATGATGATGTTGAGCAAAATTATTGATGAAGTAAGCAATCCCGCAATTACAAATAGGAAAATCTTGGTCGTTAGAACTGTTGTCCAGACTGAAGTGAAAGCTACTGATTTAAACCATAACCAATCAGCATAGAAACCACTCAGTGAAAGCAGAATTCCTGAAAGAACAACCAAAATTGTGATTGTTAAAGTCAGGGGACTGCGGCGGCCTTTGAAATTGAACTGTGGGGTTGCATTACTCGTCATGGCCATACGCTAGCGCAAGAGCGTGCTAACTTCATTTCCGCCTTTTATAGGCAAGCAATCGCCTGAGCCAGAGTCGAAACTGTAATAACTTTGATTCCAGCGGGAATATTGGCGATATCAGCACTGTTACCGGCAGGGGCTAAAAAGAGTGTGGCACCAGCCCTATGGGCTGCCAAAATTTTCTCATTTATCCCGCCAATAGGACCGACTTTTCCATCTGTCGAAATCGTACCTGTTCCTGCAATGTGGCGTCCTTGCAGTAAATCCTTTTCGGTTAACAATTCAATAACGCCGATTGCAAAGACCATGCCACCACTTGGCCCGCCAGTCTTCTTCACATCAAATGCAATGTTTTTTATGTGCAAATCATTGGCAACAACGCCGTATTCAGGATGCAGTCGCAAAAAGGAGAGTGCGGCAGTTTTGGCATTATCTTGAGAGTTAACCATGTCAGCTTTCGCTTTTTTATCTTCAATCTTTTGCGTGGTTCCAGGCGGATAAATTGCAGCCCGTGGATAAACCGCTTCATCAGCTTTAATCCATGAATAAATAATTTCAGGACCAATTATCCAAGAGTTTGGATTAGTTACTCTGATTGACATGAGATCGATACGCCCACTTGCTGGATAAGACTTTTGATCTTTAATTGTTATCAATTTATTAAATATATTCTGTGCTTGCCCTGGCAAAATAATCACATAAGGCAGTGGGGCAATGAGTGTTAAAGAAGCAAAGAGCGTGAGAACGATTAAAGCTATTCGGGGTAGTGGTGAAAAGCGCACTGTCTGGAAGCGTTCTTTTTAGGATTTCTTTAGAAAAGGATTATCATCAAAAGAATCATCAGCAGCATCGGGCTTAATAATCTGGGTTTTGTGATTACCACCTGCTGAACTTGGCGCCGTTGATGGTTGGACGGCATCGGCGGCAACATCCCGGGCCTGGGAATCACGTAGAGACTCTTGAAAGCGTTGAAATTGGCCAACAGAGCGCTGTGTTTCTTGCTGGAACTTTCCTTCAAATTTTGTAACCCATAAAACATAGAGCAAGGCCCCACTTAGACCCACAGCTGGAACTACCCACCAGATGAGTGCAAGAAAGGCGCTAGACATGGGGTCAGCCTATCGTCAGAAGGCGTGTGGCGCTAAAGATGCCCTTTTATTAACTCGCTCACAAATAACTCTGTGAGTTTGGGAAGAAATCAGATGGCTATCTGGTTACAGCACTGGGAGGATTTACTCATGTCGCCATTTGGTTTTACACCTGATAATTCAGATGACCCTGAAAAAAATAAGGATGGCGAGTCAGTTGATTTTGCAGCCATGATGGCGCAAATGCAACAACAGATCCAACAACAGTTTTCAGCCCTTGGAATGAGTGCACCAGGATTTTCTGCAACGACTGAGGCCCTTCCTAAAAACATTGTTCGAGATACTGCAAAGAAGTTTGTCACTGCAAAGGGCTCTGCCCCTATTGGCGCTAATGATGTGGCAAAGATTGAAGAAGCTTTTGCAATTGCTGAGCTATGGCTCAATGAAGCAACTTTCTTTTCACAAACAACTGCAACCGGAAATCCTGCGATGGCCAGAACCGATTGGGTCGACACAACACTCAATGGCTGGCAGACATCTGTTGAGCCACTTGCTACAGGTTTAGCTGCAGCGATTTCAGAGCTACTCAACAATGCCAATGGGGAAGTAGGCCAAAGCGAGGCTGAAAACGCTATGCAGATCCCTGTTGGAATGATTGCCACGCTGCTGCGCTCATTTATTGGCTCTTTGATTGCAACACAGCTAGGCCAATCCATTGGCGGTTTAGCTGCATCAGTTACAGGTACTCATGATGTGGGATTGCCATTAGTAGAGCCTGTTTATCCTGCACTTGTTCCACAAAACATTGATGAGTGGGGACAAGATCTCAATATCCCAATGGATGAAGTTCGCATCTTTCATGCACTTCGTGAAAGCGCCGTTGCACGATTATTTGCTCACAACCCTTGGTTGATTTCATACATTCGCACAGCAATTTCAGATTATGGAAAAGGTATTCGCATAGATATCGAGGCTATTCAGCGTCAAGCACAAGAAGTTTTTGATAATGCTTCACAAGAAGGCAAAGAGTTCGATCCCACAAACCCAGAAAGTTTTAACATTGCGTTAAATGAAGGAATTTTCACACCGGAGGAAACTCCAGCACAACGGGCAGCGCTGACTAAGTTAGAAACTGTTCTTGCTCTCATCGATGGCTGGAGTGAAGAAGTTGTCACACTTGCTGCAGGGGATCGACTTCCCAATCTTGTTGCTTTGCAAGAAACTTTGCGTCGCCGCCGAGCAACGTCAGCTCCAGCTCAGCAGTTATTTGCAACGATGTTTGGTTTGCAAGTCTCACCTAAGTTGGCACGAGAGGCTGCAACGTTTTGGAAAGCAGTTCGTGAGGTTAAAGATCTTGAAGGAAGAGATCGAATCTGGAGTGGAATTTTGCCAACGGCCGAGGATCTTTTAACGCCGCAAACGTATTTAGCCAGTATTGAAATTCCTGATGATTTATCAGGCCTCTAAAAGCCACAGATAGAAAAGCGAACTCCCCGGCCGCTCATTCTGTATCAGCCTTCCCCTTGCTGATATAGAACAGTTATCCGAGGAGTTCGTAGTCGTAACGTAAATGTATTTGGCCCGAGAATCAACTGAGAACGCCTTTGACACAACCTGTTTTTCTCGTGTAATGGAGATTTATTTTTCCTGGCAATTCTAAAAATCTCTCAACACGTGGTTGAGGTTTCCAATCCATTTCTGGGTTGGGAGATACCGTGCTCTCTATGGATACCCCAGCATTCGAAGAGCTAGGAAGTGAGAACACACTTCCCGGAATCAACGAGGGCGAGATCATCGTCATTCGATCCACTCGGCGAAAGAAAAACATCTCTGCCTATCGCCAAGGTGGGCGAATTGTGGTCTCCATTCCGGCCAGAATGAGTAAAGCCGATGAACGGGCGATGGTTCCAGAGATGGTGGCCAAGATCAGGTCTCAAGAAGCAGCGGTCACGATGAGTGAAGAAGGCCTAGCCATGCGGATAGAGGAGCTTTTGACCCAACTGGCTCCAGAAATATCTCTACGCCCAGCATCAGTTGCCTGGCGAGGGATGCGCGAGCGCTGGGGCTCATGCACGGGCGTGGATCGCACCATCAGAATCTCAGATCGACTCAAAGGCGCACCTGACTACGCCCTGGACTATGTCCTCTTTCATGAAGCTATCCATTTGCAGTATTTCGACCATGGAGCCGAGTTCAAAGAGCTATTAGCCAGGTTTCCACGGGCTGAAATCGCCAGCGCCTACTTAGATGGCTATGAAGCAGCTGAAACTGCGCTCGCAGCTCCTGAAGCGCTCAAAAAGCTCCTAGCTAAGGGGTGAAAAAACTCCTCCACAAACGCCCCTAGTTACGCTTGATTGAGCGTGTCGAGGGGTATCGTCTCACTTAACAGAACGCTCGCCCCGCACGGGGAGCAACCCCGTAGGGATTGCAAGCGTCGAACGGAGGACAAGAAAATGACAGTAGAGACATACAAAGGTGACGCTTACTGTGTTAAGTGCAAAGAGAAGCGTGATTTCGAGGGAACCGTAAAGGTCTCTGACTCTGGTCGTCGCATGGCACAGGGCATCTGCCCAGTGTGTGGCACCAAGGTCAATCGCATCCTTGGCAAAGCTCAGTAATTAAATTTCGCTCACGCATTGTGAGCGTCTAGCGTTAAAAGAAACCCCCATCTTCCTTGGTGAATGTGGGGGTTTCTTCATGCCTTCATATTTATTCAACGAGTAATGATTCATCTCACAGAGTAATTATTTATGGGGACGCTCCACAGATTATCTCGGGGTAAAAACGCAGGGCCTTGGCAATAACAACTCTTGCCCTATGACTACATCATCCATTACAGCCCCAATTTTTCCTCGTTTAAAAAACGGGGTCTTTATTAGTTCACTGACTTCAACACAGGAAAGCTCGGTCACCATGGCCACCTCATCCCATGGAGTGGCAATAAAGCACTCCGGAGCTAGATCAATTATTGAACAGTTCACTGGAATTCTTAGCTGTGATGAAATCTCAGAAAAACTAGGAATTCCACTAAAAACTATCGAATCCATTATTGATGAGTTACTGGCAGCGAACTTTCTTGACACACAGAGAAAAACGATAAAGCTCAATAATAGATTTCAATCCAGCATTCAGTCCCGAGCCGCTCACACACAAGACCAAAGCAATGATGCCGCCTATAGTCAATTACAAAAACGACTTGCACCAGAGTTGAGTCAAGCAACATGGATTCAAGGCGTTCGAGATGGCGGAGTGGATGTCATGACTGCGCGCCAAAATTATGGGATTGAAATTATTGGTAACTCACGGACAGCAACTTTACTTTTCTCCATTCTTTTAGCAAGTGGTGTAACAAATACACGAATTTCTCTTTCTGCTTCTTACAAGCATCCCACCGTGGTCGATAGTGACTTAGGCTCAGGATCACTGCGAACAACAGATTTAGGACTTAACTACAAGAATAGAATCGAAGAACTCGCTCGCGAATGGTCACTCTTTCCAGTGGCATCAAGTTTTGCTCTTGCACAACGAGGAGCACCAAAACCAGTTCTTCCCGAAAAGAATCTACGAATCATTTGTGGCAGCTTTGATTCCCAGTATGTAGAGCATCTTTTACGCGATGGCCAGGACCATTTCTTTATTGGTAGAGCACCTGGTCATGTTGCAACTGTTGGCCCCTTTGTTCAACCTGGCAGCACTCCATGCCGGCGCTGTCTTTCACTCATCGAAGCTGATCGCATAGGTGTTGCTGAACTATCTATTCCACTTGGCACAAGTGATGAGCTTCCTATTGCAATAGCCCACCAAGTTGCAGCTTTGGCCGCGCACGCAGCGCTCAAATACATAGATACAGGTAAGAGTGAGCTTCAAGCTGCTCAGCTCATTGTGGATTTTCTAGATGCGCTTAATCCCACACTACAAAGATTTCCCCAGCACCCAGAGTGTGAATGTTTATGGACAAGCCCAGACGTACTTATTTAGTCAGTTGCAGTTGTGCACAGCCAGAGTAGATAGAGGATTTAGGAAAGAAACGTAGAACAAAATTGAGCGTCAGTCGACCTTCATGCACTACTCACAGGAAAAGAGAGATAAATGAATACAGTAATGAAATCCATGGTTGATGCAGAGTTAGTTCTGCGTGAATATCTCATTAAGAGCCACAAGAACTTCTATGCACGACTAAAAGATGAAAAAGGAGATGTTCCTGGATGGGTTTTAGTTGTCCTAATGACCACCGGACTGGTGACCGCAATCTGGACTATTGCTGCACCACGTCTAACTGCCATTCTAAAAAACTCACTTGATGCTATGAATGGGATTAGATAACAATGAATAGAGGAGCATTTCATCAGAACCTGCTGAAAATACTTCGACAGGATCGTGGCAATGTTGAAAGCTCACTCGTTCTGATTCCACTTATTTTCCTCTTTCTCATCGCAGTAGAACTCATAGTCGCAACTAATCTTCGTAATAGCGATTTTTCATTGGCCCAAAGCGATGCCTCAAGCAGAGCGATCAGCGGAGTGCTCAACAGTTCAGATCAGGTCATTGAATTGAATTCACCCGATTCTTTTACACATATGAAGCTTTTAATTAGTCATAGAAAGCATTCATTACCCCAGTTAGTTCCGGGTTTAGTTGCACTCCTTGGCGGCAATGCCGTTGTTGAAGTTAATGGAGCGGCGGTAATGGAAAACCTTAATTGATTGCCAAATTACGAGATGAAAGTGGAAGCGCCATTGTTGAATTTGTTGCTCTGGCTATTCCGCTCTTTATTCCGATATTCATTTATCTCAATAGCTTTGCATCGGTGAGTGGAAACGAGGCAATAGTTCGAGTGATGGCACGAGAAGGTGTTCGTGCTTATGCAGCAAGTGATACTGACCATTCTGGCCGTGTTGTTTCTGAGCAAGCTATCGTGCTGATTGCACAAAATTTAGGACTCACCTCAGATGAAATCAACACAATAGATGTGAATTATGAATGCTCACGATTGCCATGTTTATCAGCTAATAGCCGGATCCGTTTAACAATTTCCTATATAGATTCCAGGTCACATCGCACTGTGAAAGCCTCTGCACAAGAAAACATCAGCCCATGGAAATGAAATGGATATCAAAGTTTAGAAACGAACGTGGTTCCTTGAGCCTGGTGATTATTGGCTTATTTGTTATAACAGTTGCCAGTTTGATGGTGATGACAGATGTTGCAGCAGTGATGGTTGCTAAGCGTTCCCTCACCCAAGCTACAGAAGCTGCAGCAATGCGTGGGGCTCATACCTTAGATCGCGACTCCTATTATTCCGGCAAAGGCACGATGGCTACAACTCCTCTTGCTCTGATAAATAAGCGCGAACATCCTTCAATTCCCATTGATTGCAATCAAGGGGTTATCGATGTGATGTTGGAACTACACAATTGGAGTACAGATGATTCTTCAATGAAGCGCCAAGAACTGCAGGGGATTGTGCTAACAGATTTCACGTGTGATGGAACATCTGTTGAGGTATCTACGTATGCCACGGTGTTGTTTCCATTCACAGTGCCTTTTACGTCTTGGCGCTCAGCTAATTTATTTGCCAATGCCGCAAGTACAAATCAAGTACAAGAGGGCTTCTATCTATTTGGCGTTCGCCTGCATTGACCAGCAATAAGGCATAGGTTATTCGCTAACTCGCTCTCCGCTATCCTTGCACTATGGCAGCGCGCGAATATCAATTAGAGATCAATGAAATTGACGCGACCCTAGTTTCAATTGAAAAGGTTTTAGACCTTCCTAAACTTCGCAAACAAGCTGCAGAGCTAGAGGAAGAAGCGGGAGTTCCCAATCTGTGGGATGACCCAGAGAGTGCGCAAAAAATTACAAGTCGCCTATCACGAGTTCAGTCAGAGATTGCCAAGCTATCTGGTCTTCGCCAGCGCGTTGAAGATCTACCAATTCTCTTTGAGTTAGCGGCCA
>Ga0208916_10000981_pt1 | contig 12544 bp, 9 predicted proteins | sample DEB19_08_DNA_5_FD_184523 | JGI IMG/M metagenome (GOLD analysis project Ga0208916, IMG submission 184523) | Aqueous microbial communities from the Delaware River and Bay under freshwater to marine salinity gradient to study organic matter... | ecosystem: Environmental > Aquatic > Marine > Coastal... | reverse complement strand
CCATTTTTCGGTTTCAGACAGTGTCAGGAACCCTCAGAACCCGCAGTCCTATTGGCCTAGCGGGTTTTTTGTTGCCTCACGAGGTTTCACCAAGTACCCACAAGCTCAGCAAATGTGATACTCGTGATGATTTTTCTTAGCTCAGAAGGCTAATCCCTTGTCGCACCAAGTCGCACGGGGAGTCCAGAACATTGCGGAGACGTTCTGGGCTAAAAGCTGAACATGATCGATGGCATCCCAGAGCGGTGGGTTGCATCAAGTTGGGCAACACCGTATCAAAATACCAACAAACACGGTCAACCTGTCGTCATTGGCGCGTGATGTAGGGCAGTTGTCGGTGGTGCTTGAGTGAGAGCAGAACGACCTCAGTGTCTGAATGGGCGTACAGGACAACTTGCGATCCGATCACGTATTCGCGTAGCTGGGGTAAGCCCGCCGACTGTGCCAGCTGCTGCACCGCTGCCAGACGCAGACTGGCCTGCGCTGAGTTTGGCCTTAAGAAACGCGCGGGGCGACCACTGGCCGGGGACCAGGCCAGCAGCGTCGTCATGTCGCGCAAATCACGTTTGAGCTGCGCCAGCCGCGCAGGCGCACTGGCAGCGTCTTGCCCCAACATGAAAGCGTGTACGGCCAACAGGCTCGCGGCAAAGTGAGGTGCAGCGCTCACCTGCGCGTTGACCGGCCGCTGCATCAGTCAGCAAACAACTGATCAAGTTCAGTCGATGACAAGCGCTGACCAGCGATCACTTGCACAAGCGCGGTTTCGGCCTCTGCCAATAGAACCAAGCCAGCATGCTCGCGCTCTAGGGCATGGTAGTAATCGAGTTTTTTTGCATCGACCAGCGCAACATAGCTGGCGCCATTTTTGGTGAGTACCTTCTCGGCCCCGCTACCCACAACGTCTTCGGCCAGCTCAGTGAGGCGGGCTCGCGCCTCACTGATCGGAATAATGTCACTGGTGCGCAAAGCCATACCTCACTCCTTAACGAATTTGTTAACGTTTATTGTATAACTCAGGATGACGTTCTAGCACGTTGAGCGGTTTGACAAATACTTCGCGCGCTTATCAAACTCAACCCAGCCTTGGTCATTTGAAACACCGGCAGCAGTGCGGCACCCGCCGCAAAAGTCATCAGCCATTGGCCTGGGGGTAGCAGCGCAAAGCCAAAGGCGGTGGCCACGGCCGGTACGTTGGTCACGGCCAGCAGCGCAGCCAGCGTCGCGACCAGCACCCACAGCGGTGTGGCCGACAAGCCCGCAAAAAGAGTGTGCCAGCCGCCGCGCCGAAATCGTGTCGGGAATATCAGCGCGGCATTGGCGGTGACCAGCGCCACAAAGCTGGCGGTGCGGGCCGTATCTGTTGCCGCGCCGTGCGCCAGCAGCCAGGCGTAAAGACCCATCACCAACAACATCACCCAAAGCCCTTGCAGCACCGATTCGAGGACATGGTTTGCATCAATCAGCGACTCGCTGGCGCTGCGCGGTGCTTGTTGCATCAGGTCAGTATCTCCAACTTGCTCCGCCTCAAAAACAATCGAACACGCCGGGTCAATCACCAACTCCAAAAAGGCAATGTGCAGTGGCGCCAGCACCAACGGCAAGCCAAAGATCACCGGCAACATCGAGACGCCGATGATCGGCACATGCACCGCCAAGGTGTAAACCATGGCCTGCCGCAAATTCGCGAATATGCGCCGCCCCAGTTGAATCGCGCCGACGATGGCGGTGAAGTCGTCTTTCAGCAAGACCAGCGACGCCGCTTCACGCGCAACGTCGGTGCCGCGCTGGCCCATGGCAATGCCGATGTGTGCGGCCTTGAGTGCCGGGGCGTCGTTGACGCCATCGCCGGTCATGGCGACCACGTGGCCTGCCGCTTTAAAGGTCTCAACCAGTTTGAGCTTTTGCTGCGGCGTGACGCGGGCGAAGACATTCACGCCCGCCAAATCGTCGGGCGACATCGTGTCGATGTCAGCGCCGCTGAGGACGCGCACACCGTCAATGCCGGACTGTTCAGCGATGGCCGCAGCGGTGCGCGCATGGTCGCCGGTGATCATCACCACCCGAATGCCGGCGCGCTGGCATTGCGCCACGGCGCTAGGCACTTCAGGCCGCAATGGGTCGGCCAGCCCGATGAGGCCGACATACTCAAAAGCAAAGGCTGCCTGCGCGTCAGGCCAACGCTCTTGGCTGCGGTGCGCGGCTTTCGCAACACCCAACACGCGCAGGCCGCAGCTGGCCATTTGCGCCGCTTGGGCAACGACGCGCTGCCGGACGGCTGCTGGCAATTGACACAACTCAGCCATCGCTTCGGGTGCACCTTTGGCCGCCACCACATCTTGCTCACCCGAGCCGTCTTGCCACAAATGCGACATCGCCAACAACTCGGGCGACAACTCGTACTCACGGGCCAGCGACCATGCCGGATGCAGGTGCTCGGTGCCACTCAAATGCAGCCCGGCAAACTGATGCACGGCTTGTTCCATCGGGTCGTGGGGTGCGAGCTCGCTGGCCAGCACGGCATACTCGACCAGCTCATGAAACGCTTCAGGCAACTCGCTGGTCTTGGAAAAATCAAGCACCTGATCACCGACGCACAAGGCGGCCAGTGCCATGCGGTTTTGCGTCAGGGTACCGGTTTTGTCGACGCACAACACGGTGGTGGTGCCCAAGGTTTCAATCGCATTGAGCCGTCGCGTCAGCACCTGCTGCGCTGCCAGTCTGCGCGCACCCAAAGCCAAAAATACGATCATGATGACGGGAAATTCCTGCGGCAACAGGCTCATCGCCAAGGTGATGCCGGCCAGCAACGCCTGCAACCAGTCACCGCGCAAGGCCCAGAAAAGAACCGCCAACGCCAGACTCAAGGCCAAGGCAATCAGCATGATTCGCTGAGTCAGCCGGCCGATGCCGTCACGCAAGGGCGAAGGCTCAACCGCAATGCCTTGCAGCGAATGCCCGATGCGGCCCAACGCCGTTTTGCCGCCCGTGGCCGTGACGCGCACCAGCCCCTGACCGCGCACCACCAAGGTACCGGCCAACACCGCACTGCTGCCGTCCTGTTTGGGAACCGCTTCGGATTCGCCGGTTTGCAGGGATTCGTCGAGCGCCAGCTCGTGCGCCTGCAAGACCTCGCCATCGGCGGGCACTCGGTCGCCTTCGGCCAGCATCATGAGGTCACCGCGCACCACGTCGCGCCCGGCAATGCGACGGGCTTGTCCGTCACGGATCACCAGCGCCCGCGGGTTGGACAGATCGCGCAAGGCTTGCAGGGTGTTGTCGGTGCGCCGCTCTTGGCCGATGGTGATGCCCATGATCAACAGCACGAAGCCCAGCAGCGCTAGGGCTTCACGCGGCTCGCCAATCGCCAGGTAAATGCCACCGGACGCCAGCAACAGCACAAACATCGGCTCACGCGCCACCTCCAGCGCAATACCCCACAGACTGCGTCCTTCATGCGGCCCGATCTCGTTGGCACCTTCGCTGAGCAAGCGTGCCGCAGCCGTGGCTTGGTCAAGGCCGGGGTCGGTTGATTCGTTGTGCTGGTGCGGCGAGTTCATGGGTTTGTCAGGTGTGACGTGCCATCATCGTCTTGCCGCCTACCTAAAGGCAAGCGCATCAGCGCTTAACGGGGTCTCGCTTAACGGGGTCTGACCCCATTTAATCTGACCCCATTTAATCCCAACGCTGGAGGGCTTGAAGCTGGAGCTGTACTTACCGGTGGTCAGCTGAAAAAACAACAAGCTTTTATACTCAGTGGCTTTCCCCCTTTTCTTCAACAGCCTCTGGACAAACACCATGAAACGCTGCACCCCATGAGCAAAAAAGTCTTTATCAAAACCTTCGGCTGCCAGATGAACGAGTACGACTCGGACAAGATGAGCGACGTGCTGCATGCCGCCGAAGGCTATGAGCCTACGCAAGACGTGGAAGAAGCCGACCTGATTCTTTTCAACACCTGCTCGGTGCGTGAAAAGGCGCAAGAAAAAGTCTTCAGCGACCTCGGTCGTATCAAGCACCTGAAGAAAAAAGGCGTGCTGATCGGTGTCGGTGGCTGTGTCGCCAGTCAAGAAGGTGCTGCCATCATTCAGCGCGCGCCGTATGTGGACGTGGTGTTTGGCCCGCAAACCCTGCACCGCCTGCCCGAGTTGCTGAAAGCCCGCGCGCGGCTGGGCAAATCGCAGGTCGACATCAGCTTTCCTGAGATCGAAAAGTTTGACCACCTGCCGCCCGCCCGCGTGGATGGCGCCAGCGCTTTTGTCAGCATCATGGAAGGCTGCTCTAAATACTGCAGCTACTGCGTGGTGCCTTACACCCGCGGTGAAGAAGTTTCGCGGCCGTTTGACGACGTGCTGGTCGAGATCGCCGGGCTGGCCGACCAAGGCGTCAAAGAAGTCACCTTGCTGGGACAAAACGTCAACGCTTACCGCGGCCCGATGACGGCGGCCGGTAAAAGCGGCCAGACTGAAATAGCCGACTTCGCCCTGCTGCTCGAATACGTCTCCGACATCCCCGGCATTGAACGCATTCGCTACGTCACCAGCCACCCGAATGAGTTCACGCAAAGCCTGATTGAGGCTTACGCCAAGCTGCCCAAACTGGTGAACCATTTGCACTTGCCCGTGCAGCACGGCAGCGACCGCATCTTGATGGCCATGAAGCGCGGCTACACCGCCATGGAATACAAAAGCACGATTCGCAAGCTGCGCGCCATCCGGCCTGACTTAGCCATGAGCAGCGACTTCATCGTCGGTTTTCCGGGCGAGACCGAAGAAGACTTCGGCAAGATGATGAAGCTGATTGACGACGTCGGCTACGACACCTCGTTCAGCTTTATCTTCAGCCCGCGCCCGGGCACACCGGCCGCCACGCTGCATGACGACACGCCGCACGAGGTCAAGCTGCGTCGCCTGCACGAGCTGCAAGCCGCCATTGACGCCAATGTGCGCGCCATCAGCGCCAGCCGCCACGGCACGGTGCAGCGCATTTTGGTCGAAGGCACGTCGCGCAAAGACGCCACCGAACTGATGGGCCGCACAGAGTGCAACCGCGTCGTCAACTTCAAGGGCCCCGCGCGCTTGGTCGGTCAGATGGTCGACATCAAAATCACCGAAGCCATGCAGCGGTCGCTGCGCGGTGAAGTCGTGACAGTTTGAAATTGGGCATGAAGGGCTAGAACTTGGGCATGCCCTTCATGCCGCCCATGCGCTTCATCATTTTCATCATGCCGCTGCCCTTCATCTTTTTCATCATGCCCTGCATCTGCTCAAACTCATTGAGCAAGCGGTTGACTTCCTGAACATGCACCCCTGAGCCCGCAGCGATTCGGCGCTTGCGGGTGGCCTTGATGAGTTCGGGCTTGCGCCGCTCCAGTGGCGTCATGCTTTGGATGATGCCTTCCTTGCGGCGAATGTCTTTTTCAGCCTTGCCCATGTCCATCTGACCGGCTTTGGCTGCCATTTGCGCCGGCAACTTGTCCATCAGACTGGCCAGGCCGCCCATGTTTTTCATCTGCTGCAGCTGACTCAAGAAATCGTCAAGGTCAAAACCACTGCCGCTTTTGAGCTTGGCCGCAAGCTTTTGCGCCGCTGCCACATCGACACCGGCGGTGACTTGCTCCACCAGCGCCAAGATGTCGCCCATGCCCAGAATGCGGCCGGCGTGGCGCTCGGCGTCAAAGACCTCTAAGCCGTCCAGCTTTTCGCTGGTACCCGAAAACTTGATCGGTGCGCCGGTGATTTGACGCACGCTCAAAGCGGCACCGCCGCGTGAGTCACCATCCGTCTTGGTCAAGATGATGCCGGTCAAAGGCAGCGCTTCCTTGAAGGCCTTGGCGGTATTGATCGCGTCCTGACCCTGCATGGCGTCGACCACGAACAGGGTCTCGACCGGCTGTAACACCGCATGCAGTTCCTTGATCTCGCTCATCAGCGCTTCATCAATCGCCAAGCGGCCTGCGGTGTCGACCAGCAGCACGTCAAAGAAATGCCGGCGCGCGTAATCCAGCGCAGCGCGGGCGATGTCGACCGGCTTTTGGTCCGGCGAACTGGGGAACCATTCAGCACCGGCTTGTTGGGTGACGGTTTTGAGCTGCTCGATGGCGGCCGGCCGGTACACGTCGCCCGACACCGTCAGCACTTTTTTCTTGCGCTTTTCAATCAGGTGTTTGGCCAGCTTGGCGGTGGTGGTGGTTTTGCCCGCGCCTTGCAGGCCGGCCATCAAAATCACGGCCGGTGGTTGCGCCGCCAAATTGATGTCGCTGACGCCTTCGCCCATGGTCGCCGCCAGTTCGCGGTTGACGATACCGACCAAGGCTTGGCCCGGCGACAGCGAGCCCAGCACTTCCTGGCCCAAGGCCTTGTCTTTGACGCGGGCGATGAAATCGCGCACCACGGGCAAGGCCACGTCGGCCTCTAACAAGGCCATGCGGACTTCGCGCAGCATGTCCTGCACGTTTGACTCGGTGATGCGGGCTTGGCCCCGCATTTCCTTGACGAGGCGAGAGAGTTTGTCGGTGAGGGCTGAGGCCATGAAACGACTCCACGCGTGGAGCAAGGGTTAATTTAAACAAGCAAGGAGGGGATAAACTGTCCGGATGATTTTAGCTTTCAGTGCGTGGTTTAGCTTGGCGACTGGCGTCGGTGCAGCGCTTTTATACGGCGTTTTGGCGCTCGTCAGCCAGCGCTTGAGCACGCCCGCTGCGCGCGGCTGGTTGCTGGTGGCGTGGCTGTTGCATGCCTTGGCGCTGGCGGAAGGTCTGTTTGGGCAACCGCCACGGTTTGGTTTTGCGCCGGCTTTGTCGACCACGGTCTGGCTGGTGGTGACGATTTACGCCATAGAGAGCGGTCTGATTCCGCAGCTCAAAGCTCGCTGGGCGCTGGCCGCCGTGGGTGCTGCGGCGGTGCTGTTGGCGCTGGTGTTTCCGGGCACCAGCTACCACCGCATCCCCTCGTCTTGGCTGCCTTTGCATTGGGCTCTGGGCATCGCGTCTTACGGTCTTTTCGCCACTGCGCTGGTGCACGGTTGGCTGATGAGCCGGTCTGAGCGCTCCATGCGCTCAGCACACCCCAACGACTCGGGCGTGCCCTTGCTGACGCTGGAGCGACTGACCTTTCGTTTTGTCGAAGCGGGTTTTATCTTGCTGACCGCCTCACTGTTGGCGGGCTGGTTTTTTGCCGAAACGCTGTACGGCCCGCATTTGGGCCCGCTGTGGAATCACAAAACTATTTTTTCGGTGCTGGCTTGGCTCACCTTTGCTGGCTTGCTGGTCGGTCGGGCACGGCTGGGCTGGCGCGGCCGCAAGGCACGCAACGTTCTTTACCTAGGGTCAGGCCTGCTGCTGCTGGGTTACGCCGGCTCGCGCTTTGTCCTTGAAGTGGTGCTGCACCGGCTATGAAATACCTGTTGATTTTTGGTCTGACGGTCGCTGTGATCTGGCTGTGGCAAGGCAAACGCCGGTCACCTCTTGCTGAGAAAGCCAAAACCCGCCCGCCCAAACCGCAGCCCAAAAACCGGACGCGGCAATTGCCGGCTACCGAAATAGTCGCCTGCGACGTCTGCGACGTTCATCTGCCGCAGGCCGATGCCCTTATCGGCGGCCGTGGTGTTTACTGCAGCGATGCCCACCGTCGTCAGGCGGAAGGCTGATGCCCCGGTCAGAAACGCCAAAACCAACGCCACAGCTGTGGCAAGACGGCTGGTATGCCTTCGCCAGGCGCTTGGACTCACCCAACTTCGGCCCTCGGCCGACCGGCGTGCAGCCAGAGCTGATCGTCATCCACTCCATCAGCCTGCCACCGGGCGACTATGGCAACGGCCAGGTGCAGCGCCTGTTCACGAATCAACTCGATTGGGAAGCACACGATTATTTTCGCGGCATTCGCGGCCTGCAAGTGTCGGCGCATTTTTTCATCGCACGCGATGGGCAGCTTTGGCAATTCGTCAGTTGCGACGACCGCGCCTGGCACGCCGGCGAATCCACTTACCGCGGCAAAGCCAACTGCAATAACTACTCCGTCGGTATTGAACTGGAAGGTCTCGAAGGACACATTTTTGAGAGCGCCCAGTACGAAACCCTGAGCAGCTTGTCAGCCGCCTTGCTGCAGACTTACCCCATCCTTCAGGTGGCCGGTCATGAGCACATTGCCCCGGGACGCAAGCAAGACCCCGGCGCTGGCTTCGACTGGCCTGTATTGCGCCGCTCACTGGGATTGCAGTCTGCCAGCTTCCCCGTCAATTCAGCAGACACAGCGTCCAATTAAGACACGCCACGGCCGCAACATCCACGAAACGGGAGCGCACTGATCGCTACAATCAGTCGCTTCATCAATTAATCTAAAAAACACTACGGGTAGTGCTTGAATTAACCTTAGACACTAGATATAGTGTGTGAGCTTGATTAGATTTATGTGATTTGACACCCAGATCGACCCCCGAATTTTCAGGAAACCAAGCTCGCGGCAACTCAAATCCCGCCGCAATATGGGCCTGTCAGACTTTTACAAATACAAACGAACAATTCACCTGAGGAAATCCATGCAAACCAGCATCCACACCACCAGCTCGCCGACCGGCTTGGCTAGCGCTCATCTGGGCACCGGCACACAAGGCCAGACCACGCCTTACAGCCAGTACCAGATCATTCGCCGCAATGGCGCTGTCGTGCCTTTTGAGCCGAACAAAATCGCCATCGCCATGATGAAAGCCTTTTTGGCTGTGCATGGCACGCAGGGCGCGGCGTCTGCCAGCGTTCGCGAAACCGTCGACGGCTTGACCCAAGCGGTGATCCGCGCCTTGATGCGCTCACGTCCAGGCGGCGGCACCTTCCATATTGAAGACGTGCAAGACAACGTCGAACTCGGCCTGATGCGCGGCGGCCACCACGAAATCGCCCGGGCCTACGTGCTCTATCGCGAAAAACGCACCCAAGAACGTGCCCAGCAAAGCGCCCACCAAATGCCTGCCGTGCAGTCGCTGAGCGTCATCGACGGTGGCAAAAAAGTCGCCCTCGACGTCGCTCAACTGCAAGCCCTGATTGAAGCCTCGTGTGCTGGTTTGGGTGCCGACGTCAAGCCCGATCCAATCGTCGCTGAGACCATGCGCAATCTGTACGACGGCGTGCCGATCGACGAGGTCTACAAAGCCTCCATCTTGGCCGCGCGTACGTTGATCGAAAAAGACCCTGATTACACCTACGCTACAGCCCGTTTGTTGCTGCACACCATTCGCCGCGAAGTCTTGGGCGAAGAAGTCGCCCATGAGGCCATGAGCACGCGCTACGCCGAGTACTTTCCCAAATTCATCCAGAAGGGCGTTGACAACGAACTGCTCGACGAAAAACTGCTGCAATTTGACTTGGCCCGCTTGGGCGCTGCGCTCAAGCCCGAGCGTGACATGCAGTTTGACTACCTCGGCCTGCAGACCTTGTATGACCGCTATTTCTTGCACGTGCGCAAGCAGCGCATCGAGCTGCCGCAAGCCTTCTTCATGCGTGTGGCCATGGGCTTGTCGCTCGAAGAAATCGACCGCGAAGGCCGCGCTATCGAGTTCTACGAAATCATGTCGTCGTTTGACTTCATGTCCAGCACGCCAACCCTCTTCAACGCCGGTACATTGCGTTCGCAGCTGTCGTCTTGCTACCTGACCACGGTCGCCGACGACCTGGGCGGCATCTACGACGCCATCAAGGAAAACGCCTTGCTGTCGAAGTTTGCCGGCGGTCTGGGCAATGACTGGACCCCCGTTCGCGCACTGGGTGCTCATATCAAGGGCACCAACGGCGAGTCACAAGGCGTGGTGCCTTTCCTCAAGGTTGTCAACGACACCGCGGTGGCGGTGAACCAAGGCGGTAAACGCAAGGGCGCTGTTTGCGCGTACCTGGAAACTTGGCACTTGGATATTGAAGAGTTCCTTGAGTTGCGTAAAAACACCGGCGACGACCGCCGCCGCACGCACGACATGAACACCGCCAACTGGATTCCTGATCTGTTCATGCGCCGCGTCATGGAAAAAGGCAGCTGGACGCTGTTCTCGCCCAATGACACGCCCGACTTGCACGACAAGTTCGGCATCGAGTTCGAAAAAGCCTACACAGCCTATGAAGCCCGCGCCGAACGCGGCGAACTCAAGCCATCACGCAAGCTGCAAGCCATCGACATGTGGCGCAAGATGCTCTCGATGCTGTTCGAGACCGGCCATCCATGGATCACCTTCAAAGACGCTTGCAATGTGCGCTCGCCACAGCAACACTGCGGCGTGGTTCACTCATCGAACCTCTGCACCGAGATCACGCTCAACACCAGCGACACCGAAACCGCTGTCTGCAACCTCGGCTCGGTCAATCTGGTGCAACACCTGAAGACTGCGGCCGACGGCAGTAAAGAGCTCGACCATGACAAGCTCAAGAAAACCATCACCACAGCCATGCGCATGCTGGACAACGTGATTGACATCAACTACTACGCAGTCAAGAAAGCCCGTGACTCCAACATGCGGCATCGTCCGGTCGGTCTGGGCATCATGGGCTTCCAAGACTGCCTGTACGAATTGCGCACGCCTTACGCCAGTGACGCTGCCGTTGAATTCGCTGATAAATCCATGGAAGCCGTCTGTTACCACGCCTACTGGGCTTCGACCGAACTGGCCAAAGAGCGCGGCAAATACGCCAGCTACAAAGGCTCGTTGTGGGACCAGGGTATCTTGCCACTCGACACCCTCGACATGCTGCTCAAAGAGCGTGGCGGCTACCTTGAAGTCGACCGTTCCATCACACTCGACTGGGAAGCGCTGCGCAGCAAAATTGCTGTCGACGGCATGCGCAATTCGAACTGCGTCGCCATCGCACCGACCGCCACGATATCCAACATCATTGGCGTTGACGCCTGCATCGAGCCTTGCTTTGGCAACCTCTCGGTCAAGTCCAACTTGTCCGGTGAATTCACCGTCATCAATGGTTACTTGGTGCGCGACCTGAAGCGCCTCGGCCTGTGGGATGACGTGATGGTGGTTGACTTGAAACACTTCGACGGTTCTTTGCGCCCGATCGACCGCGTGCCACAAGAAATCAAAGCGCTTTACGCCACGGCTTTTGAAGTCGATGCCACTTGGCTGGTTGAAGCTGGCTCGCGGCGTCAGAAGTGGATTGACCAAGCGCAGTCGCTGAACATTTACATGGCTGGCGCTTCTGGCAAAAAGCTCGACGACACCTATAAGTTGGCATGGTTGCGTGGTTTGAAGACGACTTACTACCTGCGCACCATGGGTGCCACCCATGCAGAAAAATCAACCGTCAAAGCGGGCAAGTTGAACTCTGTGGCGTCGGGCAATACCGACGACAGCGGCAGCATGAATGCGATGGATGCTGCGGCAGCCGCAGCACAGGCACAGTTGAGTGCAACGCCAGCGACCGACATCAAGTTCTGCGCGATCGATGATCCGGGCTGCGAGGCTTGTCAATAAAAATCATGGGCGCAACATCAGTTTTGCTGCGCCCATTTCGATGTAATTGAACAACACTCACTCCAGCGATTTCAATGAAAAACTTTTCATTTTTTATCGCTGCTTTCATAATCCAACGTTATTGGAAACATCTATGTTGACCTGGGACGAAGAAGTCAAACCCTCACTGCAAAATACGCTAGCCAGCGGCTCTCCTGAAAGCCGCACGACAGCGCTTCCGTCATTTTCTTTGCAGCCTCAAGCCACGGCCCCTCAGCGCATACTGAATGATGGTGCCGCCGCTCCTGCAGCATCGAAAACAGTGGCTTCCGCAACTGCGGAATTTGTTTCTTCAGCACCGCTACCTGAAACATATCGCCGCGTCAAAGCCTCTGACAAACGCATCATCAACGGTCAGACCGACGTCAATCAGTTGGTGCCATTCAAGTACAAATGGGCTTGGGAAAAATACCTCGCTACCTGCGCCAATCACTGGATGCCGCAAGAAGTCAACATGACGCGTGACATCGCGCTGTGGAAAGACCCGAATGGTCTGACCGATGACGAGCGCCGCTTGGTCATGCGCAACCTCGGCTTTTTCGTCACCGCTGACTCGCTGGCTGCCAACAACATCGTGCTGGGCACTTACCGCCACATCACCGCGCCCGAGTGCCGCCAGTTCCTTTTGCGCCAAGCTTTCGAAGAAGCCATTCACACCCATGCGTATCAGTACATCACTGAGTCTTTGGGCTTGGACGAAGGCGAGATCTTCAACGCTTACAACGAAGTCCAGTCGATTCGCGACAAAGACCAGTTCCTGATTCCGTTCATTGACGCGATCTCTGACCCGCTCTTCAAGACCGGCACCCCAGAGAACGATCAAACGTTGCTGAAGTCACTCATCGTTTTTGCTTGCTTGATGGAAGGTCTGTTCTTCTATGTCGGCTTCACGCAAATTTTGGCGCTCGGTCGGCAGAACAAAATGACGGGTGCTGCAGAGCAGTACCAATACATCTTGCGCGATGAATCGATGCACTGCAATTTCGGCATTGATCTGATCAACCAACTCAAGCTGGAAAATCCGCACCTCTGGACGGCCGAGTTCAAGGCT
>Ga0208916_10000978_pt1 | contig 12567 bp, 13 predicted proteins | sample DEB19_08_DNA_5_FD_184523 | JGI IMG/M metagenome (GOLD analysis project Ga0208916, IMG submission 184523) | Aqueous microbial communities from the Delaware River and Bay under freshwater to marine salinity gradient to study organic matter... | ecosystem: Environmental > Aquatic > Marine >... | reverse complement strand
CTTTTCATGGGTGATTCATAACTGGTTTTGATGACGGATTGATTAAAAATACTTTCCAAATAGTCAACTGTTGATGCCAAATTTTCAAACTAAACCATCTATCTCCCCCGTACGATGACGAAGCTTATCAAAAACCAGCCACTACACATTACTTTTCAGCAAATGAAGACGGCTTTATCACAGGACACGGCGTGATTCGCGGCATCAGTCTGGTCTACGGCGGCTACCTGCTGCTGCCCATGGCGTTGCTGCTGATGGGCAGTGTCGGCAACAGCTGGACCAACACCTTGTTGCCCACGGGTTTAACGACGCGTTGGTACCAGGACGTATGGCTTGACACATCCTTTCGCAAAGCTTTTGCCACCAGCTTGGTGGTGGCGCTCAGCGCATGCGCCATCAACACCGTGCTGGCTTTGCCGCTGGCCTATTCGCTCTATCACCGCGCGGGTCGGGCGGGCAGCTGGGCGGCGCGGCTGGTGAGCGCCATGCCAGTGGCGGTGCCCACCATCACGCTGGGCTTTGGTTATTTGATCGTGTTCAACACCGACTGGTTGCCGTGGCTGGGCTCGCTGCCGCTGCTGATTGCTGCGCACGCCATTTATACGCTGCCTTACTTGACGAATACCTTGCTGACGGATCTCAAGCACCTGCAGCTCAATGCGCTTGAAGACGCCGCCGCCACTCTGGGTGCCTCGCCTTGGGCGCAGTTCTCAGGTGTGGTGCTGCCCAATTTGCGGCACAGCCTGCTCAGTGGTTTGGTGATGGTGGCGGCGCTGTCGGTTGGGGAGTTTGGCTTGTCGAATTTGCTGACGAGTTTTCAGTTCCGCACTTACCCGGTGGTGCTGCTGCAGGCTTTTTATGGTGCGACGGGCTTTGCCTGCGCAGCGACGGTTATTTTGCTGCTGCTGGCCGCGATGTCAGCGCTGCTTTCATCGAGTTTGGGCACAAAAAATGAGCCTTGAATTTCAAAACGTCAGCTACCACTACCCGGGCACAACGCAGGGCTTGAATGATTTGACACTGTCGGTCAACACGGGCGAGCTGGTCGCCGTGATTGGCCCCAGCGGTTCGGGCAAGTCCACGCTGCTCAAGCTGGTGTCGGGCTTGACCACAGGGCACAGCGGCAGTATCAGGCTGGATGGGCAAGACCTGGTCAACACGCCCGTGCATTTGCGCAACATTGGCATGGTGTTTCAAAACTATGCGCTGTTCCCGCACCTGGATGTCCTTGGCAACATTGCTTATGGTTTGAAGCTGCGCAAAGTCCCGCAAGACCTGCGTGACGCCAAAGCTAAAACGCTGCTCGATGCGGTGGGCATGTCGGCCTTTGCCGACCGTTCTGTGGCGCAACTGTCAGGCGGGCAGCAGCAGCGTGTGGCGCTGGCACGCGCGCTGGCCATTGACCCCAAAGCCATGCTGCTGGACGAGCCACTGGCCGCGCTGGACGCCAGCGTTCGTGGCCAGCTACGTGACCAGATACGCGAGATTCAAAAACGCTTCAATGCCACCACACTGCTCGTCACGCATGACCAGGAAGAAGCCCTGGCGATGGCCGACCGTGTGGCGGTGCTCAAAGACGGTTGCCTGCTACAGCTGGCCACGCCGAAAGATATTTACGAGCGCCCGGTTAGCACGGCTGTAGCGCAGTTTGTGGGTTTATCCACGATTTTCAAAGGCGTCGTGCTGGCGCAAGACCGGGTTGATCTTGGCTTTGCCGAGCTCGTAGCGCCTACGCAAAACCGTGCTGTCGGGCAAATCGTTCACGCGCTTGTCCGGCCTGAGCATGTGCAGGTTGATCCGCCTGAAAGTGCGCTGAATCGCATGGCGGGTCACGTTGGCGCGCAGCGCTATTTAGGCTCTTTGTCACGCTTTGACTTTTTCATACCCGGTGCGGGCGCGGCGTTGTTGTGCGAGGCGCGCAGCTTGCCCCAAGGCGCGATTGCCGTTGCGCCCGACCATATTTGTTTGCTTGACAGTTGATTTGTAAACCTGACCTCACCCTTCTTACGATTTACCAAGGAGCTTTCATGAAACGTAGAAACATTCTTCAGGCCGCCGCCGCCTTGCCTGTCGCCACCCTCTTCACCACGGCCTTCGCCTTCGATGGCCCAGAGCTGTACGCAGGTGAAAAAGCCCTGTATGCCGAGGCTGAAAAAGAAGGCTTGGTGGTCTCCTTCGATACCGGCCCCGAGTGGGCCAACTGGAAGTCGCTGTTCCGCGACTTTAAAAAACGCTACCCGGAAGTGGAGCTGACTTACAACGACTTGGGTTCAGCCGCCACCGTGGTGGCGCTGGAGAAAACCCGCCGCCGCCCGCAGGCCGACACGGCTTACTACTTTGCAGCGTCAGCCGTCGATGCGGTTAAAAAAGACGTGGTCGCACCCTTCAAGCCCGTCAACTTTGACAAGCTACCTCAAGTTTTCCGTGAGGCTGATGGCCGCTGGTTCACCATTCACACTTTGAACATTGCGTTTCTCGTTAATAAAAAACTGGTCAAAACCGTGCCAACGGGGTGGGCAGATTTGCTCAAACCCGAATATAAAAATACTGTGGTTTATTTGGACCCGCGCTCCACAGGTGTAGGCCAAGTCATTGCTTTTGCAGCAACCTTTGCCAACGGCGGCAGTGTTGACAACGTCAAGCCCGGCATTGATTACCTGGCCAGGCTGCATGCGGCTGGCAATGTGCAGCGGGTAGAAGGCACCACGCCCTATGCCAAGTTTTTAAAAGGCGAAATCCCGATCTGGATTGGCTATGAAAACGATGGCCTGAAAGCCAAGCATGTAGACGGCATGGGCGACGCGGTGGAAGTGGTGATTCCGAAAGAAGCCAGCGCCGCAGCACCGTACGCCATCAGTCTGGTCAAGGGCGGCCCCAACCCCAACGCGGGTAAGCTGTGGCTGAACTTCATCATGAGCGAGGCGGGGCAATCGCTGTTTGCCCAGGGCTTTGTGCGGCCTTCCGTGCCGGGTATTAACCTCAGTGCAGATGTTGCCGCCAAGATGCCTCCAGCACCGCAACTGCGCCCGCTCGATGTGGTTAAGGCATCGGCTGCCAAGCCGGAAATCGACAAGCTGTGGGCTGCGGCGGTACTGGCCAAATAAAGAGGCGCGTTACATGATCAAACGATTCGGCGCATGGCCTGCCTGGCTGGTGATGACGCTCTTTTTGGGCGCACCATTGGTGGCGCTGTTGCCCGAAGCTTTTGAAGGCGGGGGCGCCGTATTTATACGGGTGCTGCGTGACCCGCAGTTCATGCTGGCGGTGCGCAACACGCTGCTTCTGGGCCTGGTATCGGGTGTGCTTTCAGCGCTGGTTGGTACGGCCATTGCCATTGAGCTGGCGCGTCAAAGCCCGGCCAGGCGCCAGCTCATGCTGTCGCTGCTGGGCTTGCCGCTGGCATTTTCAGGGCTGGTGATTGCCTACGGGTTTATTTTGGCCTTTGGCCGCGCAGGCTTTGTGACACAACTGCTGGGCATGGCAGGGGCTGATACAGCCGTCATTGGCAGCTGGATCTACAGCGTGGGCGGCTTGGCATTTGCTTACGCCTACTACCTGATTCCGCGTGTGGCCTTGCAGCTGTACCCGGTGTTTGCCAATCTTGATGCCGCCCCTACGCTGGCGTCCCGCACACTGGGTGCCACGCCCTGGCAAGCCTGGCTGCACACGGTCTTGCCTGAAGTTGCACCCGCCGTTTTAGCCTCGGCCTTTTTTGTGTCCAGTGTGGCAATGGGCACCTATGGCACTGCGCTTGCGCTGGTGGGTACGCAACTAAACATCTTGCCGCTGATGTTGCTGGCCAAAGTGGGCGATGGCGGCAGTGACTTTGCAGGTGCTGCGGCCATGTCGCTGGTATTGATGTTCATATGTACGCTGGTTTTAGGAGCAGGCGATGTCTTTGGTAACCGCAGATCTCGTAGAAATGCATCTTGAAGAGCGCATGGCCGCGCTGCAAAACAGCCCGCACCGGTTCAAGCAGGCCATTGCCCTGATAGGCCCAGGAGATGGTGATGCGCGGCTGTGTGATGCGGCGTATGCGATTGCCCAGCGCCTGGCGCGTTGTGGCTTGTCAATAGTTTGCGGTGGTCGCGGCGGCGTCATGCAGGCCGCATCACGCGGCGCATATGAGGCGGGTGGCATCGTCATTGGCCTGTTGCCAGAAAGCGATGACCAAGCGGCCAACGCCTACCTGACAGTGGCCATACCGACCGGCATGGGCGAAATGCGTAACGCCCTGATTGCCAGATGCAGCCTGTGCCTGGTGGCCATTGGCGGTGGCATGGGCACACTGTCCGAAATGGCATTTGGCCTGAAGCTGGGCAAGCCCGTTTTTTGCTTGTACCCAGAATTTGACTTGCCCGGCGCGACCCGTGTTGCTGATGTGGATGAGGCGGTAAAACAGGTTTTGCTGTTTTTGGCAGCACCAGCTTGAGTTGTTGGTAGCCGCCCAAGGGTAATCACGCAAGTCGGCAGGCAGATGTGTCATTTGCCAGAGTTACCATCTCGGGTCACCACCTAGAACAACGAGTGCGCCCATGACAACGCTTGCAGACAACCCGCTTTTATCTTCATCACCCCCCGAAGCACCCCCAGCCCGCGTTGGCTCGGCCATCGTCAAACCCATTGAGGTCATAGGCGCTGCACTGAACGCGTTGATCGTCACGCTGCTGTTCAGCGGTGTGGTGGCGCGCTATGTGTTCGCTTACCCCGTCAGCTGGATTGACGAGGTCGCGTCGATTGCGTTTTTATGGGTCGCCATGCTCGGTTCGGTGCTGGCGGTAGACCGCAGCGAGCACCTGCGGCTCAATGTGTTTGTTGAAATGCTGCCTGACCGTTTGCGGGGCTTTGTCAAAACCTTTGCGCTGTTGGTGATGGCGAGTTTTTTACTCTTTTTGCTGCAGCCCTCGGCTGAGTACGTCAAGTCGGAGTGGATGATTCGCACGCCTGATTTGAACCTGCCCAACGGCTTTCGCGTGTCAGCCATTGGTGTGGGTATGGCGCTGATGCTGGGGCTGGTGCTGCGCCACGTCTGGGCCAGCTCGCGCAAGCTGGACATGGTGCTGTCGATAGGTTTGATCGCACTGATTGGCGGCGCATGCTGGTTGCTGTCCCCCACATTGCAGACGCTTGGCAACCTGAACATTCCGATTTTTCTGGTTGGTTTTGTGGCCGTCTGTCTGATCTGTGGTGTGCCGATTGCGTTTTGTTTTGGCATCGGCACGTTGTGCTTTTTGGCCTTCAGCACGACCATTCCGCTGGAGGTTGTGATCAACCGCATGGACGAGGGCATGAGCAACCTAGTGCTGGTGTCGGTGCCTATCTTTGTGCTGCTGGGCTGTGTGCTGGACGCCACCGGCATGGGCAAGGCCATCATTGATTTTTTGGCGTCGCTGGTCGGCCACGTCAAGGCGGGCATGTCGTATGTGCTGCTGGGGTCGCTGTTTATCGTGTCGGGTATTTCAGGCTCCAAGGTGTCAGACATGGCCACGGTCGCGCCAGCGCTGTTCCCGGAAATGAAGCGACGCGGCCACAAGCCGCGCGAGATGATTGCGCTGCTGGCGACAGGCGCGGCGATGGCCGACACGGTGCCGCCCAGCATTGTGCTGATCGTGCTGGGTTCTGTCGCCGGGGTGTCGATTGCAGGCCTCTTTAACAGCGGCGTGGTGGTGGCCATGGTGTTGCTGGTGGCGCTGGCCGCGTTGGCCCGCTGGAAAGCGCGCAATGAGAAGCTTGACAACGTCAAGCGCGCACCGTTTATCACCATTCGCCGGACCTTCATCATCGCCGGCCCGGCGCTGCTGCTGCCGTTTTTGATTCGCGGTGCGGTGGGCGGCGGGGTTGCCACGGCCACTGAGGTGTCGACGCTGGCGGTGCTCTACGCCATGGCGGCGGGTATTTTTATGTACGGCGGCTTTAGCCTGAAAAAGCTTTACGAGATGCTGGTTGAAACAGCCGCACTCACAGGCGCGATCTTGATCATTCTGGGCTGCGCGCTCAGCATGGCCTGGGTGATTGCGCAGTCAGGGGTGGCGCAGCAACTGGCCACATTCATGACCACGCTGCCTGGCGGCTGGGTGGGTTTTATGGCCGTGACCATGGTGGTGTTCTTAATCCTGGGTTGCCTGCTCGAAGGCCTGCCCGCCATTTTGTTGCTGGCCCCGCTGATGTTTCCGATTGCCCGGCAGCTGGGCATCAACGATGTGCACTACGCGATGGTGGTGGTCACGGCCATGAACATCGGCCTGATGATGCCGCCGATTGGTGTGGGCTTTTACGTGGCTTGCCGCATAGGTGATGTGTCGCCCGACGAAGCCATGGGTGCGATTTGGCCGTACATCGTGGCGCTGGTGGTGGGGCTGCTGGTGATTGCGTATGTGCCCACGATTTCAACATTTGTGCTCTAGGTCCATGAGCCTGTCAAAACGCTTTGACAGGCTCAGCCGAAACAAAAATTACACCAATTTGCCGGAGTACTTTTCCAGCTTGCTCATCGCCTCTTCCCCAAACTTGCCGCGCCACTCTTTGTAGAACCCGGCTTTTGACAGTGTGTCGCGAAACGACTTCACGTCTGGCGTGTTGAACGTCATGCCCTTGGCTTTGAGTTGCGCCTCCAGGCCGTTGTTCAGGCGGCGAATGTCGTCGCGCTGCTTCATCACGCCGCTGGACACATGCTTGTTGATGACCGCTTGCACATCGGCAGGCAGGCCAGCCCAGCGGCGGCCGTTGGCCAAAATCCATTGGCCGTCCCACATGTGACCGGTCATCGAGCAGAACTTTTGCACTTCATACAGCTTGGCAATGTCAATGATGGCCAATGGGTTCTCCTGGCCCTCCACCACCTTGGTTTGCAAGGCCGAGTAAACCTCGCTGAAGTTGATGCCGGTCGGTGCTGAGCCAAACGCCTTGAACATCGATGTCCACAGCGGGCTGATGGGTACGCGGATTTTGAAGCCCTTCAAGTCTTCCGCCGTGACGATGGGCTTGGTGGATGTGGTGATGTTTCTGAAACCGTTGTCCAGAATTTTGTCAAAGCTGTGCAGGTTGACTTTGGCAATCGCCGCACGAATGTAAGCACCCAAATCACCGTCCATCGCCGCCCATACAGTCGCGTAATCTTTAAACGCAAAGGCCAGGCCGTTGATGCCTGCCAGCGGCACCAGCGTTTGCAAAATCAACCCCGACAACGGAAAGATATCAATGGCACCATTGCGGACCTGCGACAGCATGTCGGTGTCACCGCCCAGCTGGTTGTTCGGGAAGATCTGAATGTCCACCTTGCCACCTGTTTCAAGACGGATGGCATCGGCAGCTTCTTTGATGCGGATGTTCGATGGGTGCGTGACCGGAATGTTGTTGGCCCACTTCAGGGTGATGTTGCCGCTTTGCGCGAATGCGGGCGCCCCCAAAAAGGTGGCACTGGCGGCTGCGCTGGTGGCGGCCACAAAGGTGCGGCGGCTGATGGTGGATGTTGAAGCTGTCATTTTTTGTCTCCTGTTGTGAACTTGCTACATGGAACTTGCTAAACCTACCTCGAAAAACTAATACATGGTGAGCCCGCCATCAGCGACCAGCGTTGCACCCGTCACATACGACGCCTGTGGTGACAGCAGGTACGCAATGTTGGCGGCAATCTCGTGCGGCTCGGCGGTGCGGTTTTGCGGCGCCAAGCTTTCCACTTTTTTGCGCAGGTCTTCGTTTTCCCAGACAGCCGCAATCATGGGCGTGTGGGTGGCGCCCGGTGCCACGCAGTTCACACTGATGCCCAGCGGGGCCAATGAGCGTGCTGCATTTTTAGTCAAGGCCAGCACCGCGCCTTTGCTGGCCGCATAAGCCGCTGTGCCCACCAGCCCGCCGCCGCGCAAGCCTGCCACGCTGGCAATGGTGCAAATTCTTCCGCCCGTGCGTCCATCGGCTTGCATGTACTTGGCGGCTTCGCGGATGGCCACGAATGTGCCAATGACATTGATGTCGTAGGTGGCTCGAAATTCTTTGGCGCTCAAGTCCATGAAGCTGCTGGACTCGGTCACGCCCGCGCAGGTGGCCAGTGCGTCCAGCCCTTTCAACAGCGCGGCGGCTTGTGCCATCACGGCCACCAGTGCGGCCTCATCGGCCACATCGCACCGCAGCGCATGATGTTTGCCGCCCAGGGCCAGTGCTTTGAGTGCGGTCGCTTCAGCGCCCGGCAAATTGCAGTCAATACCCACCGTGTCATAGCCTTGCGCGGCTAAGGCCAGTACCGTAGCGGCACCAATACCACTGGCACTTCCGGTCACGATGGCTTTGCGATTTGTCATGGTTGGATCATTGTTGAAGCAGTGCCTGCGTTGCGGCCACCAGTTTGTCAACCGACAAGCGGGATTCGTTTTCAAGCACCTGCGCATAGCCCACCGGTATGCGCGGCGAGCCCAGGCGTTTGACTTTGCAGCCGGTCTGCTCGGCGGCACTGGCTGCAATCTCGGCACCAAAGCCTGCCACCTGCACCGCTTCATGCATCACCAGCAAACGCCCGGTGCGCGCGCTTGACGCCATCACCATCTCCCTGTCCCAGGGCCAGATGGTGCGCAGGTCAATGATGTCGGGTTTGACGGAGCCAAACGCGCCCTGCGCAAGTGCCTCTTTGCACACGCCCACGCCGCGCGACCAGGTGACGATGGTCAGGTCATTGCCCGTGGCCAGCTTTTTACCCACGCCCAGCGGCACGGCCTCATGGGTGTCCACATCGCCCTGCGTCCCCCACAGCTCTTTGTGCTCCATGTAAATCACCGGGTCGCCCGATGCCATGGATGATTTGAGCAAACCATAGTTGTCTTGCGGCGTGGCGGGCGTGACCACCACCAGGCCTGGGATGTGCGCAAACCAGGCTTCGAGCGACTGCGAATGCTGCGCCGCTGAGGCAGACCAAATGCCAATCGGCATGCGCGCCACCAGCGGCACGCGGCCCTGGCCACCAAACATAAAACGGTTTTTGGCGGCCTGGTTCACGATCTCGTCAATCGCGCACAGGGCAAAGTCAATCACCCGCATCTCCACAATCGGCCGAACGCCCGCCAGTGCCATGCCGACCGCGCTGCCCATGATGTTGGACTCTGAGATCGGTGTGTCGATGATGCGGTCAGCGCCAAACTCTTGCTGCAGGCCCCGGTACTGGCCAAACACGCCGCCACGGCCCAGGTCTTCACCCAGTGCGATGACGGTCGGGTCAGCCTGCATGGCTTCGCGCAGGGCGGCGCACGCGGCTTCGGCGTAGGTCATGGGGGTGATGCTCATAGCCATACTCCTGCGCCGGTTGTCATGATGTCTTCATACGCATCGGCCACCACAGGCCAGGGCGCGGCTTCTGCGGTTTGCAGTGCGGCATCAATCTCGGCTTTGACGTCGGCATCCATCGCTGCAATATCGGCGGCTGTGACGCCAAGCCCCGCCAGCTTGGCGCGCGCCACAATCATCGGGTCTTTCAAGAGCGCTGCCTCGACTTCCTTGGCATCACGGTAAGTGCCCGGGTCTACCGACACATGGCCTTTGAAGCGATACGTCACCGCATGCAAAAAGCGCGGCCCGCCGCCGGCGCGAATGTCTCGCACCATTTTTTGAGCGGCTGCGTCAACCGCCTCTACATCATTGCCATCCACATGTTCAGACGGGATGCCCATGGACTGGGCACGTGCAAACGCGCCCGCACCCGCGGTCATGGCGGGGGTGGGTGTGGTGGCTGAAATGCGGTTGTCTTCACACACAAACAAGAGGGGTAACTGGTACACCTGCGCCCAGTTCAGGCCTTCCAGAAAAGGTCCGCGGTTGGTTGCGCCATCGCCAAAAAAGCAGGCCACGATATTGGGCTGTTTGCGGATTTTGAGGGCATGCGCCGCGCCGGTGGCAATCGGTATGCCCGCCGCCACCACGCCGTTGGCGCCCAGCATGCCAACTGAAAAGTCAGCAATGTGCATCGAGCCGCCCTTGCCCTTGTTGTAACCCGTGGCGCGGCCAAACAGCTCGCACATCATCTTGGTTGAATCAGCCCCCTTGGCCAGGGTGTGGCCATGGCCCCGGTGCGTCGATGTCAGCATGTCGGCGCGTTCAAGGTTGTGGCACACGCCTGCGGCCACGGCCTCTTGCCCGGTAGACAAGTGCAAGGGCCCGCGCACCAAGGCGGGCTTGGCGGAGGCGGCCAAACCCCAAGCCGCCACACCGCCCTGGCTGGCAATTTCGGCGGCATTTTCAAACTGGCGGATCCGGCTCATGAGCCGGTACAAATCAAGCAGGCGATGGGGTGTCATTCAGGCTGTGCAAAAGGGTGAATCAACCTTGAGTTTGACGCATAAAGCGACGTGCACATACCGTGATTTACCCGAACGCGGGTTAAAAAACCGCATTTTCTCGAGTATTTTGGGCCTCTAACCCAACAGATACGAGTGCAAGCAGCTATTGAAAAAATAGCAAATGCTGCGCTAACGCCCGACCACCGACCAACCCACGTGCTGGTTGGCCTTGTTGTTTTCATATTCCCACGCGGTGCCGCAGCGGGCGCAGCGGTAGCTGGTGATGGTGACCAGGCTGTGCTTGTGCTGGCTGTAGCGGTCTGACCGCAGGTCTTCTTGCCGATTGCCGCCCTGCTCCAGCTCGGCATGGCCCGGCGCGCGCCGCCAGTTGCGCTGAATGCCCTGGCATGCCTCGCACAGGGTCATTTTCTTGAGTTCGCTTTCACGATTTTGTCGGTTCAGGTCTTCTGTCATGGTGCAGCTATTGTCGCTGCTGCTTGACTTGTCTCCTCTGGCTCAGGAAAGCCGGGTCATTGCGCCGCATACTACCAAGCTGTTTCACGGCAAGGGCCGTACACCATGCAGCAAAGCTATGCCAAACGCGCCGCCGCACAAGGCAGCCAACTGCTGGTGCAACGCGCCCAGCGCGGCGCAAAGCCTGCGGGCGACGACGCCTGCTTGCACGGCCAGGGCGCGCTGATTTTTAAGGCGCAATGGATTCCCAAGTCAAAAAAAATAGCCTTTTCAGCTACTTTTACCTGCTAAATCAGCCTCCAAGCCAATAGATACATGCGCTAGCAGCTATGGAATCAATAGCGTTGCTACAGCGCCTTGCGCGCTGTGGCCAGGCGCTGCTCCAGGTAGACACCGTAAAAATCGGGCACGGCAATGCCGACCAGCCGCTCGGCCAGCTCATGGCCCTGGCCGTCTAAAAACAGCACGGTGGGGGTGAAGGTGGCTTTCCAGGCTTTGGCTTGCAGCGCGGCGGTGGTGGGCTGGCCGTTAAAGCCGATCAGGGGCGTGGTTTTATCCAGCACGTCGAGCTGCCAGGCTTGCAGGCCATCGTTCAGCCGTGCGGGCAACAGGTAACTGCGGCGTACCATTTCACAGTACACGCAGCCCGGCAAGCTGATCAACACCACCAGCGGCTCGCCTTTGGCTTTGGCAGCAAGTGCGGCTTGGGGCAGTGATGAGGGAACGGGCAAGGCGCTGTCTTTGGCGTGTGCCCAGGCCGCGGGCAGGACGCAACTCGCCGTCAACGCTTTTGCGAATGCTTTTGAAAATTCCCGTCTGCCGATCTGCATGTCAAATCACCTGGTCAAATGACTTTTTGGTCTTTCAGGTCAGACAACTTCGCCTCCGGATAGTTCAACACGCTGCGCAGAACCTCGTCGGTGTGCTGGCCCAGCAGGGGTGGCGGCAGTCCACCTGAATCCGGTGTGCGTACCGGTGTGGCGCTGAGCTTGATGGGGCTGGAGACAAGCCGCAAATCGCTCTGGTGCGGGTGCTGCCAGTGCGTCACCATGTCTCTGGCCGCAATGTGCGGGTCGGCAAACACCTCGGCCAGGTTGTTGATGGCGCCGCACGGCACCTTGGCAGCCTCCAGCGCGGCCAGCCAGTCGGCTTTGCGGCGGGTGCGCATCACGGCTTCAAGCATGGGCACCAGTTGCGCGCGGTTTTTTACCCGGTCGCGGTTCAGGGCAAACAGCGGGTTCACACCCAGCTCAGGCACGCTGGCCACTTCACAGTACTTGCGAAATTGCGAGTCATTGCCGACGGCAATGATGATGTGGTCCCGCGCCGCGCCTGTGGCGCCTTCCGAATGATTGCCATCAGACGCAGGTGCCACCTCAAACACCTGGTACGGCACGATGTTCTGGTGCGCATTGCCCATGCGGCCCGGCACGGTGCCGCTGACCAGATAGTTGGCTCCCAGGTTGGCCAGCATGGCCACTTGTGTGTCCAGCAGCGCCATGTCAACCTGCTGGCCTTCGCCCGTTCTTTCAGCATGGCGCAACGCGGCCAGGATGCCCACCGTGGCGTACATGCCGGTCATCAGGTCAGCCACGGCCACGCCGACTTTTTGCGGGCCACCCTGCAGGTCATCGCGCTCGCCCGTCACGCTCATCAGCCCGCCCATGCCCTGAATCGCATAGTCATAACCGGCACGGTCCGCGTACGGGCCGGTCTGGCCAAAGCCGGTGACCGAGCAGTACACGAGGCGCGGGTTGATGGCTTTGAGGCTGGCATAGTCCAGGCCGTAGCGCGCCATGTCGCCGACCTTGAAGTTCTCGACAAACACATCGCAGTG
>Ga0208916_10000977_pt1 | contig 12570 bp, 10 predicted proteins | sample DEB19_08_DNA_5_FD_184523 | JGI IMG/M metagenome (GOLD analysis project Ga0208916, IMG submission 184523) | Aqueous microbial communities from the Delaware River and Bay under freshwater to marine salinity gradient to study organic matter... | ecosystem: Environmental > Aquatic > Marine >... | reverse complement strand
ATTCGTTTATGGGTTTCTAAGGGAGTAAAGATCTTCCGCGTGGATAACCCACACACAAAGCCGGTTCATTTTTGGCAGGATGTCATGAATATTGTGCGTGAAGAGAGCCCAGAGGTGGTTTTCTTAGCAGAAGCCTTTACGCGCCCAGCGATGATGCACGCACTGGGTAAAGCGGGATTCCATCAGTCATATACCTACTTCACTTGGCGCACTAGCAAGTGGGAGCTCACCGATTACGCAAAAGAGGTTTCACAAACCACGAGCGCATTCTTTAGACCAAATTTCTGGGTCAATACTCCAGATATCAATCCTTTCCACTTACAAAGTGGAAACCCTGCAATGTTTGCTTTGCGCGCAGTTTTAGCTTCAACACTGACTCCTTCCTGGGGAATGTACGCAGGTTATGAACTGTATGAGCACCGCGCCTTTAAAGAAGGTGGCGAGGAGTACCTGGATTCTGAAAAGTATGAGATCAAGGTTCGCGATTGGGAAGGTGCGGGTAAGAAGGGTTTAACACTTGCTCCATTTATCGCTCAACTCAACTCGATACGTAAAGCACACCCTGCGCTGCAACGCCTACGCAACTTAACCTTCCATGACACAGATTCAGATGCGATCATCGCTTATTCAAAGCGTGAAGGAAAAGATTTGATTTTGGTCGTTGTAAACCTAGATCCAAGTTATGCGCAGGGAACAACGGTGCATTGGAATATGCAGGCACTTGGTATCGATGGTCATGATTTTGAGGTCAAGGATCTGCTTGATGCTGCATCTATGACCTGGAATCCCCATACATTTGTTTCGCTCAATCCAGCACGTCCTGTTGGCAAGGTTGCACACATCGTTCAGGTAAAGCTGTAACCATGGGAATCTTCTCGAAGTTCCTGGGTAAAGGCGGCAACAACGAGATTTCTCCTGCAACATTCTTAAATCCACATTCATCACTTGGCGAGCTAGACCTTTATCTAATCGCTGAAGGCCGCCATGAACAGTTATGGAAGGCACTTGGAGCACAGGTTAAGCGTGATGAGTCGGGAGCATTGCTAGGCACTGCTTTTTCAGTATGGGCACCTAATGCTCATGCCGTTTCATTAATAGGTGATCACAACTACTGGGATCGCAATACTCATCAAATGCACCGCTTAGGTTCTTCTGGAATCTGGGAAATCTTTATTGCAGATATTGGTGCCGGAACTAAGTACAAGTTCGCAGTGTGCGGCATCGATGGCCGTTGGGTTGACCACGCAGATCCAATGGCACGCGCAACTGAAATTCCACCGCTGACAGCATCTGTTGTTGAAGAGTCCACCTATCAATGGAATGACTCTGAATGGATCGCTCAGCGTTCACAATTCCAATCATGGCGATCTGCTGTATCTGTCTACGAAGTTCACCTAGGTTCTTGGAAGCTTGGCTTGAATTACCGCGAGCTAGCTGTTGAGCTAGTTGAGTATGTGAAGGCACAAGGCTTTACTCACATTGAATTTCTTCCGGTAACAGAACATCCATACGGACCATCATGGGGATACCAAGTAACTTCATTCTTTGCACCAACTTCTCGATTTGGTTCACCTGATGAGTTCAAGTTCTTAGTGGATGCTTTGCATGCAGCTGGAATTGGTGTAATTCTGGATTGGGTTCCTGCGCACTTTCCAAAGGATGAATGGGCGCTGGCAAAGTTTGATGGCACCGCGTTGTACGAGCATGCAGATCCTCGTTTAGGTGAGCATCCAGACTGGGGCACATTGATCTTTAACTTTGGTCGCAACGAGGTACGTAACTTCTTAGTGGCAAGTGCTTTGTACTGGCTCACAGAGTTTCATATTGATGGACTTCGCGTAGATGCTGTTGCATCAATGCTGTACTTGGATTATTCACGTGAAGAAGGACAGTGGTTACCTAATAAGCATGGCGGCCGTGAAAACCTAGAGGCTGTTCAGCTGCTCCAAGAGGCTACATCTACTGCTTATAAGACCCATCCAGGCATCATGATGATCGCTGAAGAATCAACGGCATGGTCTGGGGTTACTGGCGATACATCTGGTGGTGGACTTGGTTTTGGCTTCAAGTGGAACATGGGCTGGATGCATGACACTTTGCAGTACTTGCAACAAGAGCCAATCCATCGCATGTACCACCATGATGAAATAACATTTTCAATCTTGTATGCCTGGAGCGAGAATTTCATGCTTCCGTTATCGCATGATGAAGTTGTGCATGGCAAGGGTCAATTAGTAAATAAGTTCCCCGGAGATCGTTGGCAGAAACTGGCAACACTTCGCGCACTGTATGGATTTATGTGGGCTCACCCAGGTAAGAAACTTCTGTTTATGGGAAGTGAGTTTGCACAAAATGATGAATGGAATGAAAGTGCCGGATTGCAGTGGTACTTAACTGAGTTTGCAGAACACCAAGGTGTTCAAAAGGTTGTAGCTGACTTAAACGCTACATATAAGCAAACAGCTGCTTTATGGGAGAAAGATACAAACCCAGAAGGATTTAGTTGGTTAGTCGGTAATGATGGCGCAGCAAATATTGTTGCCTTTGCTCGTTGGGATGATCATGCAACTCCCCTAGTAAGCGTTACTAACTTTTCACCGGTGCCTCATGAGAGTTACCAATTGCCATTCCCATCGGCTGGAACGTGGACTGAAGTATTAAATACCGATGATCTTGGTTATGGTGGAAGCGGAATTAGAAACGCTGATGTGGTTGTAGCTGAATCTCACATGGCTTCTGTGCGAATTCCACCACTTGCAACTGTGTGGTTTAAGCGCTCTTAAAAATCTTTGCGAAGTAAGGCACAGTCAACAGCATCACTGCTGGAATTAATATCGCAATGGACAATGAGGTTGCTTGTGCCGTCCACGCGATCACCCAGCGGGCTACGAACACCAATGAAATATTGATGACACCTATCTGGCCAATAACCACGCTAGACGGGAATTTTGAACGGGTATTTGCGGCATTCATGACTGATGGCCCCAAGAATGAAGATCCCAACCCTGCAATGGTGAAGCTGATGGAAAGTATGAGGATTACAAGCACCTTATTACTGGTGCCCACTATCGATACCGCAGCAATTCCAGCAATAAAAGATAAGCCAGAAAGTAGCGAAGCTTTTACTGCTAATTCATGGATTGAGTAACGCTCTAAGAGTTTATGAAGATTTAGACGGCCAGTAATCATCGCGACTGTAAAGAGAATATAAGGAAGTGTATGAATTCCACTTTTGATTCCCATGTCCTCTTTGACAAAGATTGCAGCCCAGTCACCAATTGAAAACTCGAGCATGATTGAGCACAGCAGCCCACCTGAAACGAGTCGATCAATCTTAAATCCCTTAAACATGTCTCGGGCACGGTGATCTGAATCTGGATTTGTATTTGCAGTAACTAAGTTTGGAGACAGTTGTTGAATGATGTACAACATTGCAACTAAACAAATAACGGCAAGAACATTTGAGTACGTACCGAGCTCAACGCGATCAACCATAAAGCCAGCAAGAATTGAGGTGATCAACGCTCCGCTACTCCAAAAGCCACTCAGCAGAGTTACTACCTGTCGCTTTGTACGATCTTGGAAGTGAAAGCCTTGTGTGTTGATACAAATATGAAAGGCTGAAATTGATGCACCCTGTAAAACTATGAAAATAAAGAAGAGCAAGCTTGAAGTGCTGTGGGTTAGGAAACTCAAACTTAAAGCCATGACAAGTGCGGCGATGCGCATTATTTGGCGTGCACCAAACTTATGAACAAGGTGGCCAACAATGATGAGCGAGGTTAGGTTTCCAACAGATCCCAAACTCAGCAGCGAACCAAATTGACCATTTGATAGCTGCAGATTGGCTTTTACCTCTGGGAACCGGGGAACCCAGGACATAATTTGAATTCCAAAGAGGAAAAAGAGGATTTTAAGAAGATTAAGCTCCCGGTCGGTGCTGAGAATCTTCATCAAAAGAGCGCACTAGCAAGCTCTTTACGAGCCGCTACCAATCGTGGATCAGATGGATCAACCAAGAGGAATAGATCAAGGAGGTGGTTCTTCACCTTTGTTCTGTCATCACCCGAGGTCGCCTTGATAGCGTGAAGTAAACGTGTGTACGCCGCCTCAACTCCCCCGTGAACAACTTCAACATCTGCTGCCTTTAATTGAAGATCAATATCGCTGGGATCGGCTGTTGACTGTGCGATGACATCATCTAGCTCTAAACCTTCGGTGCGCATCAGTAATTGTGTTTGAGCCAATCCAAGCTTTGCCAAATTCTCAGCAGGCTTTCGCGATAACCACTTCTTGTATGCGGCTTCTGCTGCAGGATAGTTTCCAGATTCCAAGGCATCCATCGCCTCTATTTCTTCTGGCTCCATTTGTTCAACAGGTGCATCGCCAACTCCTTGTTCCGATGCAAGTGTTAAGACTTTATCTAGCACCATTCGAAGTTGTGCTTCGGGATATACCTGTTCGAATAGCGGAACCATTTGTTCAGCAATGATTGCAACAGCGTAAGGAACATTCTTAGTTTGAAATGCTTGTGCAACTTCAGGATGAGTATCGATATTTACTCTCGCCAAACTCCATGCAGCTTTGTAATCTGTTTCGAGCTTGCCAAGAGTCATCGCCATATCTGCAGACTCTTTGCTGCGAGGCGACCACATCAAAACAATTACTGGACGCACCAATGAAAGTGGCAAAATATCAGTGCTTAGATTTTCAACTGTCACTTCAATTCCGGGCATCGGAATCGAGGTGTCAACCTTTGGCTTAGTAAGTGAACTTAAATCAAAGGCTTGCCCGAAGTTAGGTGGCAAACTCATGTTGCCATCCTATCTATTCAACGACTATGTCTACACCTGAATCTCGACGCAACGGCAAAACTTCTGTGCAGTAATTGTCGGTGGCCTCTTCTAGCCCCACATCATGACCCACTTTTTCACTCAAATACCAGCGGTTTTCAAGGATTTCATGGAACATCTGTGCACGTTCTACGCGACCACGCATATCTGCAGGTACGCGATTGATGATCGGCTCGAAGACTTCGGTAAGCCATTTCTTAGCCATCTCATTTACTGTCATGCCAGTTGTATTTTCGCGAGCACGATAGCGATCAAAGGATGCAAGTAATCTCTTAGCTTGTAGCTCTTCCGTTTCAAGACCAGTTAATTCACGCAAGCGCTGAGTGTGATACCCCGCCGCAACTAACTTTGGTTGGAAAGAGAGCATCTTGGTGTCACCATCGATAGTTACTGAAACCTCTTCAACCGCAAATCCTAAATCATGCAATTGACGCATTGCGCGCTCTACAGCTTTGCGATCTGTTGGATCTAACAACTGGCGCTCTTTTAGCGCTGACCAAATTCTGCGGTATCTGCGGATAACAGCTTCAGATGCACGAACAGGTTCCATACCTGGATACAGCACACCTGACAGTGCAAGATCTTCTAACTCAGCAGCGACATTGAAGTGAACGATTTCAAGATCATGTTCACGTTGTCCATCACTAAGAGTTTTCTGAAATTCTCCAGTTTCAGCATCAACTAGATATGCCGCGAAGCCTTCTGCATCACGTCTAAACAAGGTATTAGACAAAGAACAGTCGCCCCACCAGAAACCTAATAAGTGAAGTCGAACTAGAAGCAATGCAAGTGCACTTGCCATTGTTGTAATTTCATGAGCGGTGACCGCACCTGATAACAAAACACGATACGGCAATGAGTATGGAAGAAAACGAGTAACAATGGCACAAGGGAGCTCTTCGCCATGAGCATCTGTGCGACCTTCAACAACAGCTACCTGTTCAACACAAGGAGCCCCAAGGTGTGTTAACTCGCGCAAAATTTTGTACTCGCGGTTGGCGAATTCCGCCACTGTTTCTTTAACCGCATATACCTCGGCATCTGGATCATTACTTGCTCTTACTAAGCGCACAACGTGCCGTGAAATACCGCGCTTTTCAGCAAGGGCTGGATCTTCGGGCCACTCCTCCAACGGAAGGTGCCAGGGCAGGCCAGTAACAGCAGCGATCTCCTCGCCTAATCCTGTAATACGTAGCGCCATACTGCGTATTCTCTCTTATAAATGTGACAGGAACATGAACACCACGTCTCAAATAGTGTGAAGTAATCACTTTAGAATGCACCTATGGCTATTCCAGAGAGAATTAAGAAAGCAACTACCCGTTCGCCTAAGTCTCAGAAATCACCTGTCGACTATGGCACTTTGGGTGAACCGATTAATCGCGCTCATCCCTTTTACTTTGGATTTATCGCGACCCTGGGAGCCCTTACTGCAATCATCTTGATGCGAGCACTTGCAAGCGTTTCGCAGATCTTTGTGCTGATATTGATCGCACTGTTCTTGGCTACAGGTTTGAACCCAGCTGTTGAAGCTTTGCGCAAAAGAAATCTTTCCAGAAGCGCTGCCGTTACAGTTATTTTTTCATCTGTAATTTTATTTGTGATCTTCTTTGCCTCAATTGTGATTCCTCCAGTTGTAAGTCAAGGAACACATTTGATCAATACAGCACCGGCATTACTTCAGGACTTAATGAAGAATGAAACCATCAATCGTCTGAATGAGCAGTTTGGTTTAATTGACACATTGCAGACAAAGTTAAAGTCGATTACATCTGATGGAACATTGTTGATCTCAACATTTGGTGGAGTTATTGGCGTTGGAAAATCTGTTCTCTCGGGCTTCTTCACTGCACTAACTATCTTGGTATTGACCCTTTACTTCATTACCTCACTTCCACAAGCAATTGATCTTGGGCTTTCACTAGTTCCTGCAAGCCGTCGCGATCGAGTAGGCCGACTAACCCATGCGATCATCGCCCGCGTTGGCTCCTTCGTCGGAAGTCAGATTCTGATCGCTGCAATGGCGGCTGTATTTGTTGTTGTTTTATCAACAATTCTTGGAATGCCTTCGCCAATCGCGATTGGAATGATTGTTCTAGTTGCTGCCTTAATCCCGTTGATCGGACACTTCTTAGGGTGTGGAATCGTCACCTTGATCGCATTAACTCAATCAGTGTGGGTTGGTGTCATCGCATTTGTTGCCTACGTGGTTTATGTACAGATTGAAAACTATGTAGTGACTCCACGCATCATGAAGCGCACGCTGTCAGTGCCGGGAGCCGTAACGATCATTTCTGCGCTGATTGGCTCATCATTACTTGGTCTTGTTGGTGGCTTACTTGCAGTGCCAGTAGCGGCATCAATCATCTTGATTCTTGATGAAGTGGTTATTCCTAGAGCAAATAACAGCTAGAACTCAAGCGGAAGTGGCGCAGGTGCGCCGGTAACTATTGAGTTGATTTCAGATAGCACCCGATGAACCGCAGGCTCGCCAAGCCATAAATGCTTAGCTTCATCTACTGCAATGATGTTGAGCTTTGGAACAATTGAAAAACGTTCACGGGCTGCAGCTGGCTGAAGATAATCATCGAGTTCAGGAACGAGCGCTGTAATCGGTCGCGGATCTGAATTCCAGTACTCAAGTTGTTCATTAGTTGTTGTGCGAAGTGGTGGACTTAAAAGAATCAAACCTTTATGACGAGGATCCTTTGCATGCTGTAACGCTAAATCAGTTCCGAAAGACCATCCTGTAACCCAGACATTTTCTAATTTCAAAGTATCAAAGCAGTACGAAAGCATCGCCTCCACATCAAAGTGTTCAGCTTTTCCATTATCGAATTCACCTGTACTGTTTCCTGCCTCACTTGTTGTTCCGCGGGTGTTAAAGCGAACAACGGTGATGCCAGCCATTGCAGGTAATCGATTTGCAGCTTTCTTGTACACATGACTATCCATCATCCCGCCAGCTGTTGGCAGCGGATGAAGGCACAAAATTGCACCCTTTGATGGCCCAACAGGAGCAGCCACTTCGCCAATCAGATCAACACCATCTGCAGTGACTACATGAAATGGGGTGCGCACAGATTCAAAGACACTGCTTGGTCTTACCGTCTGGCTCATGCTTCAAATCCTATCTATTGCCGACTAGGCTTGTTGTCATGTCCAAGAAATTTAACTCTCATAATCCTGCAACTGGTGAAGTAGCTGGAACATATCCAATCTATTCCGCCAAAGAGGTTGCAGCGGTCGTAGCACGAGCCCGCGAAGCCAGTGTTGCATGGGAGAAGTTAGGTTTTGCCGGCCGCAAAAAGGTGCTGCTTTCATGGAGCAACTTCATCATTAATAATGTCGATCAGATCGCAGCACTTGTTTCATTAGAAACAGGAAAGCCACTTGGCGATGCAAAACTTGAAGCTTCAATCGCTGTAAGCCATATTGGTTGGGCCGCGCGCCATGCAGAAGACATTATGCGCACTTCATACCGAGCACCTGGTGCGCTGATGGCCAATATGTCTGCAACAGTTGAACGATCACCATTAGGTGTTGTTGGAGTTATCGGACCATGGAACTATCCAATCTTTACTCCCGTTGGATCGATTGTTTACGCACTTGCTGCTGGTAACACCGTTGTATTCAAGCCAAGCGAGTACACACCTGGCGTCGGTGTGTGGCTTCAAGAAAGCTTTAATTCAATTGCACCTTTTGCAGATATCTTCACAACAATCACAGGTCTGGCAGATACCGGCAATGCGTTGTGCACCAGCGCGATCGATAAGTTGTCATTTACTGGTTCTACCCGCACTGCAAAGTTAGTTGCTGCAGCATGCGCAACAAATATGACACCCGTTGTTTTGGAGTGTGGCGGCAAGGATCCAGTGATCGTGGCAGCAGATGCCAACCTTGATCGCGCAGTTGATGCAACGATCTGGTCTGCTATGGCTAATGCAGGTCAATCATGTATCGGTGCAGAACGTGTATATGTAGATGAGCGTGTGGCAGATACATTTATTGCAAAATCTGTGGCGCTTGCTGAAACTTTACATTCAGGTGGTCCAGGAGATGGAAATTACGGCCCTGCGACAATGCCTTCACAGATCAAGGTGATCGCAGCTCATATAAAGGCAGCGATAAAAGATGGTGGAAGTTTTGCTTACGGATCAATGAAATCTGTTCAGGAGCCATTTGTTCAACCAGTAATTTTGGTTGATGTGCCTGAGGATTCTGCAGCGGTTCGCGAAGAGACCTTTGTGCCAATCATCATTATCAACCGAGTTTCATCAATGCAGCAAGCCATTGAGCTTTCAAATGCATCTCGATATGGATTAGGTGCAAATGTGTGGTCAAAGCGCCAAGGTAAGAAGATTGCTTCGCAGTTAAAGTGCGGAATGGTTGCGATCAATTCAACCTTTGCCTTTGCAGCTATCTCATCAGTTCCATTTGGTGGAGTTAAAGACAGTGGATATGGCCGTGTTCATGGACCAGAAGGTTTACTTGAATACACCTATCCGCGCACAGTTGTTCGCACACGATTTAATGTTCCACTGCGTCCACTTAGTTTTAAGCGAACCGCTGGTGAAGAAAAAATTATCGTGAAGCTTACAAAAGCGTTGAAGGGTCGATTGGGTTAATATCTAGGAGCGTTACGAGTTCGTTCAGTATTGGGGCGGCGCTTATTCTTCTTTGCCCAGCACGCGGTATGCCAATGTCGACGTCCATCTTCATCATATTCAAGCCAGGCAACAACATGTGGTGTTGCCAGCGGAATTAATTGATCACATCCGGGGCAGCGATATGGCTTAGTAGAACCAGAGCCAGTTAATCGGCGAACAATGTAAACACCATCACTGTGTTCTTCAGTGCTCTCACCCGTTGAGGCGATATTGATCTCCCGAGGTTCTTCGGGCTTTTGTCGCTTCTTTGGGTAGTTTCTACGCGGGCTCACAGGTGTATTTTCGCATAGTAAAGTGGCCCCATGAGCCTCATCGATGTAAAAGGGCTAAAGAAAAGTTACGGCGATGTTCATGCCGTGCGCGGTGTTGATCTGGAAATCGCACAAGGTGAGATTTTTTCACTTCTGGGACCTAATGGTGCTGGCAAGACAACAACCGTTGAAATTCTTGAAGGATTTAGAACTCGTGATGCTGGTTCTGTTTCAGTCCTTGGCTTTGATCCTCAAACTCGCGGTCATGAATCTCGTGTGTGGCGCAATCGCATTGGCATAGTTTTACAAAACTCTGCAGATGCAGGTGATTTAACGGTTTTAGAAACAATCAATCACTTCAGCGGGTACTACTCCAATCCTCGAAATGTCGATGAGGTAGTTCATTCAGTTGGATTAACTGAAAAAGAGAACGCGTTGATCCGCAATCTTTCAGGCGGTCAGCGCCGTCGCCTAGATGTTGCGCTCGGAATTATTGGAAATCCTGAGCTCCTATTTTTAGATGAGCCAACCACTGGGTTTGATCCTGAAGCCCGTCGTGCCTTTTGGGCTCTCATTCAGCAGCTACGCACCGATGGAACATCGATTGTGCTGACAACTCATTACTTGGATGAGGCAGAGGCGTTGGCAGATCGCGTTGCGGTGATCAATAAGGGCGTCATCATCGAGGTTTCAACCCCTGCAGAACTTGGTGGCCGTGCAACATCTCAGGCAACGGTTCAGTGGCGTGATGGGGATTCCATCAAATCTGAAAAATCAGATAACCCAACCGCTTTGGTGGCACAGCTGTCATCCAAGTTCGGTGGCGAGGTTCCGGAGTTAATTGTTTTCCGTCCATCACTTGAGGATATTTACCTTGAAATGATTGGAGGTACTCATGAATAAGGTTCCGAGTGCTCTTCAGTTAGGTCTTCGCCGCGGCAACCTAGAGATCAAGCAGTTTATGCGCCAACGCGAATCTGTTGTATTTACCCTGTTATTTCCAGTTATTTTGCTGGCAATTTTTGGATCTGTCTTTAAAGACACAATCGCACCTGGTGTAACTTTTTCTCAGTACTTTGTTGCAGGAATGATCGCATCAGGATTGGTTAATACTGGTTTCCAAGCACTTGCAATCATGATTCCAGTTGAGCGTGATTTTGGAACATTAAAGCGTTTGCGCGGAACTCCAATGCCAGCATCTAGCTACTTCGTTGGTAAAACAATTTTGGTACTTGTGAGCACTGTAATTCAGATTCTTTTGCTGCTTGGCTTTGGTTTACTTTTCTTTGGCTTGAACCTGCCAAGTGACCCAGCAAAATGGTTTACCTTTGCTTGGTTAGTTGTATTAGGTAGCGCTTGTTCTACCGCCTTAGGAATCGCATTTTCAATTGTGCCAAAGAGTGGCCGCGGAGCATCAGCGGTTGTTTCGCCAATCGTAATTATTCTGCAGTTCTTCAGCGGAGTGTTCTTTGTCTTCACTCAACTTCCATCATGGATGCAACAGGTTGCAGCAATCTTCCCGCTGAAGTGGCTCACCCAAGGTATGCGCTCTGTTTTCCTACCCGACTCATTTGCTGGACAAGAGGTCGCAAAGAGCTGGGAGACTGAAAAGACATTAGCGATTCTTCTGGTGTGGCTTGCAATCGGTATTTTCTTCAGTGTTCGTAAGTTCAAGTGGGATCGTGCTTAAGAGGGTATTAGCAGCGACACTGGCAGTGCTGATCTGTATGCCAGTAGCCGGCGCTGCTTCTACAACATCTTTAGCCAAGGCGAAAGCGAAGATAACTCCATCCCCATCCCCTGTATGGCCGCCAAAGGGATTCATTAAGAGTAAAGATGGAAATACCTACGCAAAGATTCCTACCGCTAAAGAGTTAGTGGGACTTGCCTCCAATGACAAGGTTTTAACGCGTGCACTAGCAAAGACAGTTGATGGCGTTCCGGTATGCGAAAAATACTCATGTGGAGCGGTTCAGGTCGCATCAACAATCGGTTGCACCTGGTGGATTGTTACCGCCGATGTTAAAGGTGCGGTTTCTGAAGAGGATAAAACTCTGAAGGTTTTTGGAACTGTGCGAACAACCCTTGGAGAAACCGGTCCCAAGAAGTACGCAACGATATTAATCGTTAGCGGCGAACCAATTGAACTTCACCATTCAATTGCAAATGTGAAAGCTGCTTGCCGCCATGATGTTCCAGATGAAAAAGTTCCTGGAACTACCTACACAATCAAGCCTTAGCGGTTAGCTCCTGGAACCCAGAGCTGATCTCCGATTTCCTTATTTGCATAACGGGCAAGCACAAACAGTAGATCTGAACAACGGTTCAGATACTTTGCAGTTAATGGATTTACTCCGCCACCAAATGCGTGAATAGCAGCCCATGTGCAACGCTCTGCACGACGAACAACTGTGCGAGCTACATGCAAATGAGCAGCCGCTGCAGTTCCGGATGGCAAAACAAATGAACGCAATGACTCAAGATCGGCGTTGAACTTATCGATCTGCGCTTCCAGATATGTAATTTGAGATTCAAGAACGCGCAAAGGTTCGAAGGCTGGTGAATCTACAACTGGGGTACATAAGTCCGCGCCAACATCAAATAGATCATTTTGAATACGTACAAGAAGTGCGCGCATATCCTCGGTTAATTGATCAGTTGCAAGCACAACTCCGATTGTTGAGTTTGCCTCATCAACTGTTGCATACGCTTCGAGGCGAGGATCATTCTTGGAGGTACGACTCATATCCCCCAGAGATGTAGTTCCGTCATCGCCAGTCTTTGTATAAATGCGCG
>Ga0208916_10000976_pt1 | contig 12572 bp, 16 predicted proteins | sample DEB19_08_DNA_5_FD_184523 | JGI IMG/M metagenome (GOLD analysis project Ga0208916, IMG submission 184523) | Aqueous microbial communities from the Delaware River and Bay under freshwater to marine salinity gradient to study organic matter... | ecosystem: Environmental > Aquatic > Marine >... | reverse complement strand
CTGCACGGTATCGTCTGCTTTTGCCTCGTCTGCCTTTGTGTTATTCGTGCCGCGAACGACCGTCATCACATCGCCGGAGCGCGTGAACGTCATGCACTCGCGGCCTATGCGGATGGTGCCGGATGCCGGATATTCGTCATTGCCAATGCCAGCAGGGTTCAGCGTGAACGATGTATCACTGACTGTAATATCGTTCAGTAGCCGACCTGTTGACGCGAATGGAGCCTTAGCCTTCCCATCCTCGAACAACGACAGCACGTCGCGACCCTGAATGCCGACCGACCCTCCGCCGTTTGGCCCATCGAAGGCTGTGATAAAATATGTTCGGGTGGTGATGTCAACAACCTGCCCTGCAGAATTGATGAACCCCGAACAGTAGCGCAAGGCGCGCCCAAGGTAATACTGGTTTCTGGCTCTCCACTTCGTCCAGAATGTGCCGCGCTCGGTTGCGATGTAATTTGCATCACGGCTCATGCGATTATTTATATAAGGGTCAACGAGCTTGTCTGTGTGCGGATGGTCTTGAAACTGAACCGATATGCCGCCGCGAGTCCCGAGTGCCGTAGACGAGCTGTTAGCCCCAATAGGATTGATTGAACCGCCATTGACGGACACACTCACTAAAGACGGGATGTAGTAGTTGCCATCTTGCGGGAGGAATGCTTGGCTCTTGCAGAATCGTAGCGTCAATGTCGCGAGGCCGAACGATGCCGAGTCCTGACATGACGAGCGGGTGTTGTAGCATTCAGTGCCGCCAGTGGCGAGAGACGCGCTACACGTTACCGCGTACTCTTTATTACAGTATGCTTGGTCGATCTCGACCCACTCGAACGGCTCAAGGGTTTCATCAATCATCACCAACCCCCGCGACTTCCATGCTCACAGACATATAATTTTTAACGCCCATATTAACTGGTATAATGTCTGATTTAGTCCACACAAAACCTGTCTCTGCTGGAAAGCTAATTGGCCGCCACGCGATAAAAAACGGTACACGCCTTGCTGCTTTTGCGAACGGGTCAAAGTATTGACGCACCCAATCGGCTGTCAGGTTATTCCATTCGTATGATGTCTCGACACCTTTACGAATTATTGACCGCGCTGTGAACTGTCCGGCCTCGCTCATCTGATTCAGGATGGTTGTGCTACGGCTCATTTTTAGTGGCGCATGACCGCCATAAAGTGGCCGCTGCATTTGCATAGACTCACCAATGTAGATCACACCGATTCGAGGAATGCCGGTTCCGCCAGATACAGTCAGCCGCCAATTCAATGCAGTGACGGTGGCATAGATCAGCATGATAGGCGTGTTGTCCGTAGGCGTGAACGAATACAACTCAACGTATGTGGTGCCGTCTGTGCTGTATTCAATCTTTACTGTGTTGCCATACGTCCCGAGCGTATGACCTGCAATGCCGATGTAGTCCGTATCGACAGCACTAGCGCGCGAGCAAGTCCATGTCGCTGGCAGTGTGACTGGCGCCCAGTATTCGTTAGTGAACGGATTGACGGCATCCTCTGCCGGATTGCCTGCCGACTCAGACGAGGCGATCACGTTAAGCCGTGTGCAAATAGTCTTATATCCGATGCGCGCATGGGTTAGCGGGAACGGTGGAATCGTCCCGCTGCTGCCGCCTATAACCATGTTCGGTGAAATAATTACCGGCATATCATGTCCCGCCTAAAACGTAACCATCCCCGAGCGCTGCGTTGAGCAGGCCGATAACGGAGTCACGGCTAAATATGTCGCCGGTGAGATTTATATTCGTGCGCTGTGTCTGTTCGTTTTCAGCACGTACTGGCGTTGATGCTGCGTTGATTGCTTGCGTATTAGACATTGCTCCGCCACCGCCTGCTGAACCGCCACCGCCGAAGGATTGGGCGCGGATGCTGGCGATATTTCCGGCCTGTGCTAGCCCTGCGGCTAGTGCGAACGCGCCGCCGACAACCGGCCCGCCAATCTTTGAGCCTGCTGCGTATGCGGTAACCACTGACTCCTTCGCGGAAATAAGTGCGGATGATATAGCGGCAACCTTGCCGATCTCGAACATCTTACGCGAGCCGCTATTCATTAACGTAGACAGGTCGCCAAGCATCTTCATTGTTGCGGCCTTCTTTGCAGCAGCCTCCGCCTTCATTTGATTGACGCGCTTGTCTGCCTCGCGCTTTTCGATCTCTGATTTAGCAGACTCAAAGCCCATCAGGTTCTCAAGTTCAAGCTGGTCGGCCTGTTCTTTGGTGATGGCGTTTAATGCGAGGGCGTTCGCAACCGCTGCGTTTTCCGTCTCAAGTTTAAGCGTTAGCTTGTCTTCTTCACTGGCGTACTGCTCCCCGATGATGTTCAGCTTTTCGATTGATGCAATCCGCTGAGCCTCGATTGACTTGGCTTGTGCCTCACCTTCAAGCGCAACGAATGACATAATGGCTTCATCGCTGTACTGATAATCTAGCTCTTGTGCTTTCTCAACCTTAGCCGCCTTCGGGTCTTTGATGCCGTCTTTCTTGTCTTGCGCTGCCTGTTTTGTGCCAAGCAATGCAGACAAGTCATCTACCTGCTTTTTCTTCAGGGCGATCTGCTCATCGTACGACTTGACCAATCCGGCAGATACGGCACCGCGCTCAAAGTCTTTTGTTGCTCGCCGCTGCAACGTGTTGAGCATTCCAAGTTCTTTGTTTACGTCTGCAATTTTTTCTTTAATTTTCGGCAGCGTCATACCAGCCGCCGCGATATTCTGCTCGCGTATCGCTTCAGTTGCCTTGACGGTTATCGCCTCGAATCGAGACATAGAAGTTGATACGGTATCCGTCCTCTTTGCTGCCTCTGGCGTTTCTTTGTTATAGGCCATGACCACGCCAACGAGCGCCGTCAAGCCTGCTGCTGCGAGCGCGTAGGGGTTCGCCTTGGCCGCAACATTAAACAACGCCTGAGCCGCTGCGGCTGCGCGTAGTGCGATTGTTTTTGCATTTAGTGCGATGGTGACAACAGCATAAACGCCAGCCGCTGCCGCCACTGTTTTGATAGTTGAATTGAGTGCGCTGTTATCATCAAGCAAGGCATCCGTTGTTGAGGTTAATGCAGGGAGCAAACCCTTCATTAGCTCATTACCAAGGCCTGTTGTCTGTGCTTTTAGCCGTGTGAGTTGGTCATTAAACTGCTCTGCTGCCTTTCCTGTTTCCGCATCAATAACCTGACCGGCGCGTTGCGCCTCATCGCCAAGTGCGCGCAATCCTTTCGAGCCCTCGGAAAGCATCGGCACCAAGTCAGCGCCTGTTTTCCCGAGCAGTTTAGTAGCGATCTCTGCTTTCTGTGCGCCATCGCCCATCATCGCCATTGAGTCGGCGATGTCCATTAGTACGGCATCGGCAGACCTGAATGAGCCATCTGCGTTTTTAGTCTCAACGCCTAAGTCTTTGAACTCGTCAGCGCCGGATGCGATAGCCTTATTAAGAAACAGCAGCGTCTTGGATAAGTCGCCGCCGCCCTCAACCCCGAGGCTCATGGCGTAAGATAATTTCGAGAAGTTTTCAGTGGAAATACCAGCGGCCTTACTCGCTTTACTGGTGCTGTCCGCTACATTGATCTGGGCTTTGACGAGTGCCGACACTGCTAGTGCTGCTGCTCCCGCCGCTGCCGCGCCCCACTTCGCAAGGGTTGCCGCATTATCATCGACATCCTTCCCGAACTTGCCGAGCGCCTGCTTGCCTTGGTCGAGTGCTGATACAAGTGGAGAGACATCTCCACCAATCACGGCTGCTACATTAGGTGCTGCTCCAGCCATGATCAGTCCTCGCCGTATTCGTCTTTGTAAATCTGCTCAACTTCAGCCTTGCTCATCGAGCCATACTGGCCGGGCGTGTTGTCTGCAATCCGTTTTCTTTCTTCCGCAATCCACCAGAATTCTGTGGGGTGCGATGCCCAGAACTCTCGCGGACTTAGCCCCCATCCCGTCCAGACTTGGAACGCTGTTTTGCAGAGGGTTTCTTCTTCGCCGGTGCAACCGGCTTCAACTCCCCCGACTCGTTAGGCTGTGCACTAATTCCGGCAGGCTGGAACGCCATGTTTAATATCTCGAACAAGGCCAGTGCATGATGAAAAATCACGCCGGCATCACTGCCGATGCTCACTTCATGCGGCTGAACTTTCGCGCCTGCGTAATTCAGTGCAGCGGCATACGCGCCCGCCACTTTGGTAAACGGAATATCACGGTCATTGATGGCCACTGCTAACTTAGTGTGACCGATGACAGTCTCGATTGTGCCGATCAGCCCCCAAACATCTGAGGGCTGAACGACATAATCCTTCCCGTTGTGCTGTAGCGTTACCGACTTGAACGGCAGTCCCATGACAACCCCTTAGATGCTTGGCGATGTATGCGTAACAGGGCCGGTGCTTGACAGTGTAGCGTCGAACGTCACAGCCTCATTGTACGGGATGCCTTCGGTATAGCTGCCGAGGTTGAATGTGCCGGTGATGACGTAGCCGCCTGGATAGGTCAGCGTGACCATTTCCTGAATCAAGCCAGCGGCCTTGGCTTCACGCAATGCGAAACTCTTGGACACGCCAGATAAGCTGATCTCGTGAGACTGCTCAGCATCTTCCGACAGTAATACTTGAATACCGTTGTCATCGTCCGACGTCACGTTGACGGCTTCCCCATTGATGGTTAAACCCTTCTCGCGTACACCCGGAATCGTGGTGCTGCCCCACTGAAGTGTAACTTTCCGCCCGTAGCTTGCTGCCATGATGTCAGTCCTCGATGATGATTCTGAAAGTCTGGACACCGTGCCGAGTGAGGCCATCTGCGTCCATGAATGAGTCGGATTGGATCCAGAAACAATCCACTAAATTGTAACCCGTAACTGTGAAAGATGCACGATGTAGCATATCAAAGATACGGCCCTGAATCTCCTTTACTTCCTTGCGGCCACGGTACCGGCTCCATACGTGAATCGTGATGGCGCAATCACTGCCTTGCTCTGTGTCAGTATCCCACTCAAGATGAATATCCTCCCCCAACGTGATGTACGGATAATCAGCCGCAACGCCTGCGTCAATCACTTGAGGGACGCTATCGAATACACCCTTGACCATCGCCATCAAGGTGCTGTCGCCCTTTAGCCTAGAATGTACGGCTGTCTGTATAGCCCACTCATAGCTCATGCCATCGCCGCCTTTTTCATCTTCTTCTGAACTGCCTTTGTGAAGGCAACCCCGAACTTCTCGCGGATGATATTGTCCATGTCTGCATTGTATTTCATGACAACAGGCCGAACGAAAGGCCGTTCAGGGCTGGCGTGTGCGCCTTTTGCACTTGCGCCGGTTCCGTATTCAATGAAGCGCCAGTACCACGCATCATACTTTCGCCCGCCGCCGCCGATATTAACGTGCCAGACCACGGTATTCCGGTCACCTTTCTTCTTTTCTGCCCATACCGATTTCTTTAGTGTGCCCGTGTCGCTTGGTGCGCCTTCGCTGATCTCGTCTCGCATTCCTCGCGCTACGCCACCAATCGTGGCGGTCATAATATTGATTGCCTCACGTGGCGCAACATCCCCGAGCAATTCGATTAGCTCATCCAGTCCGGTTAGCGAGACAGTTATGCCGCCACGCTTGCCGTGCTTAACCGATAGCGATCTATTACGGGCCATTACAGCGCAACCCCGCGCTCGGCATCTATCTCAAGGTAGAGCTTTCGCCCGCCCTCTCTTGGAATGCCGCGCACGTTATAGTCATTGCCGCCCCATGTGATTCGGTCGTTTTCTCGAATGTCCGCACGATAGCGGATGATGAAGGTATACAAGCCAGACGCATCAAGTCGGTCGGCTGTCTCGCGCTCGCGGGTTGATTTTGCGATAACCTTAGCCCAGACGGTCGTCAGTACGGAGAGCGCCACTGTCTGCCCTCCGCCTGCGTCAGTCGTGAGGGCTTCGCGGCTGATCTTAATCCGCTGATCTAACTCGCCCGGCACCCACTTCATACGCCTAGCCCCACACGATAGCTGTGCAATAGCCGCTCCGATGTCGGGTTAACGTAAAGCTGCTGCCATTGCTGCGCGTTGCGGTTCTCGTAGTAGTCGGTGAGCATCAACTTTATGGCAAAGATGACCGATTCTGGCACGTATTCTGGTGCAGATTGGTCTGCATTTGCGCCGGCAACATACGTTACCTTGACGCGAGTACCGGCAGGCCAGTCGAGCGCGTAGTCAATCAGGCCGAGGTCTGAATCAAGGGTAAGCGATGACCCCGAAATCGTGGCGATAGTGCCATCGTCTGCCATGTATTCAATACTGGTAACTGACTTCGCGCCAATATCAATCAAGCGCAAAGGGCCAGCAATCGGGAATCGTTCAAAAGACTGGATGAAGGTAGCCTCCGCCCATGCGCGATTGCAGTACCGTTCGGCAGCATCGCGGGCCGCGCTGATGATTAGTGAGATCAATGTGTTATCGTCCGTACCATCCACCCGCAAATGATCTTTAGCGTCATTCAGGCTGACAGGCTCAGCGGATGGTGATGTTACTCTGATGACTCTAGACATAATCGGCCCTCGATTCGTTACAGTATATCATAACAGTTTGGCCGGCAACACAACGTCCCACGGCCTTGGCTGGCCATGAAAACACACGACATCCGCCCGCTTCAATCGTGCGGCATGTATCGGATATTCCCAGTCGTTCGTGTAAAACGACACAATCAGCGGGAGCATAGTGCATCCTCTAATAACATTCGCGGGAAGCACGTTAGCGCCGTCTCGCGTGTTGCATTGATAACCGGCAGTCCGTTCAAGTCTACCGCAAGTAACTCAAAATTGCGTACCCATGCGTCCGGCCTTGCCGCATTCCCTAGCCGTTTCGGATGGTCGCCATGGTGGTGCGCCTTGCCGCCTGTGTGCTGACAATCGTAACCCAGCAATATCACATGGTCAGCCCCAGCATACCGTGCAAGGTTTATCGCACCAGCGCCGGAATTAGCGTAAGGCTTCATCGCTTTACCATCAACAACGATGCTCGTGATGCCGTGTTTCTTTCCGGCACCGGCGCAACTGGTATGCAACTGCCCCCCGAACTCCTTACGCGCATCAGTCGCATACACATCCCACCAGCATAAATCCATCGCAAACAAAACATCTGCCCACGGTGCCGACTTGAACGTAGTATTCGTGACGATTACTCGCCGGTCTTTGCTGCCTTGCCGCCACGCTTTGACGGTTTCGATGTCGTCTGTGGTGAGACTTGGGCCGCTTGCGAGACAGACGACGGTGCATCCTCGCCACGACCCGACAAAGGGTTTCCGGTAATGACCTTGGTGTTATACACCTCGACAGGTACATCAATCACGCCCAATGCCTGCAACTGTGCGAGCTGTCGTGACGTAACCTTGAAGTGCTGGCCTTGCTTGATAAGTCCTAACTGATCGTGGCGAATCACATCACGCGCCACGACATCAATTAAATCAGACATAAATCCTCCTTAAAAAAATGGGGAGCCGAAGCCCCCCATCTTAAACTACAGCTTAATGCGCGCCGTAGTAAACGCCTGCAGGGCGATCAACTGCAAGGCCCAGACGTTCCTCAGCGCGGATGGTCACGAGGTTCTTTGTGAAGTCCTCGTTCACGTAGCCCATTTCAATCACAGCGCCTTGACGCTGGAAGATCGTGGTGGACGTATTAAGCGCTGCGATGATGAAGTTGCCGGCAGTAACGTGGTTGGACAGCACCACGCGCACACCGAACGGAGACATGAAACTTTCCGTGCCCGGTGCGCCTGCAAGGTACTGGCCAGTGCCAGCGCCTTCGCGTGCACGCTCCATCGCGCCCCAGTCGGCAGGGTTGACGATGACGGTGTCAGGCAGATTGCCAGTGGCCCACATCTGATACTTGGCTTTGTTGATCGAGTCGATCAAGTTGTCGCCAGAGGTCGCAGTGAAGGCTGTGTAATTGCCGGACTTGGTGAGGCCAGATAGGTTAGGGCTAGTGCCGTCACCCTTGATGATCTGCATCTCTACGCGCTGTGCGAGACCATCACGCAGACGAGTATCGATGTAGGCAGCGATGGCCGGTGCATCGGCAAGCAACTGGTTGGACACTTTAATCCAATGAGCCACGGTGCGAATGTTCACATCGTAGTTTTCAAAGGTGATGTCCGATTCGTTCTTGCTTGCGCCTTGCGACACCTCGGCAGCGCTGTTCACCCATGACAATTCACGCAGAGAGTTCACGGCATTGCCAGTGACAGCAATGGTCGGGATCAACTGGCGAACCGTCAGCGGGAGGAAGTTACCGGCAATGGTGCCCGGACGCTGCATTGGGAATGCAGTGGTGCCGGTAGACAGGACGGTGTTCTTAACCTCGATACGCGCCTTCTGTCCGCCATCTTGCAATGCTTTGAATGCACCTGACTTGATGAACTCAGCTCCGGCAGTCAAATCCAGGATGTCGGACTTGGTAGCGGCTTCGGATTTCTGAGTAATCTCAGTTACAGCGTCCTCGAACTTCTGCGCGAGGGCTTTTACTTCTGCGCTGACATCGGCCTGAGCCTTGCCCTGTTCGCCAATCTGCCCTTCAAACTTCTTGATGGCGGTTTCGATTGCAGCGCCGTGCGCGTCTAGCGCGGCTTTCAATTCAATTTCCATGATGTATTACCTCAATGTGAGCTTTTGCGTTGCGGCCTGAATGGCCAAAACAAGTTCGCTTGTGTCTTTTTTCGCGTCACGCTCACCGTGAGTCAGGGACTTGATGCGCGCCACAAGCGCCGTTGCATCAGCCCGAGAGAATCGTCCTACATCACGAAGGATAGACTCAATTTCTTTTAGCGATTCGGCATCATTGATTGCCGACTTCACACCTGATATTTGTGCAGCATTGTCGGCAGGATTCTCAACAATGCTGATTTCAATCAATTCGATCTCTTTCAATTCTCGCCGGTTTTCCTCTGGAAAATCCATTGCCGACTTAACGCGATAGCCAATGCTCATCCCCGTGACAGCGCCATGCTTTAACAGGGCATAGGCATCATCGGCAACAGAGTGGCCCGGTGTTAGCTCGCCGGTAACCTTGAGGCCAATCTCATCTTCTTCAATGGATAGCCACTTACCAATGACCGGCCCCCAATGGTTCCAGCGCAACTGTATCGGCCTATCTCGACCCTCTAGTGTGCCTTTGTATGCGCCCGGCATGATGGTATCGCCGTAGCTGTCTACGCCATTGAATACGCTCGCGTACCCACTAAACACGCCGGGCTTATCGTCTGCAAACTTGAACCGTACTGAATCAAGCGAGAGGTTTTTAATTTCCATTAGTCGGTACTCCAACTGTATCAATCGGCACCATCGCGCCTTGAATAAATAACTTGTCGCCGCCTGCTAGCTCTGGCATCCACTCTTGGCCGCGAGCCTCGTTCGGTGTCATGATGCCGCCCTTGATGGCCTTGTCCCACATCTCGATACGCTCTTTGAACGAGGCACGTAGCAACGCCTCAAAATCAAATGCCACCTCATACCTGCGCGACTCATCCTGTCCGAGCAGATGCACCTGCATACTTGCTTCGATGGCTTCAAGATATGGCCGTAGGTTCAGCTTGTAGAACGCCTGAATGATCTCAGCGGTTGAACTGCCGAGCGTTGTGCTGCCCTCGTTTTGGTTCACAAGGATGGCAGGCACGCCGAACCATCGGCATATCTCGTCAATCTGAAACTTGCGCGATGCCAGCAATTCAATATCTTCAGGGGTCATGCTGACCGGCTCAAACTTCATGCCGCCTTCCAGCACAATCACGCGCCGATCTTCGCCGCTGACAATCTGGTCGAACTGACCTTGATACGCGGCCCGTAATTCCTCACGCTGTGCTGCCGTGAGAATCTTGTCCATGCTCAGCACGCCGGAACGCTTCGCGCCGTTGCGATATATTTTATTGACCGTTGACTCTGCGGCCTGTGCGATGCCGAAGATATTGCGCCCAAACTCAAGTGGCGACCGACCGACAAGCCAATCACCATTCATGCGAACGTGCCAGACTGAATCAGCGGCCAACACTTCTGCCCCGCCATCGAAGGTATACAGGTACACGACCGAGCCATCAGCTAGGAGCTGAACCTCTACCTGCTGCGCCGCCATCGGCATCATCGAGCGGATCTTCCCGCCTGCTCGTGTCAGCTTGGCGTAGCAGTTGCCGTGCAGCACCAGGTTTGCAACCTGATATTCAATGAACTCGTAGCGCGTCTGGTAGCGATTAGGCTTGAAGGCCATGAGCATGGCGAACCAATGCGACTCATCAACCGACCGTCCCTTTGCGCTGCGTGCGAATACTTCGAGGGGGAGAGATGCGATAGTCTGGCTGATGATGCGGACGCACGCCCAGACAGCCGAGAGCTGTAGTGCCGTGTCTGCTGTGACGGGTGTTGCCGATGCCTCAGCGTATCCGCCGGGGCCGGTGAGTTGCTGGCCGGTCTTTTGACTGCCGAACATCCGGCCAATCGGTGCCCACATATTTTGCCAAAAATTCATAGGCTACCGTCCCAGTGGTCGAGCTAGGAAGCTGGAAAAATCGCCAACATCCTCGATTGTTTTTTGTGCGGCCCCGAGCGCCATCGCTAGAGCAACCATGCCGTCTATGCGGCCTGTCGCCTTTTGCTTGTCGAGCTTGCGGTTGCCAGCGGGGTCTTTAATCACTACCGCATTGGCCGCACACATCGTCAGTACAGGGTGCCCTCCATGCTGTAGTGAGCAATTCAAAAGAGCTTCCTCCAGCACATCAATGGCCGGTGCCATGTCTTTGAACCCTTGGCCGAACTCAACAAGCGGTAGGCTGATGCCGTCTCGCTCGCAGTCCTTGCGCATAACGTCAATTCGCCATCTATCGAACGCGATGCCCTTGATGTCATTTGAGCCAATGATGCTGGCAATGTCTCGCGCCACAAAATCATAACCGACCGTATTGCCCGGAGTCGTTCGCAGGAATCCCTGCTTAACCCAGACATCATACGGCTGTCGATCACGGTCTGATCTGTCACGTAAACCACCTTCGGGAGTCCAAAAGAACGGCCACACTTTTGTTATGTTATCACGTATCCCGACAAGTACCAATGCCGTCAAGTCGGTACGTGCCGACAAATCAAGGCCGCCGTACAACTCGAATCCCTCCATCTCGCCGGGGTCGCCAGCGTTCTCTAGCCACACGTTCTTTGATACGAACGGGGAGAAGGTGGAGATTCTTTGGTTAAGGCATAGGTTACGGAACCCAGATTCAGCCGATGGCATACGGACGGCTTGCTTGGCCTGCTCTGCAAGATCGTCGTAGTCTCTGAAAATCCCCAGTGCCGGATTCGATGCCTTCCATCCTGACTCATCCATCAGGTCGGCTTCTTCGGGTGCCTCGTACACGTGGCTCACGATACGCGGGTCATTCGATTCCTTGGCATCGTCGAGCCATACACTGAACAGGTCAGCATCATCCGATGCTTGCGTGCTAATAGCTATCAGTAATGGGTTAGCGTGTGCGCCTTGACTGGTAGTAATAGCCTCAACGAATGCAGACTTAGGCCCACGCACCTGACCCACCTCATCCAGGATTGCTAGGATCGGACTCAAACCATGCGCCGTCTTGCCTTCAGCGGCAAGCGCCTTGTACTCCGTGTTCATCGGCAGGCCAATCAGCCTCTTTGAGCTTGGCACTATCTTGACGATGCCGGACAGCGCCGGATTCATCATCACCATCTTCGATGCCAGCCCGAACACTAGCGCCGCCTGCTCGCGACTCATGGCCCCTGATACAAGCTGGCTGTTTTGCTTTGCCTCTGGCCCTACAAGATGCGCCAGTAAGATGCCGGCGATCAGCCCAGTCTTGCCGTTCTTGCGACTGACTGACAGGTACGCTCTCCGGGTGCCGGCAGGGTTGTCGTATACGTCTAGCAGGAACTTCTTTTGGAAGTCAGCCAGCACCATCGGCTGGCCAACGTGCTTTCCTTCAGGCGAGACGCAGAAGCCCTGAATAAATGCGATGACCTTTTCGCCTCTGGTCATTAGTGTTGGTCAGCTCGCGGTGGCATAGCGATCAACGAGCCTTTCCCTTCCAATGCCTCTCGCGCCTCTTTCTCTTTTGCCAGCCCCTTGCCTTGCTCCTTTGCTTTGCCGACCTTCGCCTCTGCGTGAATGTGAATCATGCGGGACAGTGCGACTGCGCGCCGGCTTAGGGTTTCCAATAGGCTGTGCTTAGGGTTGACGATTGGGGTGCCGCGTTGGTTGTCGATGATGTCGCCCTCACCATCAATCTCAACTTGTAGTCGCTCAATGTCTGCCTTGCATCGCGCGAGGTTGGCAGCGATCTCAAGGTCTGCCGTGTCCCAGTTGTGTCTGGCTCTTGCCGTGACGATGGACTCCCAGAACGGAAGGTCACCATCTCGCAAGTGAATATGAGCAGGCGGCTCAATGGCTCCTGCCACTGCTGACGACATGGCACGCACGGCTCCGGCTGCTGAATCTGATCTTGTACGCTTTGCTGTCATGGTTTCCTCGCGCGCGGGAATGTTATGTTATAACAATATGCCTTGAGTTTTGAGAGTTAGCAATAAATCGAAGG
>Ga0208916_10000973_pt1 | contig 12582 bp, 15 predicted proteins | sample DEB19_08_DNA_5_FD_184523 | JGI IMG/M metagenome (GOLD analysis project Ga0208916, IMG submission 184523) | Aqueous microbial communities from the Delaware River and Bay under freshwater to marine salinity gradient to study organic matter... | ecosystem: Environmental > Aquatic > Marine >... | reverse complement strand
TTATCGTGGCGGAGATTTCCAGTTTAGTCTCTACGCTGGCCTCGCCGGAAAGAAGCTGCTCAATTCCCGCTGTGCTCAAGACAAGATTTCCTTCGACTCCAACCGGGCCGATTAGTCCGGCTGCGCTCGCGGTTACCTCCGGTTGATTGCCCGTCAAGGTGCCGACGTAAGTCAGGACGTATTCAGGGAATGAGCCGGTAACGGTCAGGTTGTTAGCACCGACGCTTGAAAGAGCTTGTAGCTCTGTTTGCAAGCTCGCGGCGGTGATGTTGTAAGGCAGAGCGCCAGTGCTCTTAGTCGAAAAAGTGAGCGTAAACGTGCCGCCGTGAGTGTCTGGATCTAGCGCGACTTTCTGCACCTCGGGAACGCCGGTTGCTCCGACTTGCAAGGTTGAGACTGTAATGGTTGGCGAACTGATTGCGGTGAAGGTCTGCGCCAGTGCTGCCGGTTGGCGGTCGATAACAACCACTTGGATTTCTGGCGTGCCCGCATCGCCTGCCCGTGCTTCGTAAACCTGAATACTGCTTAGCGGGTAAAGCAAGTCGGCGTTGCCCGTGATAGCTGCCCGCGATCCGTTGGAGGTGAAAACAATTTGGTAAGGCCCGCCGTCCGGCCCGGTTACAGAAACTCCGCCCGCGCTGGTGATCGAAGCCAACGCATTTAGTGCGGTCTGCAATGCTGCTGCCGTGATGTTGTAGGCAAGAGCCGATGTCGTGTTAGCGCCAAAAGTCAATGTAAACGTTCCGAGTGTAGGCCCCTCGCCAACCGGCCCAAGTCCAAGATAAACGCTTGTGGGAAGCGTGACGTAACGCCATGGCCTCGTCGGATCGCCGCCGATGTTGGGTTCCACGCCGATGATTTGCGCGTTGACCGTATCGCCTTGCACGAACGGGCGGGGAGTGACTTCCACGTTAGAAAAGAAATCGCGGACAAGTCGGCGGTTCTGGATGTCGATAAAAAACTTGATCCGGTTGGCGCTCATTGAAAAGTATGTTGTGTCAATTCCACGGGTGGGCAACGACTGCCGTGACAATCATCCGCGTGTAGGTTTCAAAGGTGACTGGGACGGCGATTGTCACGGGCGCGTTTGGACCAATGGTCACGGTGATGTCATCTCCATGCTCTGGGTCTCCGCCCTCATATGGCGTCTCTTCCCAGTGATAAATCATAGTGTATCCAACCGGACATTGCGCATAGAAACGAACCTCTACTTGCGCCTCAAATGATCCGCGCTCGTCCGTAGTTAGAAGCGTGGAATACGATTCTCCGCCGCCGCCGGGATCAAATGAACCTAAATTTGTATTTTGATTCACGCCGGACGGTCCACCGCCAAGATTCCACACGCCCCATCCAGGTTCTGAGCCTCCGTAGCCAGAGCCAAAGTAGCCAGTGCGCATGTCGCTGTTGCCTTGCAGCGGCAGAAAAGAGGCTAAGCTCATGCGCCAGGATGGTTTAGAATTAAAGTCCCATTGCCTGAGCCGTCTAATTGATCCTGCACAAATCCAGCGATAGGCCCGTAACCGTTGCTGGCAACACTGGTTCCATTTACAACTGTGCCAAGGTGAATTTTGAAAATGCCTGTAGAGCCGAATAGATCGGCGCTTGTCGGCGCGGCTGTGGCAATGGCTATCTCAACCGTGATAGACCCCATTGTCGGGTGAAAGAATACCCGCGTGCCAAGTGACGTTGTAATAGTCGTAGTCGTCGGCGTCCCGGTGATAGTTGCCACAACGTAACGAGTGCCGCTAGATGGCACCGTGATCGTTGGGGCGGTTGTAGCGTCCAGCCGAACGCCTCCAATTGTCGGCATTGCCCCAAGAATCGTGCTCGAAGCCACTTTGATTTTTAAGCCGTTCAACAAGACAATTTCCAGCGGCTTGAATGCTGCGGTTTGCTGCTTTGGTTTTTGAGCCTCCAAAGAAACGCCGCCAGGTAAAGGCTTTGCAGATATGCCAATGCCACGCGCAGGCTTAGCCCGGTCAATGGCATCGACAACACGCCGTTGGAATGGCGTTTCCGGCCTGATTAGCGGGTTGCTGCTAGTATTCATTAGTAAATTGAGCGGTTCCAGCCGTCCGGCCCTGATCCGAGGATCTGGTGTGTTACTTGGAAAAGATTGCCTATCTGGCGGTAGGGCATGCCCAGCAAAAGAAAGTCTTTCACATTTGGCGGGCGAATCAGGTTTGGAACATTCCAATCGTAAGTTTCTCCCACATAGCCAAGGTCGGGAACGTAATGAGTGTAGAAACTCAAGTTCACCATGACGCTAGGCACGATGTAGGACGTGACGCCAAAAAACTTGTTACTTGAATTTGTAAAGCCAATAAAGTCGCCGGTTTCCGTGTCGAACAAGGCGCCGTTTTTAGGTGATGCTGGTGTACCGGCGAAGTCGGCAAACTTTGGGTGCGTCTGAATAGGATCTTGCCCGCTTCCGCCTGGGTGCTCGATAAACATCGGCGTCGGGTCTGCGGTGACTCCAATGTAGTTAATCGTTGCCCGAAACTTGCTGTTTGCAATCCGGCTTATCTGGCGCTTGTAAACGCTGAGCCTCAAATCATAGGGGTGCAACTGCCCCATTCGCGGAATCGTGCCAAGATAAGCAATGTCGCCTTCATAGACGCAGGTACCGGAAAGTAAGCCGTTCTCGTCCTCGCTCACTTCTGAGCCGGGTTGCAAAAACCGCTTGGGGTCGCCATGTTTAATAAGTGCCATGGGTTAGAATGGGTTGCGGGTATTAGCCAAGGTTGAACCGCTCTGGCCTCCGGTATTGCGGGCGATCTGCTGCAAAAGACTCGTCTGTCTGCGCGACTCTGTAAGGGCAGGATCAGTGCCAACGTATGCGCCTCCGCCTCCGCCAACACTGGCGAGTGATGAGCTAATAACAGAGGGCTTTGATTTGTTGCTGCCTTCCGCTTCCTTCATGGCTGCGTCAATGGCGTCATTCAGCTTGAGGGCTTCAAGCTTCTTTTCTGCCTTGGACTTCGGGTCGGTTTCTTTATTGGCCGCGTCGTTCAGTTCCTTCTGTTGTTTTTTTAGTTCCTTGATCCGTTCTTCCGGCCCCATCTTTTCGAGCTTTTGGGCGCGTTCTTCGTCGGCTAGATCAGACTGCGCTTTTGCGGTATCCTTGGCCTTTTTCTCAGCGTCCTTTGCCGCGTCGTCTTGCTCTTTCTTTTTGGCTTTGGCAATGTCTGCCTGTCCAGATTCTATTTCCTGCTGGAGTTGCAGAACCTTGATCGCAGAATTTGCTCGTTCCGCGTCGCTTTTAGATTTGTCCTGAGCTGCCGCTGCGTGCATGGCCTGCTCGCGTTTTAGATCGGTGATCTTCTGCTCTGCGTCCATGCGAGAGCGTGCAAGGTTTACCATTTCCTCATCTAGCCTTTTAGATGCTTCTGCGGTTTTCTTGGCTTCGTCGGCCTTGGCTTTTGCGCCGTCTTTATCTTCGCCTTCAAAGTCTTTGGCTTTGTTGCTCTGTGAAGTCTCTTCTTGCTGTGCTTTTTTGGCAGCATCGAACAATTCACGCGCATTGAAATCTGAGCCAGTTGCTTCCCAGAATGCGGCTACCCACATTGTGGCAGTCTGAAAAGCGTCAACCGCATTAGATGCCCAGCTAGTTAGCGTTTGCTTTGATGATTCAATAGCGTCGTCAACTTTGGCCATGGCGTTGACCGTGCTTTCGCTGGCAATTGCAACGCCGCTCATTTGGTCTTTCAGCTCCGCTGCTCCTTGGGAAAGTAAAATCAGCATATCTTGCCCTTTTGGCCCTAGAATGCCCATCAAGTCGGACATCTTTTGTTGCGATCCATTAGCTTCATCATAAGCCTTGGCCAGCATCAAAAGCTTGTCCTCTGTTCCAGCATTCACAAAAGCGTCCGCACTAATTCCAACGGCGGCGAATTTTTCTGCGCCATCGGCGGCAGATCCAGCCATCTTGCTTAGATTTTTAATAACAAACTCAAGGTCTGAGCCGGACAATCTGGCGGCATTGCCTACGCGTTGAATCGTATCGGAGGACTCCCCGAGACGGTCGGCAAGGTCTTTTACGCGTGCCATCTCAGTTACAAAGCCGGACACAAACGAGGTAATTGCGCCAAGTGCAAACGCGCCCGCAATGGTCGATTTAATATCTCCACCCCATTCCTTGGCCTGCGAGCGCATATCATCAAGCCCTTGCTTGAATACGCTGCTTTTGATTCCGACTGTAACGTTAGCTTGAGCCATTGGTTAGCCTTGTTTCATGGTTTGCCTAGCTGATAGCCACTGATCGAAAGCCTCGGGCGAAAGATCGGCTTTAGCTTGGGCCAATGTATCAGCCTCGGTGCGCTCATCAAGCGCGGCAGTTGCCATGTTTATTTCGTCGTCATCGTCGTTGTAGAATTTCACGCGATCCGTTTGGCGCTCCGCATTTGCTGCCAGTAGCCATTTAGCGTAACCGGGTGACGTGTTCCAAGCCTCGGCGTGCGTCATGCCAAGATCCATCAATCCAGCAACTTGCGAAAGGATAAACGGCGCGGAGATTTCGCGGTTGCCTTCATCTTCGTTTTCCCATAGCTCGGGGGAAAGCTGGTGTAGTGAAAGCCACGCCACAAAGCAAGACGCATGCTTTTCTCGGTACTGCTGATTCTTGCGCCGAAAAAGCAAGGTTAGCGCGTCCCGAATGCTAGGGCGCAGCAAGGGAGCGCATTGATTGCCAGCCGTTACCGCTCTAACTGCCAGCAACAGGTCGGACAGGGTGAATAGGCCGCCCTTGTTCGCCGTGCTTAAAAATGGGCTTTGTATTGCAAATAGGCAGGCGAGCCGCCATAGCGTCAATTCCGGCAATGCACGCCCGCAAACCTTGGCTTGGCCGGGGAATAGAATGCGCAGAAATTGGTCGGACATACATGACGGAATTGACGGCTTGTTACTTGGCAGGCTTTACTTTTGCCAGACTTGCGGCCTGAGCTTCAAGCTCGGCGGCTTCTTTGATCCATGCGCCAGCGCGATCTTTGTCAGGCTCGTTTTCTGCGCGAGTCCTCAGATTAAGCGCGGATGTTTTTAGTTGGTCGGCAGTCATAGATTAAGCGTAGGTGATGCCTTCGGATTTCTTGACGTTCAAAGTCACTTCACGGAAGCCTTTTTGAACGGTGTTTTTCTCGGTGTCCACGACTTCATAGGTCACCGAATCATAGACAACGGTAGAGCCTGGAGTTGGACGAGAATATGAGGAACGGGTGCGAACGACAAGAGTCGCTTCGGTTTGCAAGTCGTCATAACGGCGCTCGATTTCCTTGCCGCTTTCGTCCAAAGTTTCAGAAACGTTTTTGCAGCTTTGCTTGTCGCGGAAGCTGAGAACAGTTGCGTTAGTAACGGTGCCAGAGACTCCGTAGAGGTGAGCCGTGCCAAGAATAGTTGCTGCCATAATAGAATGGCGGCAGTGTCAAAAGTCTATGACGAGTCCATATCTTGAGCGTGGCCAGCAAAAACAAGCTGGTCGTGCCATGCGTCGGTGTCATACATCGTCGGCGCTGTTTCGTGCCACATTCGATAAATGTGCAGCGGCTTTCGGAAAGTTGGGCGCGAGTCGGTGCCTTCCGGTTTGTTGGCATAGGTCAGCAATGCGCCACACTCTAAGTTTGAGTCACTAAACGCGGCGGCATCATTCGTCGGAGTCATTATCAGGTCATAAACCGCCCTCAATATGTCGTCAGCCTCCGCACGCGTGCTCGGGTCGCCGTCTGAGTCTTCAACCGTGGCAAGCGTCTTGAGGTGAATCATTAGCTCGAATGAAGCCACGCCGGGAAGATATGGATCTGCAACGGCTACGGCGTCAACCACAAGATACGGCGGCACGGGCTCGGTAACGTCTCCCACGTCTCCGCCTGCATCAAATGCCACCTCTTGAGCTATGGTCGTAGATGCGCCAGAAACCAAGGTAAGCGATGCAAACGGCGTTCCTGTTTTGTTTGCGTTGATGTAGGCCAGGACGGCCAGCGAGAGTTTGCGCTTAAGAGGTCGATTCATGCGGTTGGAGGTGGTGACGAAGGGGCGGTTGCGTGCGCTTCCATACCCGCTTCTTTGGCGGAATTAACTAGGACGTGTTCAATGTGAGCCAGCATCTTTTCAGCTTGTATCTTCAACGCTGCCGCCATTTCGCCCTCGGGAATGATCTGCGAGGCGTAACGAACGTCATTGTGCAGCACGACATACGGGTCAGTTTCTCGGTCTGTGTGATCTTCTGCGCGGCCAGGCGCTTTGCCACGGTGGCGAGTAATCCACGAAGGCACGCGAGTAATAGAGCCAAGTCCAGACGCAGCGGTGAGCCAGCCAGCTTTTCCAAATCCAACCAGTGCAACGCGCTCTTTTTTGTAATTCTTGATTTCCTTGGCGTCCGGCACAATCTGCGCTGCCCGGTGCCTGCTAACCCTGCCGCGTGAATTGCGGACTCCTTGATGCAATGAAGAATCCAACGGTGAAAAAATGGCTGCGTTTTTGTCTGTGATCGAGGTCTTGCGTAGAATGTCCTCGGCCTCTTTGTATTTGCCGTCCTTGACCAGCTTGTACCAGCCCTTTGCCATTTTTACTGCTCCGCTTTCAAGAAGCTGTTTATAGATGGCAGAAGCGGGCGCATAGACCTTGCCAATGTCGCGCATCACGGCGGCATCACCCATTTTGCGAGACGCCAAAGTCATGCCGTAGGGCTGCGTATTGTGCATAAGGTTCCATGCAATCAAACGTGCGTTCTGTTTGACCACGGCCCCCAGCTTTTTGCCGGTGATAGACGCCATAGAACGGAAAGCCTGTTGCAGCTTTTCCTGTTCGACCTGCACCTCTAGCAGTGAGTTGGCAGATTGACCGGCCATATTATTTCGCGTTCAAGTTTGCAAGACCTAGAGTGATGCTTGAGCTATCCAAGGCAATGCGCTCAATCTTGAATGTGCGCGATCCGAAAACTGCACGCTTGCCTTCAAGTGTTCGATCTAGCGGCCCGGTTACATCGTCAAACTCTTCAAACTCACATATCACGGTGGCTGCATAGGTTCCACGCGTGCCGCCGACTTCAATGTCTCGGGCCGCTGTAAACTCGTTTAGGATACCTGCAAAGTTACCAGTTAGCCCGGTAATCGTGAACGTCTCGCGCCCGATGATGTCGCCAGATTCGCCCAGTGCTTCGGCGGTAAACTCGTCAAATTCAGTCATGCTCGGCGCTGGTGTCAGAAAACAAAAGGGCCGCTACCCCCACAAAAAGGTAGCGGCCCGCAATCAACGCCCACTGAGATTATTTTTTCGCCGCTGGCTTTTCGGCCTTTGGCTGCACCGAGTCTAGGACGTGGATAAACCCGGCTTTTGGAGTTGGCGAAACTTTGGCATTACCGATGAAAACATGGCTGTCTTCATCGCGTGCAACGTCCACGGTTTCATCTGGGTGATTTGCGACAATCACGCACGGGATAGAATCGCCGTTAGAGTTTGTGTAACAAGCCTTAATCATGGGGTGTTAGCCAATGAGGGTTGCAACAAACTCCGGCTTCCAAACCTTGGCGTCGTAGTAGGTCGTGATGTCGAGCATGTTCATTTTGTAGCCGCGATAGATCGCGACTTCAAAAACGAGGCCGCTCACGGCGTCATGAATCACCATCTTGTCGAGGGCAGCGTCTCCGCCAGGGGGATCATTCGGCGGGCGCATGGCAAGCTCGATAGCATTGCGATGGAAGGCAAGGTTAGCCGTGTAGCTGTTGCCGATGGTCACTGCATCGTTGTCAGCGGCGGCGATGCGCAAACCGGGATTGTTGATTACAATATTGCCGCTCGTTGCAGTGAGCCCGGTTCCAACAACATACTTATTGGTAGAGTCGGAGGCATGGGTGATGATGTCGCCAGCCTTAAAGCCCGTGGTGTTGACGGTGCCGGTGTCGAGCGTGAGTGTGGTTTGATTGACGGCTTCTGCGCCATTGATAAGGTAGCCCGTGCCTGCGCCCTTGACGTGCGAAGCGACGCCCGCAGATTCGCGGATCGCAAGACCGTCGATGTCGAGCAGGATGCCGCGACGAAGGGTATCATTGCTGCCGCTTTCGTTGACCTTGTAGATGTTCGCAAGGTTGCGCAGATTGGTGCCTGCGCTGCTGTTGATAACCAGCGATTTCTGGCCGTCGTTAGGGCATCCGTTGTCCTTCAGGATCTGGTGAAGCTGAGGAATTAGATTGTGGTTGCTGGCAAACGGCGTAGTTCCAGCGGTGCCGACTGCGCGGCTAGAATACTTGTAGGCCAGCGTTCCGATGTAGGATTCAATACTGTTCACGATTGCGCGAATGGCCTGAGCCATAAGAGCATCCATGGCGTTTTGGTATCCAATGGTATTATTGAGCTTTGCCCAGACCTCGCCGACCATTGGATAACGCACGTTAGCCGTTTGGCTAATCGTCATCGTTGTCTGCGTGATGGTCGCGTCATCAGCGGCGGGAATCGACATTGCGGGCGTGATGCTGCTGTTAACAGTCGGCTGCGCAGTGGTGAAGCTGTTAATGTTCCCATTGATGGAAACCGGCACGTCGTCAGAGTTGACCAACACGCTAGGAATGAAGCCGACAAGCTCGCGGGCTACGGTGTCCTTGGCGCGGTAGATGTTTTCCGCGAAGTCGGAGATAGTGAGGGTATTAGCCATGGTAGTCTAGTTTTGTGCTGTTTTGTTTGTAAATTATCCAACGATCTTACCGCCGTTGCGCATGAAGGAATCGCGGGCCTCGTGCCCCATTTTTTCAAACTCTGCTCGGCTCATCGTTGCGCCCTCGCCTTGCTTGGCGCTTGGGTCGCGTTTCACGGGGTCAACGCCAGCGGAAGCAAGCCGGTCGTTTACTTTAGCGTCAACGCTCGCAATTGCGTCTTTTGCCTGAGTTTCGGCGGCAGTCTTAGCGACTTCCAACTCGGTCACTTTGCCGGTCAGGGTAGAAACGGAGGTTTCGAGAGTAGCCTTTTCAGCCTTAATTGCTTCGAGCGATGCGGAAGCCGTGGCAAGATCGGCGGCAACTGCGGAATGGTTAGCAACAGCGGCGGCAAGGTCAGCCGTCAGCTTTGTATTTTGCTCTTGCAGCGCGGCGATTTTATCAGAGTTGAACATGATTTTTAGGCGTGTTGGATTAGTTAGGATTTGCTGTCAAAAGTTAAGCCATAAGCAAACCTGCAACATACTCGTCAAGAGTTGCGCCGGTAAGTTGATCGACAAGATAAAGCTTTTGCCCTTCCTCGGCGGTGAACCATTGGCCTTGCATTGTGCTGTCCTCAATAGGTCGCAAGGCAGTGCATGCGGCCTTAAACTGCGCGTAATTTGTGTTTACGCCAGCTTGCAGAAGTTTCGTTTCGTCAGGTGTGAGCGGACGCCATTCAGTCCCCATGGTTTTGAACTCGCCAGCCTTCACGAACTGCATCTTAGCTCCCATCTTCGCGTAATACTCTGAGGCGTCGAGAATGGCGCAATACACCCCGATGCTGCCCACGATGGCGGACGGTGAAGCGGCAATAACGTCGGCCTGACTGGCGAGGTAATAGCCTGCGCTGCATGCCATAACGTTGATGTAGGCATGAACCTCCTTTGTTTCACGCAGTTTTGCGATGCGGGCGGCAGTATCCGGCACTCCAATAACTGAGCCGCCAGGGCTGTTGATGTCGAGCACGACGGTATTAACGCGGGGATCGTTAGCGGCTTGCGCTAGTGCAGCGTCAACGTCGGACAGGTCAACGCCGCCGTAACATTCCATTTCAAAGGACGAGATACGCTTATCAATCACGCCGTCGATGGTGATAACGGCGACGTTGCTGTACCGTTTATAAACCTGCGCCGTGCGGCCCTGCGGATCCTCCATGCCATCGTCAGCGCGTGGTTTTGAGATATGAACGGCCATCGGCGCGGACTCGCCAAGCATGCGACTTAATAGCTGCGATTCAAAGCTAGTCCTCACAGGCGCGTGAAGCATCAAAGGGCTAGCAAAAAGCTTTGAAAAAAGGTGAGGGTAAGATTTCATGGGTCTGGCGTAGTTACTTGGATGTTGTTTTGCACGCCGGGTGTAGGCTCGAAAACGCTGGCAAAATCCACCCCGTCTTTTTCGCACATCTTCCTAACTTTCTTGAGAAAAGTGACGTGTTCTTGCATTTCTATAACGCCATCAAGTCCCTGCTCCTCGAACCATCGCGGGATGCTCATACCTGCGGAGCGGGTAAGAGTTTTAAAAGCGGAAGCCATTCGGCCTACATCAACGGTGATTTTCCGAGGGCCACGAAAGACAAGCTTGGAGAACCAAAGGGGATCTTTAGGGGCGGCAATGCGGCCCGTTTTGATGGAGACGCTGAGCTTCCAAATCACCTCACGCCTGACCATTTGCCAGACAATCTGATCGAATATCAAATCAAAGGCGCTTTGAGCGTCCTCTGCGTCGTAGCGTGCCGCCGTGCCGCCTGCGTCTGCCATGTTCCAAAGAACCGAGAATGGAATGTCCCAACCAACCGCAAGTTGGTGGAAAAGCATTTTGATAAACTCTTGGACGTTCTGTTGCGGGTGCTCCGAGGTCACCAGTGAAAGTTCCCCCTGTTCTCCAAGGTAGTTAATCATCCCACCTCCAAAGACTCGCTCAAGTGCCTGGGTGTTGGTTCCGCTGTCGTCGATGCCGGGGCCGGTGCTGAGCTTGCTAATGGCTCCACGCTTACCTTTGCGGGCGGTTCCTTTGACCGTTACAGCAAGGGCGCTGTGCAACTTAGCTGTGCCTGTCACAAGGGCATTTAGGTCGAGCGCATCAATACCCTGATTCATTCCAGAGTAGCCCCAAGGCATACCGCGATGGCCATGGATGCGACGGCGGCGCATGAGGTGAAACATGGAATCGGCAGGGATGAACCGAAAATCCCGCGAGACATCGCCAGCAAGACGAGGCAGGGTGCGAACAGCGAACTCGATAGGCCGTTCATATTCGTTGATCCTGACGCCATCGTCCCAGTCCCGGCCCGTTTCGCCGTTGCGGAAAATCGGTGTTTCAATCTCGAAAACGTCAATCGGTTGGACGCATGGGAAGCCGGACTCGGGATGATAGGCTAGGATCTGGTTATACTCGCCATCTCCCATGATCGTTTCAGCGGCCAGGCGCTTTGCCTCCCAGCCATCAACAGAGCCGTCGATTGAGTAAACGTTCTTGTTGTTCCACCATTCCTCAACGTCCCGGCGTCCGGCGTCGTTGAAGTCGTCATCATCGCTAAGAATGGCAAAATGGATACCGCTGCCGACTGCGTGACGGGCAGACTTGCGAATGATGCGAGTAGCGAAAGGGCAATTAGCCTCAAATGCGCGCCACTTTTTAACGATTTCGCGGCGAGTGAGTGGCGTCAACTCACGCCGGGAGTTAGTCGGGAACGCAAGGAAGCTGCTCCTTGTCGGGCTGTTCTTGGCGGCGTCGTAAGCTGCTGATCCTTCGCCGGATGTGGTTTGGTCGCTCATCGTATAATGCAGCTAAAGTCAGCGTAGGAGGCGGAAACCATGTCGTCGTTGCTTCCGTCATCTAGGTATTGCTTCAAGGCTTGGCGGCATGCGTTGACCACTTGAATTGGCGTCATATCCACCTGACGAGTGAAGTTCTTCCCGTTGACGCCTGACTGCGTGAGGGTGCCAATCATGCCCTTGCCCGCTGCCAGCTTGGCGCGTGCATCTTTAAGCATGGCGTCGACAAGCGCAGTGCTTTGGTCGGCCTCCATTTCGGCCACAAGCACGTTTACAAATTCAGCAACAGTCGTCATTCTTGAGGGCCACTGTCAAAACCTGCCGCATTTGACACGCTGGCCAGACTCTTCAAAAACCTCACATGTGAGGGATTTGATTTACCCGATGTTAGAAGAGTGAAAACGCCGGTTGCCATAGATACTAAATTGTAAGCCAGTGTCAAAAGGAAAAAACTACTCGGCCTCTTGCTCATCTTCCGCCAATGCGTCGGCAAGCTCTGGGTGATCCTTGAACCATAGCTCTCTGGCATCTGCTAAGCGCGCTTCGATAACTGCATCAAATAGCACCTCGTGCATTTTCTCAGTGTCGCCCAAATGGTTGCCTTGCTCGCCCTCCACGATCCAGACAAGCTTAGTCTCGCCATTTGGTTGTTGCTGCTCCTGCGTTCGCTCGGCTGTTAGCTGCGCTTTGTAGTCCGGCCCGATGTTTCGAGGTAGCCACCACAGCCGTTTGTGCTCCTTAATGCAGTGGTAATAAAGCTGTTGTTTAAATCCGTCATCATAATACCATACGAGGTCTTGCTGATCGTCGTTCACCGGAGATGTCCGCACGTCCTGCCCGCGTAGATGCTGCCAGCCACCGCCTTTGGACGGGCTGAACACGTCGGCGTTCTTGAGCGTAAAGCCGTAAACCTTCTTGTTGGCTTGCGCCTCATAGCCCGAGTCAATCAAGCCAGCGTCAACGATGTATTCGGTGGTCGTGCCGTCCGCATCGGTGAACTTGTACTTGTTCACATGCCCTTTGCTGTCCGCCGTGATGCCTGCAATTTCCTCGATCTGCGTCCAGCTAACAGCCGCGCCGTAGTCAATAAGCGCCGTCCATGTCGGCAAGTCCGGCTGATCGTAGGCCAG
>Ga0208916_10000971_pt1 | contig 12590 bp, 13 predicted proteins | sample DEB19_08_DNA_5_FD_184523 | JGI IMG/M metagenome (GOLD analysis project Ga0208916, IMG submission 184523) | Aqueous microbial communities from the Delaware River and Bay under freshwater to marine salinity gradient to study organic matter... | ecosystem: Environmental > Aquatic > Marine >... | reverse complement strand
GTTCCGCATTTGTTCCTGAAAATTCGGCGCACTCCTTGGCCCATTGCTGCTCCATCATCAGCGGCAAACGATGAATCACGACATTGAGAAAGCTGCCAACAATCAACCCTATCAGCCCCGCCAGCAAAGGCAACGCATTTGGCCAGACATGCGTCATCATCAGATCACCTGCCCGAGTTCGAAAATCGGCAAGTACATCGAGATCACGATCCCACCAATCAGGGAGCCGAGCACCACAATGATGAAGGGCTCCATGAGGCTCGCCAAAGCAGCCACTTGCTGGTCTACGTCCTCCTCAAAAAAATCTGCCGCTCTGCCAAGCATGTGATCCAACGAACCTGACTCTTCACCTATTGCACACATCTGCACCACCATGTTCGGAAACACCCCGGCTTGCGTCATGGCCACATTCAAACTGACCCCTGCCGACACGTCTTGTTGAATTTTGGCCGTGGCCTGCATATAAACAAAATTGCCAGTGGTTCCGCCTGCCAACTCAAGGGCGTCCATGAGCGGCACACCGGCTGCGAACACCGTTGACAGCGTGCGGGTCCAGCGAGCAATGCAGGCTTTTTCTAAAAGTGCGCCAAAGACGGGCAACTTTAAAACCATGCGATCCCGCCATTTTTGCAAGCTTTCGCTGCGGCGCAACAGCCGAAAAAAAACAGTCCCCGCCAGAACACCAGCCCCCAGCATGAGCCACCAGTAGCCCACAAAAAATTCACTGACAGCCATGACAAACAGTGTCGGGCCCGGCAGCTCGGCGCCGAACGATGAAAAAACACTTTGGAACGCGGGGATGACCACGATCATGATGATGGCGATGACCGCAAGGGCGACGGTCAGCACTGCCGCCGGGTAGGTCAAGGCCGACTTGATTTTGGCCTTCATGGCTTCGGTCTTTTCCATATAGACGGCCAGTCGGTCTAACAGCGCATCAAGAATGCCGGCCGCCTCACCTGCGGCCACCAGATTGCAGTAGAGCGAATTGAAATAGGCCGGGTGCATGCCAAAAGCAGTGCTCAAAGAGGTGCCGGTTTCGACATCGCGGCGGATCTCGTTGAGCAAGCTGACCATGCGCGGATTACCGTGACCGCGGCTGACCACTTCAAAACATTGGAGCAGCGGCACGCCCGCTTTCATCATGGAGGCCAGTTGTCTGGTGAAACCGGTGATATCGCGGGTCTTGATGGCCCGGCCCGTTCGGCCCGCGGTGCGTCGCTGAAGCGAGACTTTCAGAGGCTGAACGCCCTGCCTGCGCAAAACAGCCACGGCATGGTTTTCGCCCATCGCCCGGATCTGACCGCGCGCCGGGCTACCAGCGTGGTTGGTGCCCTCCCATTCGAAGACAAGATCGTGAAGTGGGTGTGAAACTTCAGCAACGGCCATAGGGTTCAAAAATTCAAGTGAGCAGATCGGTCAGTCATTGGTGCAACTCAGGATTTCTTCCAGCGAAGTCGAGCCGAGTTTAACTTTCAGCAAGCCCGACTGGCGCAAACTTCGCACGCCCTCTCGTTCGGCCTGCGCTGCAATTTCCATCGCGCTACCGTCCCGAAGAATCATCCCTTGAATTTCAACCGACACAGGCATGACTTGGTGAATGCCAATCCGCCCCTTGTAGCCGCCGCTACAAGCGTTGCAACCTTGCGCCCGAAAGGGCGACCAAGTGCCATCCAGCTCAGCCGGTTTGAAACCAGCTTGAAGCAAATTAACACGCGGTATGTCAGCGCGTACTTTGCAATAGATGCACAACTGGCGCACCAAACGCTGCGCGGTGATCAGCATCACACTGGAAGCAATATTGAAGGAGGCAATGCCCATGTTTCGCATGCGCGTCAGCGTGGTCGGTGCGTCGTTGGTGTGCAGCGTGGACAGCACCAGATGCCCGGTCTGCGCTGCCTTGATCGCAATGTCGGCGGTTTCAATATCCCGAATTTCTCCCACCATGATGATGTCTGGGTCTTGCCTCAAAAAAGCCCGCAAGGCGACAGCAAAGGTCAAACCCGCTTTGTCGTTGACATTGACCTGATTAACGCCCGGTAAATTGATCTCCGAAGGATCTTCTGCTGTAGAAATATTAACGCCAGGCTGATTCAGTAAATGCAGGCAGGTGTACAAAGATACTGTCTTCCCTGAACCGGTCGGGCCGGTCACCAACACCATGCCCGTAGGACGCCTTAAAGCATTTAACAAGCGGGCTTTTTCTTCGGGCTCAAAACCCAGGGCATCCATGCCCATTTGTACCGTTGTCGGGTCGAGAATCCGAATAACGATTTTTTCACCGAACAGCGTGGGCAGGGTACTCACTCGAAAATCGATTATCTGCCCTGGCCCGATGGTCAACTTCATGCGTCCATCTTGCGGCACGCGTTTTTCGGCAATATCAAGTCGTGAGAGAATTTTGATTCTGGAGGCCAGCGTGTCCTTCAGTCCGACCGGCGGCGCTGCCATTTCACGCAGCTCGCCGTCAATGCGAAACCGAACCCGATAGTTGAATTCATACGGCTCAAAATGCAAATCCGATGCTCGCATATTGACGGCTTGGTACAACATCTTCTGCAAGAAGGTGACGGCAGGCGTGTCGTCGTTCAATATGGACGCCCGTGCCATGGCCACACGATCAATTGGGCGCTCAGTGGTTGCGATGGACTACTTTCAGATTCATTGGCCGATCATCGTTGATGAGAACCCGCTTGTACACTTAAAAATACATTGCCCGAATCAGGACAAAGAGAGAAGCGCACGGGGTTGTCACCGCCACAGAACATTGAAAGCGGTGGGTATTTTTAAATCCGCCGGCTGATGGTTTGAATTCACCACGTTCGCTTTGAGGTTTCGATAGAAACAAAAAAACCCACTGACACAGTGGGTTTTTTAAAAATCACAGCTTGATCGAAAGGTGATCAGGCTGCAATCAAGTAATCAGCCTTGTTCTTACCCGCCAACCATTTAGGAGCCAAGCCACGGCCGCTCCAAGTGTTGCCACTGATAGGGTCACGGTATTTAGGGGCTACCTTGCCAGTTTTCTTGGCAGAAGATTTGCCTTTGCCAGTTGGAAATACATCGCTTGCAGTGAGTTGATACTCAGCAACAAGGGCGCGAACTTTAGCGATCGCCTCACCCACCTCGCGTTGGCGCACTTCAGTCACTTGATTTTGCAAAGTTTCAATTTGTGAAAGCAGGTCTTTTAAAGAGCTCATCGATATTCCTTGAATAAAACTTCATTCTAAACCACGAATTAGCGAAGTTTTATATGGTCACCGGCAGAAAAGCTCGCCAAAATAAAAAGTATTGCGCGGACGCCGCTAGAAATTTACCAACAATTAACTACCTCTTAGTCTCAACCGACTTCCAATTTATCTAATCTATATTGGTCGATATAAGGATTTACCAAGATCCGCTGATTAACTACGCACGCCGCTCCAGCAATTGGGAAGCCAGACTCATCAATGCCGCCCGATAGTCACTTTCTGGCAAGGCTGCCAGTGCATCCATCGCTCGCTGCGCTTCTCCTGCGGCGCAACTGCGCGTCGCATCGAGCGCGCCGGTGCGCTGCACGATGTCAATGATTTCAGCCATTTTCTCGGTTCCACCGGTTTCAATGGCCTGACGCAGGGTGTCACGCTCTTCTTCCGTGCCGCGCTGCATGGCGATGATCAGCGGCAGTGTGACTTTGCCCTCGCGTAAATCATCACCCAAGTTTTTGCCCATTTCTGACACGTCGCCGTCATAATCCAGCACGTCGTCGATGACCTGGAAAGCAGTGCCGAGGGCCTGCCCGTAGTCGGCGCAGGCGGCTTCAATGGCCGGCGTGGAGCCTGCCAGCAACGCGGCAATTCGCGCGCAGGCCTCAAACAATTTGGCCGTTTTTGAACGTATCACCCGCACATAGTCTTCTTCGGACAGACTGGCATCGTGCATGTTCATGAGTTGCTGGACTTCGCCTTCAGCAATCACGTTGGTCGCCTCGGCCAGGGTCCGCATGATGCGCATGTCGCCGGCGTCGACCATCATCTGGAAGGCACGAGAATACAAAAAATCGCCGACCAGCACGCTGGCTGGATTGCCAAAGGCCTCATTGGCCGTTTCGCGGCCACGTCGCAAGGTCGACTCATCCACGACGTCGTCGTGCAGCAAGGTAGCCGTATGAATGAACTCGACAACGGCGGCCAAATTGAAACGCTGATCGCCTTTGTAGCCGAGAGCACCGCACATGAGCAGCAGCAAAGCTGGCCGCAAGCGCTTGCCCCCCGCCGCCACGATGTAGCGGGAAATCTGGCCGATCAGGGCAACATCAGAACTGAGTCGCTGCTCGACGACTGCATCCATGCCGCGCATGTCGTCAGCGATAAGCGCCAAAGCGGTGGCGGTACTTGAAGAATTGAGAGACAAAGGGGAGTCCAGACCTGAATTTGCCGCGATTATAAGAAGGCCGCACTGAAAGACCCTGGCGCAGGAGCCCAATGCAAGGGCATTTCAGGGTCTGACAGAGGTGAAAAATAAGGCTCGACAAGACTTTGCAGCCAAGGCTATAATCGAAGGCTCTGCGGAAATCCGTCTGCGGAACTCAATTAGAAAATTGAAGAGGTCTTACATGTACGCGGTCATAAAAACCGGTGGCAAACAATACAAAGTTGCTACTGGTGAAAAAATTAAAGTAGAACAGATTGCTGCGGACGTAGGCCAAGAGATTGTTATCGATCAGGTATTGGCAGTCGGCGACGGCAGTGATATCAAAATTGGTACGCCCTTGGTGTCCGGTGCAACAGTTACAGTCACAGTCCTAGCCCATGGTCGGCACGACAAAGTTCGCATCTTCAAGATGCGCCGTCGTAAGCACTACCAAAAGCGCCAAGGTCATCGGCAGAATTTCACTGAACTGCAAATCGGCGTCATCGCCGGCTAAGCAGTCAGTACCAGGAGTAACGGAAAATGGCACAGAAAAAAGGCGGCGGCTCTACGCGAAACGGGCGTGATTCACAGCCCAAGATGCTGGGTGTCAAGAAGTTCGGCGGCGAAGTCATCAACGCAGGCAGCATCATCGTGCGCCAACGCGGGACCAAGTTCCACCCGGGCGTCAATGTCGGTATCGGCAAAGACCACACTCTGTTTGCGTTGGTTGGTGGCAAGGTCTCCTTTGCTGTCAAGGGCGCTTTGAACAAGCACACCGTCAACGTGACACCAGCTTAAGCTGATCACTTCGATGGCATCGAAGCCCCGCCAGCCGGGGCTTTTTTGTTTCTACCACCCGGTAGATCGGGACATTCATCATGAAATTTGTTGACGAAGCATATATAGACATCGCCGCTGGCGATGGGGGCAACGGCTGCGTCTCGTTTAGACATGAGAAGTACAAAGAATTCGGCGGCCCGAACGGTGGTGATGGCGGCCGTGGCGGTCACATTTACGCGGTGGCCGACTCCAACCTCAACACCTTGGTTGACTTCAGGTTCTCGCGCCGTCACAACGCACACGGCGGAGAGCACGGCAAGGGTTCGGACATGTTTGGCGCCAAGGGCGACGACATTGTCTTGAAAATGCCTGTCGGCACCATCATGACGGACGCCGAAACTGGTGACGTCCTGTTTGAGTTGCTGGTGCCAGGCGAAGAAGTCCTGATTGCCAAAGGCGGCGACGGCGGTTTTGGTAACTTGCGCTTCAAAAGCTCGACCAACCGCGCACCGCGCACCAAGACACCCGGCTGGCCAGGTGAGCACAAGAGCCTGAAACTGGAACTGAAGGTGCTGGCCGATGTCGGCCTGCTCGGCATGCCCAACGCTGGCAAATCAACTTTTATCACGGCTGTGTCGAATGCACGGCCGCGCATTGCAGACTACCCATTCACCACGCTGCACCCAAATCTCGGTGTGGTACGGGTTGGCCCTGAGCAAAGCTTTGTGGTCGCCGACTTGCCCGGTTTGATCGAAGGCGCCTCTGAAGGTGCCGGCCTAGGCCACCTCTTTTTGCGCCACCTGCAGCGCACGCGACTGCTGCTGCACATTGTCGACATGGCCCCGTTTGACGACAGCATCGACCCGGTCAAGCAAGCCAAGGCCATTGTTGGTGAGCTTAAAAAATACGATGAAGAATTGTTCAAAAAGCCACGCTGGCTGGTTTTGAACAAGCTCGACATGGTCGAGCCAGACAAGCGCGCCGCGCTGGTCAAAGACTTCGTCAAGCGCTTCAAGTTCAAAGGCCCGGTGTTCGAAATCTCTGCCTTGACACGTGAAGGCTGCGAGCATTTGGTCAAGGCCATTTACCAGCACGTCAAAGCCGTGCAAAAAAGCGAACAACCGCTGGAAGACATTGATCCACGCTTCCCCTTGGACCAACCCCCTACTGATCACTGAAGAGTTTCCGACATGTCTGCAGCCGCTTTGTCACCCGTCCTGCTGAACGCCAAACGCATCGTGGTGAAAGTGGGCTCCAGCCTGGTCACCGACGAGGGCCGGGGCCTCGACGCCGAAGCCATTGGCTTGTGGTGCCAACAGCTCGCACTGCTGGTCAAAGACGGCCGCGAAGTCATCATGGTCAGCAGCGGTGCCATTGCCGAAGGTATGAAGCGCTTGGGCTGGACGACACGCCCGAAAGCCATTCATGAGTTGCAGGCCGCAGCCGCGGTTGGCCAGATGGGTTTGGTGCAAGTCTACGAAAGCAAGCTGCGCGAAAACGGCATTGGCAGCGCCCAAGTGTTGCTGACGCATGCCGACCTCGCCGACCGCGAACGCTATTTGAACGCCCGCTCGACCCTGCTCACCTTGCTCCAGTTAGGCGTGGTGCCGGTCATCAACGAGAACGACACCGTCGTCAATGACGAGATCAAGTTTGGCGACAACGACACCTTGGGCGCGCTGGTCGCCAACTTGGTGGAGGCCGACGTCCTGATCATCTTGACCGACCAAAAAGGCCTGTTCACGGCAGACCCGCGCAAGGACGTTAACGCAACGCTTGTTCACGAAGCGCAAGCCGGTGACATCGCACTTGAAGCCATGGCCGGTGGTGCGGGTTCCAGCATTGGCAAAGGCGGCATGTTGACCAAGATTTTGGCGGCCAAGCGGGCAGCCGGTTCGGGCGCCTCCACTGTCATCGCCTGGGGCCGCGAGCCCGACGCCCTGCTGCGCCTGACGCGCGGTGAGGCCATCGGCACGCTGTTGGTGGCGCAAACCCCCAAGAATCATGCGCGCAAACAATGGATGGCCGATCACCTGCAAATGCGCGGCTCGGTGCTGATCGATGCGGGTGCGGTGGTCAAGGTCCGTGACGAGGACAAGAGCTTGCTGCCCATCGGCATGACCGCTGTTCAGGGCGAGTTTTCACGCGGCGACGTGATCGCCGTTCGGGACGCTGATGGGCTGGAGATTGCCCGCGGTCTGTCTAATTATTCGAGCGCCGAAGCGCGCCTGATTTGCCGCAAATCATCGGCTGAATTTGAACGCCTGCTGGGTTACACCGGCGAGCCAGAAATGGTCCACCGGACCAATCTGGTTCTGAACCGCTGAAGCAGTTCAGGGGCTCAGACCTCGCGCTCACCTGAAGCCGCTACAGGCTTGAGGTTGGTTTGCGGATCCGGGTCAAAACTCGCACCTGGCGGCAACTCAAACGAAGACGCGCCACCATGCGATGTGTAATGCGAAAAACCGTCAGCACCCTGCGCTTGACCGGGTTCACGCTGGCGAACACCGCCACGCAAGAAACGGTTGCGATGATCCGCGCGGGCTTCCTCACGGAAATCAAGCCGCGGCACATAACGTGACAACTCTGTCAACGCCATCTCATAAACGCCACGTTTGAACTCGACCACGGCTTCGAGCGGAACCCAGTAATCGTTCCAGCGCCAAGCATCGAATTCGGGGTGATCGGTGGCACGCAGGTTCAAGTCCCAGTCGTGACCAACCAGTTGCAGCAAAAACCAGATTTGCTTCTGGCCTTTGTAATGTCCACGCGCATCGCGGCGAATGAACCGGTCAGGTACCTCGTAACGCAACCAGTCCCGGGTTCGGGCAAGCACTTGCACATGCTGCGGCATCAGTCCCACTTCTTCATGCAATTCACGCAGCATGGCTTGCTCAGGATTTTCACCCCGGTCAATGCCGCCTTGTGGAAACTGCCACGAGTGGGTACGGATGCGCTTACCCCAAAATACCTGACTTTTCTGGTTGAGCAAGATGATCCCGACGTTAGGCCTGAAGCCATCGCGGTCGAGCATAATCAAACCTCAAAATTTTTAAACTGAGTCCATTATGCACAGCGAAAGGCCTTGCGCCAAGCTTGCTGCAGGCTACAGTGATCCAACCTCAGAAAATACACCCCATGAAAGCCTCCCAGTTCTTCATCTCGACGCTCAAGGAAGCGCCAGCCGATGCCGAAGTCGTCAGCCACCAACTGATGATGCGCGCCGGCATGATCAAAAAGTTGGGTGCCGGCATCTACAACTACATGCCAATGGGTCTGCGCGTGATTCGCAAGGTCGAGGCCATCGTGCGCGAAGAAATGAACCGCGCTGGTGCTGTCGAAATGGCCATGCCGGTCGTTCAACCGGCTGAACTTTGGCAAGAAACCGGGCGCTTTGAAAAGATGGGGCCTGAGATGCTGCGCATCAAGGACCGGCATGGCCGCGACTTCGTGATCCAGCCGACCAGCGAAGAAGTCATCACCGACGTGATGCGTCAAGACATCCGCAGCTACAAGCAACTGCCGAAAAACCTCTACCAAATTCAGACCAAGTTTCGCGACGAACGGCGTCCGCGTTTTGGTCTGATGCGTGGGCGCGAATTCACTATGAAGGATGCCTACAGTTTTGACCGCAACCCCACTGCGGCCAAGCTCAGCTACCAAAACATGGCGCAGGCTTATCGACAAATTTTTGACCGCTTCGGTCTGCGTTACCGCGCCGTCGCGGCCGACAGCGGCGCCATTGGCGGCGACCTGAGCGAAGAGTTTCAAGTCATCGCAGCCACCGGCGAAGACGCCATCGTTTACTGCCCCAGCAGTGACTACGCCGCGAACATGGAAAAGGCCGAGTCACTGGCACCTGCCGGCCCGCGCAAAGCAGCGTCCCAACCCCTCACACGCACATCGACACCGGACAAAAGCACCTGCGCAGATGTTGCAGCGTTGCTCGGCGTGCCCTTGCAAAGCACCGTCAAATCGCTGGTCTTGGCCACCGACGACATCGGCTCTGCCGGCGAGATCATCAAGACCCGCGTCTGGCTGTTGCTGCTGCGCGGCGACCACGACATGAATGAAGTCAAGGTCGGCAAGATCGACGGCTTGACTAATTTCCGCTTCGCCACCTTGGCCGAAATCGAAGACCATTTCGGCTGCCAGCCGGGCTACCTCGGGCCTTTGAATTTGAAGAAACCCGTCTCACTGGTGGTTGACCGTGAAGTCGCTGTGATGAGTGACTGGATTTGCGGCGCCAACGAAGTGGACCTGCACCTCACCGGCGTCAACTGGGGCCGCGATTTGCCAGAGCCAAGCCTGGTGGCCGATTTACGCAACGTCGTGGCGGGCGATGCCTCACCCGATGGCCAAGGCGTGCTGGCGATTGAGCGCGGCATTGAAGTCGGCCATGTGTTTTACCTGGGCACCAAGTACAGCCAAGCCATGAACGCGACATTTCTGGATGAAAACGGCAAGCCCCAGTTCATGGAAATGGGTTGCTACGGCATCGGCATCACACGGCTGCCTGCCGCTGCGATTGAGCAAAACCATGACGAGCGCGGCATCATCTGGCCAGATGCGATTGCCCCTTTCACCGTGGTGATCTGCCCGATCAGCCCGGACCGTTTCCCCGAGGTGCAAGCGGCCGCCGACAAGCTGCATGCCGAGCTGCTGGCCGCTGGCATTGATGTGATTCTTGACGACCGGGGCGAGCGTCCGGGCGCCATGTTCGCCGACTGGGAACTCATCGGCGTGCCGCACCGCGTGACGATTGGCGACCGCGGTTTGAAAGACGGTCAGCTTGAATACCAGCATCGCCGTGACGCAGCGTCAACCAAGGTCGCTGTCGTCGATGTGTTTCATTTTCTCAAGGACAAACTGGCACCATGATTGAACAACCAGGGCGCATAAAACCGCCACTGGAAGCACGCCCCATCTCGCGTCGAAGCGTCTTGCAGCGCGGCGCAGCAACAGGCGCGCTGAGCCTCTTGGGGAGCGTCGCTGGCTTGGGTGGTGTGGCTCTGTTTAGCCAGACGGCGTATGCAGGTGGCCAAGTGGAAGAACCGCTGATCGACTCAGTGCGCACCGCCTTGGCATCGGCTGTCTCGAATAGAGCGCCGCCCGTGCCGCAGTTCAGCAACACTGAAAGCCGACTCGACTACCAGCGCTGGTCGAGTGCCATGGCGACTCGGCTTATGAGACTCATTCCTGAGGCCCACAACCGTCAAGAATTCTCACAAACTGTTTGGTACGAAAGCAAACGTGCCGGGCTGGATTTGCCTTTGGTGCTGGGACTGATCGAAGTCGAGAGCCACTTTCGCAAGTTCGCGGTGTCATCGGTGGGCGCGCGTGGCTTCATGCAGGTGATGCCTTTTTGGGTTCGTCTGATTGGTGATGGCGATGTCAGCAAACTCTTTCACCTGCAGACCAACTTGCGCTTTGGCTGCGTCATCTTGAGGCATTATCTGGACCGCGAACAAGGCGATGTGTTCATGGGTTTGGGGCGCTACAACGGATCCCGTGGGCAAGCGCCTTATCCCGAGGCGGTGCTGGCAGCGAGAGGCAAATGGGTCGCCGCCTGAAAGCCGCGCTCTTGCGCAAACCAAGCCAACACCGGCACGGTGCCGGGTAACACCGGGTGGACTTGAACCGGCAGGCTCTGCCAGGCGAATGACTGGCCTTCGCGCATTTGCAAAGTGCCCGTCCAATCAAAGACTTTGCAAAAATTCAGGCGCACCAACGCGTGCGGATAGTCGACCAGTTCGGTGCGCCACGCATGCACGGCACCGATCGTGATGCCGATCTCTTCTTCAAGCTCGCGCCGCAAAGCTTGCTCAACACTCTCGCCCGCCTCTAACTTGCCGCCGGGGAATTCCCAGTAGCCTTCATACACTTTGCCGGGTGGCCGCGAGGTCAGCAAAAATTCGCCGCCTTCCCGCATCAGCACGCCCACGGCGACCTCCACGATCTGGCGATCGACACCGCCTTCGCGCGGCAGGTCTTTGTCGGCCACCAGCAGCGGCGCGGTCATGCCGCGGTGTGTTGGCCGGCGTAGTCGCGGGCGAACTGGAAAGCCACCCGACCGCTGCGTGAACCGCGCTCTAGGGCCCAGACCAATGACGCCGGTTGCGCCGCTTTGATGGCCTCAGCGGTCACACCAAAAGAGGTCAGCCACTGCGCCACGATGGTCAGGTATTCGTCTTGACTGAACGGGTAGAAACTGACCCACAAACCAAAACGTTCAGACAGCGAAATTTTTTCTTCGACGACTTCGCCTGGGTGCACTTCGCCGTCTGCCGTGTGCGTGTAGGTGAGGTTTTCGGTCATGTACTCGGGCAACAAATGGCGGCGGTTGCTGGTGGCATAAATCAGCACATTAGGCGTCGCCGCAGCGATCGAGCCATCCAGGATGGACTTCAGCGCTTTGTAGCCAGACTCACCCTCTTCAAAGCTCAAGTCATCGCAATAGATGATGAATTTTTCAGGCAAGCCAAAGACCAGGTCAACGATGTCGGGCAAGTCCACCAAGTCGGCTTTGTCGACTTCGATGAGGCGCAAACCTTGCGCCGAATACTCGTTCAGGCAGGCCTTGATCAAAGAGGATTTGCCGGTGCCGCGGGAACCTGTCAACAACACATTGTTGGCCGGCACGCCCTTCACAAACTGCTCGGTGTTGCGCTTGATTTTGTCTTTTTGATCTTCGATTTCTTTCAGGTCCGCCAAGCTCATGTTGCCCAGGTGCTTCACCGGCTCCAGCGACCCATGGCCGGAGCTGCGCTTGCGGTAGCGGTAAGCCACCGAGGCTTGCCAATCGGGTGCGCTCAAGGGCTGCGGCAAGACCGACTCAATGCGGGTGACCAAGGATTCAACACGCGCCATCAGGCGTTCAAAGGACTCGTTCATGGGGCGTTTTAACTTCTGTAATCTGCGTTGATCTTGACGTAATCGTAGGAGAGGTCACAGGTCCAGACGGTGTCGACCGCGTCACCGCGGCCCAACAGCACGCGAACCAAAATCTCGTTTTGCTTCATCACACGCTGGCCTTCAGCTTCGACGTAGTCGATGTGGCGGCCACCGTTTTTAGCCACCAACACGTCATCCAAGTACAAATCAATCAACGTCTGGTCTAAGTCATCGATACCGGCGTAACCGACGGCGGCCAAGATGCGGCCAAGGTTCGGGTCACTGGCAAAGAAAGCCGTTTTGACCAACGGTGAATGGGCAATGGCGTAAGCGACTTTGCGGCATTCGTCGCCGGTGTTGCCGCCTTCGACGCGGATAGTGATGAATTTGGTGGCGCCTTCGCCATCACGCACGATCGCCTGCGCCAGCTTCTGGGCAATCTCCAGCATCGCCGCTTGGAGGGCGCGTCCGTCAGCGCTGTCCAGCGAGGTGATCGGTGTGTGTTTGGCTTGTTGCGTTGCCAC
>Ga0208916_10000970_pt1 | contig 12592 bp, 12 predicted proteins | sample DEB19_08_DNA_5_FD_184523 | JGI IMG/M metagenome (GOLD analysis project Ga0208916, IMG submission 184523) | Aqueous microbial communities from the Delaware River and Bay under freshwater to marine salinity gradient to study organic matter... | ecosystem: Environmental > Aquatic > Marine >... | reverse complement strand
AGTGATAGCTTATTAAACGAAGTAGATTTGCTTGCAATTTACGTAACGGCCTTTGCACATTTAAAACTACCCGTTGAAATAAAAATAAATAATAGGAAAATTTTATTAGGGCTTGCACAAATTTGTGGTGGTGAAGAAAAATTAATTGACTTAACTATTGCAATTGATAAGTTAGATAAAATTGGCTGGGATAAAGTAAAAGAAGAGCTGCAAGGAAAAGGTTTTACCAATGCGCAACAGGATTTAGTACAAACGTATTTAAATATCAAAGGAAATAATGCAGAAAAAATAAAACAGCTTGCAACATTACTAGGAGATAACGAGCATGGACAAAAAGGAATTGAAGAATTAAACTATGTATTATCCTATCATCAGCATACAGGAATGGATAAGCACTTAGTAGCAGATTTTACTTTAGCAAGAGGATTAAACTATTATACTGGACTCATTTTTGAAGTGAAAGCAATAGATGCTCAAATGGGAAGTATTGGCGGTGGTGGACGTTATGATGATTTAACAAGTTTATTTGGCGTACCTAATATACCTGGCGTTGGCATTAGCTTTGGTGTTGATCGTATATATGATGTGTTAGAAGAAAAGCAACTATTCCCAGCATCAATTGATCAAACTACACAAGTATTATTTTTTAATTTAGGGGAAGCCGAAGCGATTGTTGCTTACCAACAAATGATGGTGTTAAGGGGCAAAAAAATTGCTTGTGAAATTTACCCAGAGAAGAGCAAATTTGACAAGCAATTTAAGTACGCCGAAAAAAAGGGCATCCCTAATATTATAATTATCGGAACAGACGAATTAGCAAAAAAAGAATGTACCATTAAACAACTTACATCAGGCAAACAAACTATTGTTCCTTTTTCTGCAATTGCTGATTTCGAATTTTAAATAATTAACCGAACTATTTAACTTTATCAGCCCAAACCTGACTGTAAAAATCATCTTCCTTTAATGCGAATGTGGTAGTCATTTTTTTGCCAATTAATTCCATGCCCATTGCAAAAATTGAAACAGATTCAATCGTTTTATCAGCTGCGCGTCTAAAAATCACATTTGCATCATAAGCTGCAAGATAAAAAGTATCTAGGCCCTTCTTTTCCAATTGGAAAGTACCCAAGGCGGAGCTACCAATTAGTACACTATCCTGTGCAGACAAGTCGATTTCGGCTACAGGACTTTCCGGCGCAAAGGTATATTTACCTATATACTCCTTTAATGGGCTTGTTTGAGCATTTACAGTCACAATAACTCCCATTAGAACAACAAATAACAAGAAGGTCTTTTTCATATTTTTTTACTTTTTAGCAGATCCAATATAGATACAATAAACTGGTTCACAAAAAGAAATAAATGTATCCAAATCCGATCAAGTATCTTTGCATTATGGAGAAGACTAGACCTAATATAAGACACGTAGAAGTCGCTGAAATTGAGCGCTTTATAGGCAAACTAGGGGAAAAACCCTTTCGTGTAAAACAGATTGTTGAATGGTTATGGCAAAAACATGCGCATAGCTTTGACGAAATGACCAATTTAAGCAAGGAATTGCGCAAACAACTCGAAGAAACATTCATGTTGCCTGCTTTAAAGGTAAATACCACTCAATTAAGTGAAGATGGTACCTTAAAAACACGTTTTCAGACTTTTGACGACCACATGGTGGAAGGAGTATTAATTCCAACCACTTTACGCAAAACTGCTTGTGTTTCCTCTCAAATTGGATGTAGCCTGAGCTGTAAGTTTTGTGCAACTGGGACCATGGAGCGTAAAAGAAACTTAACATTTGATGAAATATATGACCAAGTGGTATATATTTTGCAACAAAGCGAAGAAACTTATGACAAGCATTTAAGTAATATTGTATTCATGGGTATGGGAGAACCATTAATGAACTACCATAATGTACTTAAGGCAATTGAAAGAATTACTTCACCTGATGGTTTAGGAATGAGTGCAAAACGAATCACCGTATCAACAGCCGGATTGGTTAAACAAATCAGACAACTCGGCGACGATAACGTTAAATTTAAATTAGCTATTTCATTACACGCTCCGAATGATAAAAAGCGAAATGAAATCATGCCTATCAATGAAAGCAATAATATCAAGTCGTTGATTGAGGCATTGAACTATTTTTATAAAAAAACAGGAACTGAGATATCATTTGAGTACATCTTGTTTAGAGATTTTAATGACTCAGAAAAAGATGCAGAAGAATTGACTAAAATTTACAGACAAGTTCCAGCGGATTTAATCAACGTAATTGAATATAACTCGGTTGATAATTTTGGTTTTGACAAACCTGACGAAGATGGCTTTGAAAAATTTGTCGAAATATTACAAAAAAACAGAGTCAACGTAAGAGTGCGCAGAAGTCGTGGAAAAGATATTGATGCGGCTTGTGGACAGTTAGCAAATAAAGGCAATAATAATTAAGCATCGAAATGAATAATAAAAGATCTGATAATTTTGACAAGTTCTCTAATAAGAAAAAAGGGAGCGCTGTTAAAGAAGAATATCGCCAAGAGAAGAAAAAAGCGAAGATAGAATCAAGAGCTGCGGGAGAAGCTGCGCGTCAAAGAAAAAAAGATAAAGAAAGAGGTATCATCGTTGAGCCGGTAGGCAATAATAAAAGAGGTAGTTTTTCTAAAAAGGAAACTGCTAGTGCACCTCCAACTTATCTAATGCCGTTAAGAGCAAAAGAATATCCATCAAAAGCTACAGAGCAAGCAGAAAAAGCTGCAAAATATGGCGCTGATAAAAGAACAAGTGGCCCAAGAACTGTTGGAGGAAAAAAAGTTAGAACTCCTGAATCCATGGACCGTGCGGATATTAAAAGAACAGCGAGCATTGGAAAAGTAACTGCAAATACAGAAGCGCCACATGACCAAATGCCCTTGAATAAATTCATTGCGCATTCGGGTATATCTGGACGTAGAGAAGCAGCTGAATTAGTAAAAGCGGGTCATGTAACAGTGAACGGCGATACTATTTTAGAGCCAGGATATAAAGTTCAATACAAGGATGTTGTTAGATTAAAAGGAAAGGTTTTACAATTGCAAGTAACTCCTGTATATATATTATTGAATAAGCCTAAGGACTATATCTGTACTGCAAGCGACCCTGAAGGGCGTAAGACAGTTATGGATATTATTAAAAATGCAACGACTCAAAGAATGTTTCCAGTGGGAAGATTAGACAGAAACACAACGGGTGTTTTAATATTAACGAATGATGGTGACCTTGCACAAAAATTAACTCATCCTTCCTACGAGATTAAAAAAATATACGAAGTTACTTTAGATAAGCCTGTGTCAAAAGCAGATTTAGAAGCAATTGCGGCAGGTATGGAATTAGAGGATGGCTTTATTGCTGCAGATGCAGTAAGTTACTTGTCTAATACTTCTAAAAATGTGGTGGGCATTGAAATTCATAGTGGAAGAAATAGAATTGTTAGAAGAATATTTGAACATTTAGGGTACGATGTTAGACATTTGGACCGTGTAATGTTTGCAAATCTTACTAAGAAAAATGTGGATAGAGGTAAGTGGCGTTTCTTGGCTGAGAAAGAAGTAAGACTATTGAAATTCATGAACAAATCTTTCACAAGAAAGTCAGCACAGTAAAACGAAATTAAGGGATGTTAGATATATTATTTGAAGACGATGATTTAATTGTAGTTAATAAGCCAGCCGGTTTGTTAAGTATTCCTGATCGATTTGGAAAAACAGATTCTGTCAAATCCTTATTAATTGAAAAATTCGGAAACATATTTACTGTGCATCGTCTGGATCAATACACAAGTGGTTTAATCCTATTTGCAAAACACGCTGCTGCACATAAAGCATTAAGTGAATTATTTGAAGGCCGAACCATTGTAAAAAAATACGTTGGATTAGTATTAGGCAGGCCTGCCGAATCCGGTACTGTGAATCAAGCGATCATGGAACATCCTGTAAAAAAGGGTTTGATGATTACACACGCAAAAGGAAAAGAAGCGCTTACAACTTATGAAGTAATTAAATTCTACAAACAATACGCTTGGGTCTCTTTTCAAATTCACACAGGAAGAACGCATCAAATTAGAGTGCATGCAAAACAAATTGGACATCCCCTCGTAGCTGACGAGGTTTATGGCGACGGGGAGAAACTAATGTTGTCTAATATTAAGAAGAAGAATTTCAAATTAAGCAAATCCGAAGACGAGGAACGCCCGTTGATGGCTAGACAAGCTTTACATGCGCATACCATTGCGTTTGAATATAATGGACAGGCGCTCCAATTTGAAGCGCCTGTGCCTAAAGATATTGCTGCTTGTTTAAAGCAGTTAGATAAGTGGAATAGCTAAACCTATTTATTAGGCTGAGGCGTATAACGTAAATAGGGCTTCACAATCCTTACTCCTTTTGGGAATTTTTCTGATGCATCTTCGGTTTTTACATTCAACCCTATAATTACATCCTCCCCCTCTTTCCAATCAGCAGGTGTAGCAACGCTATAATTTGCAGCTAGTTGTAAAGAATCAATCACTCTCAATACTTCCACAAAATTTCGGCCGGTTGAAGCTGGGTAAGTAAGTGTTAATTTTATTTTTTTATCTGGACCAATTATAAAAAGAGACCTAACTGTAAAAGTTTCAGAAGCTTTTGGATGAATCATACCATACGCATGTGCAATGGTCTTGTCCTCATCCGCGATAATTGGAAATTCAACATTTACATGCTGGGTCTCGTTGATATCCTTAATCCAACTCAAATGATTTTCAACACCATCCACGCTTAATGCCAATACTTTTACGTTACGTTTTGCAAATTCTGCTTGCAATCCCGCTGTACGTCCTAATTCAGTTGTACAAACAGGTGTATAATCTGCAGGATGAGAGAATAAAATTCCCCAACTATCTCCCAAATATTCGTGAAAATTAATATCCCCAATAGATGTTTTGGCTTTGAAATCCGGAGCAGTATCGCCTAATTGTAAACTCATATACTTATGTTTTTATTATTATAAAGTAAAGGTAAGTTTATTTCCTACTAAATTGATAGACTTTATGAAAATATTTTAATCAATTTTGAAATAGCGAATTTATTCTTCAGCATTATTTTCGGTGTACAAGTCTAACAACCCATCTGGCAGCTCTACAGTTACCGTCTTTTTCGCATGGTTGACTCCCTTTAAACTTTCTTCATGAAGCGGAATATACGCTTCTTGACCTTGGTACAAAACAGTTACTAATAACTGATGTGGTTGTTCAATAACTTCCTGGATGATGCCTATATCTTTCCCCGCTTCTTGAACCATATAGCCTAATAAAGCCAAGGGCGAATTTTTCTCAACTAGTTTCTGAAAGTCAGCTTGAGGTAACCACACTTTTTTACCTACTAAAAAATTAGCCGCTTCCCTTGAATGCACTCCTTCAATTTGCAAATGAGTTAGGGTGTCCGTTTTTGCACTTGCTGATTCTAAAAAATAAGGAATAAAGCTAGCTGCATTCTTTTCGACAAAGATGGCATCTACACCTTTAAAATGTACTTGTTGACCAAGGGCATGTTCTAAAATAACTTGGCCATTAACACCATGCGGCGCAACTAATTTTCCAATGTGAATGAAATCGCTCATATGCAAATTTAAAGCTTTTGAATTTGGGCTCATAAAAAACCCCCGATTCTGCAAAAGCAAAACCAGGGGTAATTCTTAAAGCTAATTAAAATATTATTCAGCTGGAGTTTCAGCAGCCTCAGTAGAAGCTTCTGCAACTGGTGCTTCAGCAACTGGAGCTTCAGCAGCTTGTTCAGCAACTTCAGCAGCCTCTTCAGCAGCAATTTCTGCTTCTGTAATAATTGGTTCAGCCACTTTCTTTACAACAGGCACATACACATTTTTAGCAGCTTGTGCTTTTTTGTGATCTGCGTTCTTAGAAGCGATTGATGTTTCATGCTCAGCATACCAAGTTTGGAACTTAGCCATTGCAGTTGCATCATCAAATAAGCCTAATTTAACACCACGCAATAAGTGCTTCAAATAAAGAACACCTTTGAATGATAAAATTCTGCGAACTGTGTCGGTGGGTTGAGCACCTTTGTTTAACCACTCTAATGACTTTTGACGATCCAATTGGATTGTCGCAGGAACCGTTAAAGGATTGTAAGTACCAATTTTTTGGATGAATTTACCATCTCTTGGTGCGCGTCCGTCAGCCACAACTATAAAATAGAAGGGTCTTTTTTTACTACCGTGACGTTGTAGTCTCATCTTTACTGCCATGTTAAATAGAAATTTAAGGGCGTTAACAAATAGGGTTAATCAGGGCAAAGGTAATAGAAACGAGTGAATTACCGAAAAAAACAAGAAAATACTGGAAATCAATCGATTATCTTCTTAATCCAGGCATTTTCCCAGCCATCGGACCACCCATCTGGCCATTCATTTGCTTCATCATTTGCTTCATTTGGTCAAATTGCTTAATAAAAGCATTTATTTCACCTATATCTTTTCCAGCTCCTTTCGCAATTCTTTGCTTGCGACTTGGAGATAATAAATCAGGATTGCGTCTTTCAATAATGGTCATGGATTGAATGATTGCCTCTACTCCTTTAAATGCATCATCTTTAATTTCAACATCTTTTAAGCTCTTTCCCATTCCTGGTATCATCCCCATTAAATCCTTTAGGTTACCCATTTTTTTAATCTGCTGTATCTGTGTTAAAAAATCTTCAAAATCGAATTGATTTTTACGAATTTTTTTCTCTAATTTCTTTGCTTCTACTTCATCAAATTGCGCTTGTGCTTTTTCCACCAAGGAAGTGATATCTCCCATTCCTAAAATTCGCTGCGCCATTCTTTCAGGATAAAAAACATCCAAGGTATCCATCTTCTCCCCGCTGCTCATAAACTTGATAGGCTTATTTACAGTATACTTAATTGAAAGTGCAGCACCCCCTCGGGTATCACCATCTAACTTTGTTAACACCACTCCAGTAAAGTCCAAGCGGTCGTTAAATGTTTTTGCAGTATTTACTGCATCCTGCCCTGTCATTGAATCTACAACGAATAATATTTCTTGTGGTTGAACAGCAGCTTTGATATCTGCTACTTCATTCATCATTATTTCGTCCACTGCTAAACGACCCGCAGTATCAATAATGATTACATTTTTATTATTTGCTTTTGCATATTCAATCGCATTTTTTGCAATTGAAACTGCATCCTTGTTTTCTCTTTCAACAAAAATATCTACCCCGATTTGTTCTGCTAACACAGTCAATTGATCCATCGCAGCTGGTCGGTAAATATCTGCGGCAACTAATAATGGAGCTTTTTTTTGCGCTTTTAAATAGGTCGCTAATTTACCCGAAAAAGTTGTTTTACCACTACCTTGTAAACCTGCAATTAATATGATTGTTGGATTTTTTGAAACATCCAATGGAGTTGCCTCCGAGCCCATCAAAGTTGTTAATTCATCTTGAACAATCTTTACCATCAATTGGCCTGGGCTAATTGCATTGATCACTTTTTCGCCAATCGCTTTTTCTTTAATGGTATCCGTGAAATCTTTGGCAATTTTAAAATTCACATCGGCATCCAACAATGCCTTTCGAATATCTTTTAAGGTATTGGAAACATTCAATTCATTAATACGCGCTTGACCTTTTAGGTGTTTAAACGCCGATTCTAATTTCTCGCTAAGATTACTAAACATAGTTCAACTTTAAGGGAGGCAAAGATAAGTGTTCGAGTTGAGTAGCGGATCAACAAATAAAGTTGAAAAAAATATTGGGAAATGATAATATGTTGAAACTCATAAATTATACCTATACTGTTGATTATCAATTATTTAAATAGGATTAGAATTTCATCTATGCTACACTTTGCACATTCATAAGCAATTATGCATAAAAAATGTTTGGAACCTATCATTTATTTAATATTATTGCACACAAGGAGTCAATTAATTAAGAGGATTCCAATACATATGAGTAAGAAACAATTATTTACACTTGAATTTCCGGTTAGATGTTCACCTAACATATTATATGAATTCCTTTCAACAGCTTCTGGTTTGCAGGAGTGGTTTGCGGACAGAGTAGACGAATGGGAGAATGTTTATAGCTTCTCTTGGAACGGCGGAACACCCGATAAGGCTGAAATATTAGACGAAGATGCTGATAAATTCATCCGATTTAGATGGCTACACAGTGAAAAGAACGAATATTTTGAATTCAAAATTGAAAAATCTGAGATGTCTAATCAAACGATCTTAATTATCAAAGATTTCGCTGAAAAGAACGAAATCAAAGATCAAAGCAGACTTTGGGAATATCAGGTAAAAGAACTTTTTCATCGTATCGGTAGCTAGTACTACAAACCTTGTTCAAAAAATTAGACATACTAATTCTAAAGGCCTTTATTGGTCCTTTCTTGGCCGCACTACTTATTACAACCTTTGTGCTGACCATGCAATTCTTTTGGTTATACATTGACGATTTAGTAGGAAAAGGGCTCGGCTTATTTACCATTCTAGAATTGATTGGATTGGTTTCGGTTAGCATATTTACCACTGCATTGCCGCTCGCTTTATTGTTTTCGTCCATCATGACTTTTGGAAATCTCGGAGAAAGTTTTGAACTCGTTGCTATAAAAGCAGCTGGAATTCCTTTGATTCGATTCATGCGTCCCCTATTTATTTTTGCCTTATTCTTAACCGGCGTTGCGTTTTTATTTGCGAATAATATTATCCCTGTAACGCAAATGAAGTTGACCAACTTGAAATATGAAATCATTGTGGCTAAACCTGCAATTGATATTAAAGAAGGCGTTTTTTATGACAAAATAGATGGCTACGTTATTAAATTAGGAAAAAAGGAATCCAATGATAGTGTGATTCGCAATATTGTAATTTTTGAAAAGAAATTCAATCTGCAGGACAATATGATTATGGCAGAGTCGGGTGTGATGCGCGTTTCAGCAAATAAGAAATTTTTAGAATTTATTATGTACAATGGCTGGAGGTATCAAGAACGAGGACTGAGAAATACTCCAAATACCGAATTCACTAGATTGTACTTTAAGGAATATAAAAAAGTATTTGACTTAAAGAGTTTTCAAATGAACAAGTCAAGTGATTTTATTTATGATCCAAAAATGCTTACAGTGAACCAATTGAATCATGCGATTGATTCATTGCAACATAAGGATAGTTTTTATTTAAAAAGGGCGTCAGTCGAAATTGGACCAACAATGCGTTTCTTGTTATATAAGGATAGTAGCGCCGCATTTTTATCACAAAAAAAAGTACCTCACTTAAATCGTTTCAAGGATTTAATTTCCGATTCACTTGCAATTGGAATTCGAGAATCGGCCAGCTATCAATTTTCTTCTATCATACCTAACTTAAAATTGCTTTCGGATATTGCAATGGAAGATAAAACCTCTGCTGCATTTCATGCCATTGAATGGCATCGTAAATTCTCTTTATCCTTTGCTTGTATTGTATTGTTTTTAATTGGCGCTCCATTAGGCTCCATCATAAGGAAAGGCGGGCTTGGAACACCATTAGTATTAGCGATTGTATTTTTTGTGGTGTTTTACTTACTTAATAATTTTGGGGAGAAATTTGCTAAATCTGGGGAGTGGAATGTGTACGCAGGAATGTGGTTATCAACTGCCATACTTATCCCAATTGGGTTCTTTTTAACATACAAAGCCATGCGGGATTCCCAGTTATTCAATCCAGAATTTTACTACCGGATTTTACAGCCAATTAGGGTAACTTTACGTAAGTACTTTAAAAAATAATACCATGTCTTCATCCAACCAAAACAGGCGCCAATTTTTAACTAAATCTGGCAAAGCAGGTATTGCGTTAGCCGCAATGCCTATTTTTTCGAAAATGGTACCGAGCTCAATGTTTGAAAACTCCCCTTATCAGCAACAACCATTGCCCTATGCATATACAGCATTAGAACCTTATATTGACGCAATGACAATGGAAATTCATTATACAAAACATGCAGCAGCTTATGCTAAAAATTTAAGCGATGCTTGTATTGCAGAGAAAGTAGATTCCAATACGATTCCATTTGAAACACTTATAAAAAATATCTCTCGTTATTCTGTAAAAATGCGCAATAACGCTGGAGGACATTATAATCATGAATTATTTTGGCAAGTAATGAAGCCTGCACCTTCTATTGCTCCTAAAGGTGCACTAGCCGAAGCCATTATAAAAACATTTGGTTCATTTGCCGATTTTCAAAAAGCATTTGGAGAAGCTGCTAAAGCTAGATTTGGTAGTGGCTGGGCTTGGTTACTCTTAAAAAAAGATGGTAGCCTTGCAATAAGCTCTACACCAAATCAAGACAATCCTTTGATGGATATTGCAGAGACCCCTGGATTTCCTTTAATGGGTTTAGATGTTTGGGAGCATGCATACTACTTGAAATATCAAAACAAACGCCCCGACTATATTAATAACTGGTGGAATTTAGTGAATTGGGAATTTGTCGAAAAAAGATATGTTGCTTCAAGCAAAGCTTAGCTTGTTCATTTTTAATTTTTTTAACACCTACCCTCTAAGTGCATACCTCTAAACAGAATTTAAAAATTCAATTTTTTGTAACAGCTTTAAGCATTGTTTTATTTGCGCTTAAATTTGTAGCCTATTTCATGACGCATTCCTTATCTGTTTTATCAGATGCGTTGGAAAGTATAGTGAATGTAGTTGCAGGCTTAATAGGGTTATATAGTTTATATGTCGCTTCAAAACCAAAAGATAAGGATCATCCTTATGGACATGGAAAAGCCGAATTTGTTTCTGCTGCATTTGAAGGAAGCTTAATAATCATTGCGGGTGGTATTATTTTATACGAGTCTATCATTACCTTTTTTGAACCAACTACCTTACATGATTTAGATAATGGAATCTGGGTTTTACTCTCCACTGCTATTTTAAATTTAGTCGCTGGCTTAATCGCAAAAACAAAGGGAAAGAAAAACAAATCATTGGCGCTAGTTTCAAGTGGTCAGCATCTAATAATTGACAGTTACACCACTTTCGCGGTAGTGATTGGGATTGGCTTGGTATTACTTACAAACTATAATGGCATCGATGCAATCATCGCTATTTTGATGGGTTTGTGGATTATTTACAATGGATATAAAATTATCAGGGAATCATTGGCAGGTATTATGGATGAAGCCGACATGGCCCTTTTAGAAGAAGTAATAGCTGAATTAAATAAAGCAAGAAACGGAAAATGGATTGACTTACATAATTTACGTGTAATTAAATATGGAGCATTAATGCATATTGACTGCCATTTAACAGTGCCTTGGTATTATAATGTAAATGAGGCACATTTCGCAGTAGATGATTTTAGCGCACTCATAAAAAATAAATTTGGAGACAGTGTTGAGTTTTTCATTCACACAGATGGATGTATGCCTTTTAGTTGCCCTATCTGTACAATTGAAAATTGCCAACATCGTAAAGCTCCATTTGAAAAGAAACTAGATTGGACAATGGAAAATGTACTTTCCAATTTAAAACATCAACTATAATTTAATTCCTAACAAATAAGCATCATAATGAATAGCTGGAAACAATACCAAGAAGAAAATAAAACTCGTTTTTTAGATGAACTTTTGACATTACTTCGTATCCCAAGTATTAGTGCAAAAGCAGAGCATAAAGAAGATATGATACTTTGTGCAAAGGCAGTTGAACAATCATTGATTGAAGCAGGCGCAAAAACAACTAAAATATACGATACCGAAGGGCATCCAATCGTTTATGGCGAAGTAATAGTGGATCCTTCCTTTCCAACTGTATTAGTGTATGGCCATTACGATGTGCAACCTGCAGATCCTATTGAACTATGGAAAAGTGGCCCATTTGATCCAACGATCATTGATGGAAAAATTTTTGCAAGAGGTTCTTGTGATGACAAAGGGCAATTTTACATGCACGTTAAGGCATTAGAAATAATGACAAAGACCAACACACTTTGCACGAACATAAAATTTGTTATTGAAGGAGAAGAAGAAATTGGCAGTCCTAACCTAGCCACTTTTGTAAAAGCAAATAAGGAACTTTTAAAAGCGGATGTGATTTTAATTAGCGATACTGCGATGATTAGTATGGAAAACCCATCTATAGACATTGGCGTTAGGGGCTTAAGTTATATTGAAGTAGAAGTAACTGGACCAAATCGTGATTTGCATAGTGGCGTGTACGGTGGCGCAGTTGCAAATCCAATCACTATTCTTGCTAAGATGATTGCATCATGTCATGACGAAAACAACCATATCACAATACCTGGCTTTTACGATGACGTAGTGGAATCAACCCCTGCTGAAAGACAAAAAATGGCAGAAGCGCCATTTGACGAAAATGAATTTAAAACCGATCTAGGCATTCAAAATGTGTGGGGAGAAAAAGGATATAGTACCAATGAGCGAACAGGCATTAGACCTACATTAGAAGTGAATGGAATATGGGGTGGCTATACAGGCGAAGGCGCAAAAACGGTATTGCCGTCTAAGGCTTTCGCAAAAATTTCATGTCGCTTAGTACCTA
>Ga0208916_10000967_pt1 | contig 12622 bp, 11 predicted proteins | sample DEB19_08_DNA_5_FD_184523 | JGI IMG/M metagenome (GOLD analysis project Ga0208916, IMG submission 184523) | Aqueous microbial communities from the Delaware River and Bay under freshwater to marine salinity gradient to study organic matter... | ecosystem: Environmental > Aquatic > Marine >... | reverse complement strand
CACGCAGCGCGGGCGCCGGCAGCCACCACCGCGCCAGTGATCCAGAACACGCCGGCAATGCCAATGATGGCGCCGGCCGTGCCGAAAAGCATAGGCATGATCACACTGGAAGCGTTGATTGCCATCAGGCGCAAACCGAGCGCTTCCCCATGGCGCGCCTCGGGTGTGATCTGATGCAGCATGCTCATCACCATGGGCTGAACCATGCCGAGCGTGAGGCCCAACATGACCGAACACACACCCATCCCGACAGCAGATGTCGTGAATGGATAGCAGACGAAAAGCAGCCCCGTGAACACCATCGCCGCGCACAACACGGCCCACTCACGAAGGCGGTTGGCGATCAATGGCAAGAGCATGCGCACGGCCGCTGCCGAGATGGCGAAGACGCCCAGAATCGTACCGATCACCGAGGCCGGAATACCACGTTCAAACCCCAGCACAGGCACCACAAAAGTGTGCACATCCCAGCACGAGGATAAAAACCAATTGACCAGCATGAGCCGCCTGAACTTGACATCGTCCAGCAAGTCCCAAATCTTCGGCGGAGGACTCCCCGGTGCGACAACAATGGGTGGCAATTCACGCACACGTCGGAGCAACCACCAACTGGCCAACGGCAGAATCGCCATCATCAAAAAAGCTGCCCGGTAACCCAGTAGGCTGTCTGTTCCTGCGTCCACATGGTCAATCAAAATACCGGCAGAGAATGGGCCAATAAAATTTGAAATCGCAGGACCGATCGAGAGCCAGCTAAAAACTCGTTTGAGCTGCAAGGCACCGTGGGCTGCTCGGCCCACGTGGCGCTGCAAGGCGATCACCGCAATGCCGGTGGCACCTCCCGTCATCAGAGCAGCCAAGCACAACACCGGGAACACTGGGAAAGCCATGGCGGCACCCGCACCCACCATGGAAGCCACGATGCTGAAGACCAGCGGTTGTCTCAGTCCGTGGCGGTCGGCATAACGCCCCGCTGGCAAGGCCAGAAAAACTTGTGTCAAGGCAAACAAGGCCAGCAACACGCCAACCGCCACCGGGCTGTAGCCTTGGTGCAAGGCCAACAGCGGTGCCGCCATCCGCGTGCCCGCCATACAGGCGTGCAGACAGATCTGGGCCAAGATAATGCGGACTAACTCGGGGGTCATGCGTCGCTGCTCATTGGCATCCGTTAGTCCACTTCGCGGTCCAACGGGTCCATCGGATCGATGGGAATCAGCCGGGCAGATTCGACTTCGGGCAGTGCCTCGACCTGGCGCAGGGCCTTGCCCATGACACGACTGCGCTGCTCCGCACTGTTCAAGGTATTCAACACTGTTTCAGTCTGCGACTTCACCTTGGCCAGCACGTCACCAAACTTTCCGAACTCGGTTTTGACGGCCCCTAGGACTTGCCAAACCTCGCTTGAGCGTTTCTCCAAGGCCAACGTTCTGAACCCCATTTGCAGGGAGTTCAGCATCGCCAGCAAGGTGGTAGGCCCCGCCAGAACGACGCGGTGATCCCGCTGCAGCGACTCCATCAATCCGGGCCGCCGCAACACTTCTGCATACAAGCCTTCGGTGGGCAAGAACAAAATCGCAAAGTCGGTGGTGTAAGGTGGTTCGATGTACTTTTCACTGATCGATTTGGCTTCTAGGCGGATACGCAACTCCAGCGCTTTTCCAGCCACGTCAGCACCCGCAGCATCGGCACGCTGCTGAGCGTCCAACAGGCGCTCGTAATCTTCATTTGGAAATTTCGCGTCAATCGGCAACCACAGCGGTTCGCCTGAGTCGCTGCGACCGGGCAACTTGACAGCGAAATCCACCGTGTTCTTGCCGCCAGGACGCGTCGCAATTTGCGCAGCGTATTGGTCTACCGTGAAGACTTGCTCAAGCAAAGCAGCCAGCTGCGCTTCACCAAAAATGCCCCGCGTTTTGACATTGGTCAGCAAGTGCTTGAGGTCGCCCACGCCTTGCGCCAGACTTTGCATTTCGCCCAAGCCCTTGTGCACTTGCTCAAGCCTGTCGGCAACTTGCTTGAAGCTTTCGCCAAGCCGGGTTTCAAGCGTTGCCTGCAGTTTTTCGTCGACCGTCGCCCGCATCTGATCCAGCTTTTTCTCATTGCCCTCCTGCAAGGCCGTGAGCCGCTGCTCAACCACCAAGCGCACTTCGCCGAGCTTGCGCTCGTTACCCTCAGAGACCAAGCGCAATTGTTCGTTCAAGCCATCAGAAAAGCGCTGCAACGCCTCAGACACCTGCTGCTGCATGGCGCCCAGCTGCATTCGAAAGGAATCGATCTGCTCGTTTTGCGTGCGCGCCACATCGCCCGACTGGACCAGTAACGCCTGCTGAAAAAGCGACAGGCCCTGGGTCAGTTCGGCACGGGTGCCGCGCGCACTGGTTTGCACCTCCGTGCGCAGTTCACGCTCCAATCGCTCGTTCGCCGAGGCCAGATTGGCCAGTTCGACCGACACGTTTTTCGACCCGTCTGGTCGCGCACGCAGTTGGAGCACGAGCAAGGTCAGCAGCAACAAAACACTGATGACAGTCAGCACCAACCACCACACAAACACATCCGACATGAAGACCCTTACGAAAATTTCTACGCGCTAGCGCACCAACTCAATAGTGACTTACTGGCGAGCCAGAACGGCAGCATTGAGTGGCGTGAGCGGTGGCTTTCCAGCAAAAAAGGCAATCAGATTGTCAGCCGCTAACGCAGCCATGGCGAGCCGTGTCGGAATAGTAGAGCTGGCGATGTGCGGGGTCAACACCACGTTCGGCACTTGCAGCAGATCAGGGTGCACCTTGGGTTCCCCCTCAAACACATCCAGCCCCGCGGCTGCAATGACTTTGTTTTTCAGCGCTTTGGCCAAAGCCGCGTCATCGACAATGCCGCCGCGAGCGATGTTCACCAACGTTGCCGTTGGCTTCATCAGCGCCAGCTCAGCCGCACCAATGGTGTGATGCGATGCCGCGGAATAAGGCAGCACCAACACCACGTGGTCAGCAGTTTTCAGCAGCTCTTCTTTGCTGACATAGCTTGCCTTGCAGTCCGCTTCAAGCGCCGCATCAAGGCGCGAACGGTTGTGGTAAATCACTTTCATGCCAAAGCCGTGCGCACCGCGCTTGGCAATGCCTTGGCCAATTCGGCCCATGCCCAAAATGCCAAGTGTCGAACCATGAATATCGGAACCGGCGAACATATCAAAACTCCATTTGGTCCACTGGCCGGCACGCAAATAATGCTCGCTTTCGGTGAGGCGGCGGGCCGTTGCCATGATCAGCGCAAAGCCAAAGTCTGCGGTGGTTTCAGTCAGTACATCAGGCGCATTGGTGGCCAGCACGCCCGCAGCGGTCATGGCATCGATGTCAAAGTTGTTGTAACCCACAGCCATGTTGGCGCATATTTTCAGGTCAGGGCAAGCCGCCAACACTTCTGCGTCAATGCGATCACCGCCAGTCGTGAAAGCACCGTGTTTACCTTTGAGATGCTCGATCAGATCGGCCTTCGACCATGAAGCATCAGCCTGATTCGATTCGACATCGAAATGCTGCGACAAGCGGTCAATGATTTCGGGGAAAACAGCGCGTGCGACCAGAATTTTGGGTTGGCTCATTGGGATATCCAGACAGTTGAATTAAAAATAAAGTGGCGACATCGGTCAGCGAAACCAGATGAGGCTCATCACGATGAACAATGGGACCAGAATCACGCATGACCAAGCCATGTAACCAAAGAAACTTGGCATGCGGATGCCCCTGTCTTCAGCGATTGCTTTGACCATGAGGTTGGGCGCATTCCCAATGTAAGTGTTTGCGCCCATGAAAACAGCGCCAGCTGAGATGGCCGCCAACGTGGGTGCCAGCGTCGTCATCAATACCGCAGGGTCGCCGCCAGCGGTATTGAAAAACACCAGATACGTGGGCGCGTTGTCAAGGAAAGAACTCAGCACGCCAGTGGCCCAAAAATACATCATCGGATCAGGTTGGCCATCCGCGCGCGTCACGGCTGAAACGACCGCACCGAAAGGTCCGCTGACGCCGGCCTTGAGCATTGCGATGACAGGGATGATGGTGAGAAAAATACCCGCAAACAACTTGGCCACTTCGAGCATCGGCCCCCACGAAAATTGGTTGTCGGCATGCACACTGTTGGCCGTGATTTTCAAAGACAGCAAGGTCACCAGCACCAAGCCAACATCGCGCACCAGTCCGGGCAAGCCCACATCGGTGCCCATGACATTGAAAGCCACCGGTGACTTCCAAAACCCACTGAGCAAGACCAGCGCCACCACCGCGCCGAGCAAGCCGAAATTGGCAGCACCGTCAAAACCAAAGCGCCGCATATCAGGCGAAGGGTCCACTGGCAAGACGCCTTCGCGTTTGTAAAACCAAGTGTCGAGCACGAAGAAAATGGTCAGCAAGCTAATGACCATGAACAGCGTCTCGGGCAAGATGTGTTTGACCGTCCAGAAGAAATCAACGCCCTTCAAGAAGCCTAGAAAAAGCGGTGGATCGCCAAGCGGTGTCAGCGAACCACCAGCATTGGAGACGATGAAGATGAAGAACACAATCACGTGTGCGCGACTCTGACGGTTGTTGTTCGCACTGATCAGCGGGCGCAACATCAGCATAGACGCACCCGTTGTCCCCATAAAGCTAGCCAACACCGCACCAATGGCCAAGATGCCCGTGTTCAGCCCTGGGCTGCCGTTCAGGTTGCCGCGGATATGAATGCCGCCAGCCACTGTGAACAATGCAGTCAATAAAACAATGAAGGGAATGTATTCGGCAAGCAGCGCATGCGCCAGGTTGGCGCTGGCTGCCGTGGCACCGAAGCTGAACCCAAACGGCACGAAAAATGCCAACGCCCAAGCAGCAGAAATTTTGCCGTAATGATGATGCCAAATCTGTGGCAAAAGCAAAGGCATGACGGCAATGGACAACAAAATTCCGGCAAAGGGCAGCCCCCACCAAACTGACAGCTGACTGCCGTCAAAGTCGGCAGCCCACGACAAAGCCGGAGACACCCCCAGAAATACCAATAAGACAACGCGCCGTAAAAATTTCACAAATATCTCCCTTTTTTATAGCTTGTCGCGATTGATGTAGGCCGGCTGCTTAGGCTCTGGGCTTAACCCTGAGCGCCGTCACTCGATCTCAAAAACTTGTCGCAAGTACGCCAAGTATTTCACGTCATCGCACATATTTTTCGACGGTGTGTCAGACACCTTGGCCACCGGTTGCCCATTGCACTGGACCATCTTGATAACAATCTGCAACGGCTCATAGCCCAAGTCGTTGGTCAGGTTGGTGCCTATGCCAAAGGCCAATTGGCAACGCCCTTTGAACTGGCGGTACAGCTCAATGGTTTTGGGAACTGTCAAACCGTCACTAAAGATAAGCGTCTTGGTGCGCGGGTCGACACGGTTGATGAGGTAATGCTGAATCAATCGCTCACCCCATGCAAAAGGATCTCCACTGTCATGGCGGGCGCCGTCGAAGAGCTTGCAAAAGTACATGTCGAAATCACGCAAAAATGCGCTCATGCCGTACACGTCACTCAGCGCAATACCCAGGTCGCCACGATATTCGCGGGCCCAAGATTCGAAAGCGAATACTTGGCTGTCGCGCAACCGTGGCCCTAGCGCTTGGCAGGCCTGCAAGAATTCGTGGGCCATGGTACCCAGCGGGGTCAAGCCCAGCTTCATGGCAAACAGCACGTTGCTGGTGCCGGCAATCTGCCCGGCCGTCCCCGTGCCGAGGCGCGCGGTCAGGGTGCGCAACACCTCTTCGTGCCAAGCCCGGCTAAAGCGCCTTCGGGTACCGTAATCGGCGATCTTCAACGCACTCAAGCCTTCGCCTTTGAGTTGCTCGATCTTCACGTCCAACCGCCGTCGGCCCTCCATGACGTCGGGCAGTTTCTGGGTGTTCCGAAAGTACACCTCATTGATGATGGCGAGTATCGGAATTTCAAATGGGATGGTGTGTAACCAAGGCCCTTTGATCGACACCTCAATCTCACCCGACGGCAAGGCCGTGACGGTGATGTATTTTTCATTCAGCCTGAACAGCCCCAAAAAATCCACGAAGTCGCTCTTGATGAAGCGCATGGATTGCAGATAGGTCAATTCGGCGTCTTGAAAACGCAAGCTGCACAAGGCACGAATTTCCTCACGGATTTCATTCACCATCGGCGCCAGCGGACTGACGCCTTGGCTGGTTGCGTTACGACACTGAAAACGGTACTCGACCTGCGCACCCGGAAATTGGTGCAGCACGACCTGCATCATGGTGAACTTGTACAGATCGGTGTCGAGCAAACTGGTGATGATCATGCTTGGGGCAGCACCACGACTGAGCGCGGCTGGGTCTGCAAAAGTGGGCCTTGTATCGGTGACGCGGTGAAACGATCAGCCGAGGAAGTCGACTTCGAACAACAGCGTCGCATTCGGTGGAATCACGCCACCAGCACCGCGCGCGCCGTAGCCCAGTTCAGCAGGAATGACCAAGCGACGCGTGCCGCCGACCGACATACCCTGGACGCCTTCATCCCACCCACGAATGACTTGGCCGGCACCGAGCGAGAAAACAAATGGCTCACCGCGGTCTTTGCTGGAATCAAATTTAGCGCCCTGCACGCCGTCGTTGAACAGCCAGCCGGTGTAATGAACACTGACGTTTTGGCCCGCTTTGGCGATGGCGCCGGTGCCCAGAACGGTGTCTTCGTATTGGAGGCCGGAGAGATTGGTGGTCATGGTCATGGAAGAAGCTTTCAAAGGAAGATAAAGAGACAAAAAAATTGGGGCGATAAGGAAGTCACAGGACAGCCCCTGACTTTACCCTCAACCAGCGCCCGTTATGGGTCACTTCACCCAAGATGTGAAGTCTTCCGCACTGACGCGAGGCGTGTGAAAAGTGTTCACCAAGGCCGACTCGTCGGCATAGCCCAGCGCCATGCCGCAGACCAGCATTTCGTCGGCGCTCGCACCAATGTGCGGCAGGATGATCTTTGCAAAACCATTCCAAGCGGCTTGGGGGCAGGTTTGCAGGCCATGGCCACGGGCGGCCACCATGATGCTCTGCAGAAACATGCCGTAATCGAGCAAACTTCCCCGGTTCAGGACTCGGTCAATCGTGAACATGAGGCCCACCGGCGCATCAAAAAAACGGTAGTTGCGCTGGTGCTGGGCGTGCATCTTGTCTTTGTCACCCTTGCCTATACCGAGCAAGCCGTAAAGGCCCCAGCCGTTTTCACGCCGTCTGTCGATGTAAGGCGATACCCATTTTTCTGGGTAGTACTCGTACTCTTCTTTGTACTGGGCGCCGAGTTCCGGGTTGGCTCGGATCGCATCATGCGCGGTGCAAACCTGGCTGACCAGCGCATCGCGGCTAGCGCCCTGCAAAACATAGACTTTCCAGGGCTGGGTGTTGGCGCCCGATGGAGCGCGGCTGGCGACCTCCAGCAAGTGCATGATGATTTGCCGATCTACGGCTTGAGGCAAAAATGCGCGAGCCGACATGCGGCTGGTGATGGCTAGATCGACCGGGTTCACGGACTGAATGGTATTTTCAGGGCTGGTACTCACTTGAGGCTGTCCAATCTGGGTGGGTTGATTAACGCAAACGAATTTCCAAAATTTCGAACTCCAGTGCATCGCGGTAAGTTCTGGCCTCGCGCAGGGCGAGGTGCAGCAGAATTTTGGGTGCGTGGGCCTTGACCACGCGTGGCAGCAACAAGCCGATGGCGATCAGCGGCAAGCCAGCCCAGGTATAGCCCGACCAGCTGAGCGCGGTGCCAAGACCGATGATGGGCAGCGCAATACCGACGATGAACAGCCTGTGCTTGATGTACTTTTGCGCCTTTTCTGGATTCACGATCAAGCTAAAACGACCGGCAGGCAGTCCCGTACAAAACTCTTGATGAGTCACCTCTACTTGGCGACCCGCGTCAGATGGGGTTTCATGGGGTGTATAGGGCATGCTTGAATTTGTCTCGCTGGCTTTTTTATCGTTGGGTGCCTGTTGCGCACCGTGAATGTGTTGCACATCTTATGCTGTGATGTATTGCCACTGCTGCCAGTACGCCAACGCCACCTTGTACGTGTTCATTTGCACCTGCACGGTTTCATTGATATTGACGCCGTAACCGCCGGCCATCGCCATGGCCAGCGGTATCCGGCGCTGCCAAGCCCAGTCAAAAACCTGCCGCTCGCGGGCCTCTAGGCCCTCAAAACTCAAGCTCAAGCGACCTAATCGGTCACCCTCAAACGGGTCGGCTCCCGCCAGATAAATCACCAGCCCCGGTTGAAACCGTTGATCCATGACGGCAAGCGCGTGCTGGAGGGCCTGCAGGTAATCGTGGTCGTTGCAGCGGTCTGGCAAATCAATATCCAGATCACTCACGGCCTTGCGAAAGGGGAAATTGTTTTTCCCATGCATGGACAAGGTGAAAACGCTGGCATCGTCCCGGAAAATGTCAGCCGTGCCATTGCCTTGGTGAACATCCAGGTCAATGATGGCCACCTTGAGGGCCGGCCGCTGACGGCCATGTCGGCGAGCCCATTCGGCTTGCATCAGCCGGGCCGCCACGGCCGCATCGTTGAAGACGCAAAAGCCGCCGCCTTTGTCGGCGCTGGCGTGGTGGGTGCCGCCGGCCATGTTGGCGGCCACACCCTCGGGCTTTCCGGGTGCGCCTTCATGCAGACCCAGCGCGATCCGGGCAGCCGCGATGGTGGCACCCGCCGATCGGCGTGAGCGCTCGACCATCTCCAGACTCCACGGAAAACCGATCTCGCGCATGGCAACAGCTGGCAATTCGCCGCAAACCACCGCACTGATGTAACCCGGACTGTGTGCCAACGCCAATTCCCCATCTGTGGCGCTGGGCGCTTCAGCCATGACCACAGCAGGCAGCTCACTGGCCATGCGATGGCGCAATCGCGCGTATTTCTCCATGGGGAATCGATGCCCATCAGGCAGCGGCAACACAAAATGATCAGCGTAAAAAGCGTGCAAGATAAATCGATCGTGACGAGGAAATGGAATACTCCGCAACTCTCTATTGTGGCTTGAGGCCGCCAGTTAGCCAGAGCAAACGACGGGCTTTTAAGCCCTGAAACGCCCAGTTTGCGCGGCCTAGAGGCGCACATCTAAAATGGTGCATTGCAGCAAAAAAGGCTTGCAATCACCATTTCAACTCCTATACTTCGGGTCATGTTGCAGTGCAGCAATCAATGGTTCCAGTAGCCTTCTGATTCAGCAGAGCAACTATTTTTTAACTCACAGGAGATTTGAATATGTTGACCGCTGAACAAGTTATGACTTCCCAAAAAGCTTCGATGGAAACCCTTTTTGGCCTGACCAGCAAGGCCTTTGAAGGCGTTGAAAAATTGGTCGAGCTGAATGTACAGGCGTCCAAGGCTGCTTTGGCCGAAACTGCTAACCAGACACAAGCGCTGATGGGCGTGAAAGACGCACAAGAACTGTTGGCCATGCAAGCCGGTCTGATGCAGCCATTGGCTGAGAAAACTGCCGCTTACAGCCGTCATCTGTATGACATCGCCACCGGTACCAGCGCAGAGCTCAGCAAAGCTTTGGAAGGCCAAGCCACTGAAGCTCAAGCCAAATTCATGGGCTTGGTTGACGGTGCCGCTAAAAACGCACCTGCCGGCTCTGAAACCGCCATGGCTGTCATGAAAAGTGCTGTCGCCGCTGCCAACAACGCATTTGAGTCAGTTCAAAAAGCTGTCAAACAAGCGACCGACATGGCTGAAGCCAACTTCACCGCTGTGAGCAACACCGCTGTCAACGCGGCTAAAGCACCCGTTGCCAAAAAGCGTTAATTTTCATTGAGTTGTCTCCTCGGGTCCTCGGCAAACCTCGCGTTTCCAGACCCGTTTTAAAGCCCGCCTAGTGCGGGCTTTTTTTATGCCATTGACTGCACTAGCGCAGCGCTACCGAAGCCGCATCCAGCTTCAACCTTAGCGCTGGCAGCGCCGCGAGCATGGCCGCCCTGCCCGCCTCAATGGCTTTCAGTCGGGCCGAGAAATCCGCACTTTTGAGCCCCACCAACGAAGGCCGGATGATGATGTCAGCGTCTTTGAGTTCGTGTTGGTTGATGCTTCTGCCCATGATCGAAAAGGTTTGCAGCAAGATCTGCAAGGTGTCGTTGGCGGTGTTCTCCTCGGGTACGGTCGAGATGTCGACCGCGATCACCAGTTCTGCCCCCATTTGGCGGGTGAAACGCACCGGCACCGGTGCCACCAAACCGCCATCCACATAGTCGCGCCCACTGATCCGCACTGGCACAAACACACCCGGTACAGCACTCGACGCGCGCACTGCCGTCCCGGTGTCACCGCGTCGAAACAGCATCGCCTGACCGTTGCCAAGATCGGTCGCCACGACACCCAACGGAATGCTCATTTGATCAAGCAATCGACCGCCGACAGCTTCATTCACATAGCGGCCTAGCGCGTCGCCGCGAAACATACCGCGCCCGACCAAGGGCAGCATCCAGTCGGTGATGGCGACCTCCTCAATCGCCAAGGCGGCTTTTTGCAACTCGGCACTGGACTTTCCACTGGCATATAGCGCCGCGACCAAGCTTCCAGCCGATGTGCCCACAACGTACGAGGGCCGTAAGCCAGCCTCCTCCAACACGGCAATGACACCAACGTGCGCGAAGCCCTTGGCTGCGCCGCCCCCCAGCGCCAAGCCGATGCGAGGGACACGCGTGTTCACCAACGGGGAGGCCTCTGGCGCTGCAGATCCACCACCCAAGCCGGCGCAGCCTGCCAAGATCAGAGGGAAAAGCATGGCGAGCCACCATCCTTTGCCGTTTATGGCTGTAAAGCCCCTGCCTGCAGCTTTATTTTTATAAAACTTATTGAGAACCATTCGCGTTTGCATTAAACTAAATTCCATTGCAACCTTCACACGCCAAAACCATGTCTAAAAAACAAATCCTTGCCGCCTTGATATCTGCAGCCCTGCTGAGCGCGACGGCTAGCGCCATAGCGCAAGAACAGCAGCTCAACCTGTATTCTGCCCGTCACTACCAAACAGATGAGGCGCTTTACGGAAATTTCACCAAGACCACGGGCATCAAGATCAACCGCGTAGACGCTGACGACGCTGGGATTTTGGCCCGGTTGAAAGCCGAAGGCACTGCCTCACCCGCTGATGTGATCTTGCTGGTCGACGCCGCCCGGCTTGGCAAGGCCGACATGGACGGGCTCTTTCGCCCCATCAAATCCACCACATTGGAGGCTGCGATTCCAGCCCAACTGCGCGCTAAGTCCAGCGCCGAAGGGACGACCTGGTTCGGTTTTTCCACCCGCGCACGCATCGTGGTCTACAACAAAATGCGCGTCAAAAAAGCCGATGTCGACACCTATGAAGCACTGGCCGACCCGAAAAACAAAGGCCTGTTGTGCACCCGATCTGGCTCGCACCCGTACAACCTGTCACTCTTCGGCGCAGTCACTGAGCACTTGGGTGACGTCAAAACCGAAGCTTGGCTCAAAGGTCTGGTCGCCAACATGGCGCGTACGCCCAAGGGCGGCGACACCGACCAGATCAAAGGTGTGGCCAGTGGCGAATGCGGCGTAGCCTTGACCAATACCTATTACTTGGCGCGCATGATGCGGTCGACGGATCCTGAAGACAAAGCCACCGTTGAGAAGATCGGCGTGGTTTTTCCCAACCAGCAAACTTGGGGCACGCACGTGAACGTGGCTGGCGCGGCTGTGGCCAAAAGTGCCAAAAATCTAGCCAACGCAGTGAAATTCATGGAGTACCTCGCCAGCCCGGCCGCACAAAACTACTTTGCCGATGGCAACAACGAGTGGCCCGCTGTGGCCAGCGTGAAGGTCAACAACCCGGCGCTGCAAGCCATGACCGGCGGCAGTTTCAAGTCGGAAACCATCCCGATCAGCGCCGTCGCCAACAACCAGACCAAGGTGCAGCAGATGCTGGACCGAGTCGGCTACAAATAAGAAACTGGGCACAGCCGATGCGTGATAATTGACCTTACGTTAACGTCAATCAAAGGATCACTCATGGACATCGCAGGCAAAGTTTTCATCGTCACAGGTGGCGCATCAGGACTCGGCGAAGGCACGGCACGCATGCTAGCCGCCAACGGCGCCACGGTGGTGATTGCTGACATGCAAACCGAAAAAGGCGAAGCCATCGCCAAAGACATCGGTGGTGCGTTTGTCCGTTGCGATGTGAGCCAAGAGGCCGACGGCCAAGCCGTTGTCGCTAAGGCCGTTTCGCTCGGCAAGTTGATGGGGCTGATCAATTGCGCTGGCATTGCACCGGCCGAAAAAACGGTCGGTAAAAACGGCGCTCACTCACTGGCCTTGTTCAGCAAAACCATCACCGTCAACCTGATCGGCAGCTTCAACATGATCCGCTTGGCGGCTGATGCCATGAGCCAGAACGAACCTGAATCCACCGGCGAGCGCGGCGTGATGATCTCGACCGCATCGGTCGCGGCCTACGACGGCCAAATTGGCCAAGCGGCCTACAGTGCGTCCAAAGGCGGCGTGGTTGGCATGACCTTGCCTATTGCCCGCGATTTGGCTCGCAACGGCATCCGCAACATGACCATCGCGCCCGGTATTTTCGGC
>Ga0208916_10000966_pt1 | contig 12631 bp, 23 predicted proteins | sample DEB19_08_DNA_5_FD_184523 | JGI IMG/M metagenome (GOLD analysis project Ga0208916, IMG submission 184523) | Aqueous microbial communities from the Delaware River and Bay under freshwater to marine salinity gradient to study organic matter... | ecosystem: Environmental > Aquatic > Marine >... | reverse complement strand
CCATTAAGTGTTGCTAAGTACTCTGATCTTCCTTGTGGTATTCCATGATGTGATCCATTAACTGCATCTGGATTCCATGCAGATTCTTTGCCATAAAGCATTGCTAAGCATTTATATTCTTTAACATTAAAATCCAATAAATATAACGCATATTCTTTGTAGCTTATATATTCTTTATTAGCACTTGTAGAACCTGCGTAAGGCATAAAGCATAGAGCTATCCCAATACCTGCAAGCACCCCCCGAGCGATCCGCCTCAGCGGCTCGGGGTGAGCCTTTGAGAGGCTCTGCCCTGTCAGGGTACCATCGTTGTCAAATCCATTTACATAAGTGCTGGTCAGATCGGCGTGTCGCTTCATTGCAACCTCCTAATTATGCCCTGTGGATAACTTCTGTGGATAACTATTTATCCGTACTGTAGAAGCCCTTACCCTTAAAGTGTGTTGGTGCAGCAGCTATAACTTTAACCATTGGCTCATTGCAATATGTGCATGGGATCATTGGTCTGTCGTACCATCCATGGGTAATCTCTTGACTGAGATTGCAGTCTGGGCATCGGTAGTCGTAGGCTGGCAAGTTAAGCATCTCCTGATCATGTATGACCCACATCCAGAGCAACGGTCGATGTCTGCCTCTGTAGGTTCTTTGTCTAAGTGACCGTATTTTAATATGAGTAGTGGCAAGAGATCAGCCAGTCGGATTATGGCGCAATACTCGGCAGCATCCTCGCCTTGTCCATTTAGCCGTATGACTCCGAATCCTAATTCCCCCGAAATGGATGTCCGAGCTTTCAATTGCTTTATGTACCCAAGTGGTTGAAATCCAGCGCGGGCTTTGACTTCAACATCAAACGGTACATTGACAATATCCTTGCCACTACCCCTTCCCACACATGCGCCCTGCCACCAAGTCGATAGGTACTCAGCTACTACGCGCTCTGTGCGGAAACCTCTGTGCTTTCGTGCTTGACTAGCCATTAACTGCTTTGCATTTAGCGCATTGCCATGTGACTATGCCATTGACTGAATCGGATGTGATGTCTGCAAGCTCTCTGATCTGCACTGGCTCATTACATAATTGACAGGCAATAAAGGCTGTCATCAAGTCTAGCCATTCACCATTGATCTTAATTCCAACATGTCCCATTAAACTCTCGCTTTCTGTGGATGCCACTTGCCATCACTGCCTATGTTGTACCACTGGGCTTCACACTTAGGCTCGCCCCCTTGGTGATTGATAACAGTGCATTGATAGCCACCCCATGCCCTGCCATTCTTCTCACCTTCACGCCACTTCATGTGTCCATGCTTGCATTGTGGTGCTTCCTGTGCTTCACCTGTCCCGATGATTGCAGCTACATTCTGCATGGCTTTGTCTAGTGTTTGTGGTGCATCAACTACTTTTAGATAGTCATTGACTGGAGTAGTCCAGTAATCCTGCTCTGCTGGCTCTTTGTCAGCTGCTTGAATGGCTTGTACGAGATCTTGTACCGCTGGCTTAATAATGCGTGGCGATACTACTTTGCTCATTTCCTCGCGGCTTGGTCTCTTTCCTTTAGGAGCATAACCTGCATTTGCAAGTGCTCTGCCGATTGCCGAAGTCTCACAATTCTCCAGTGCTGAAGTCTGATTGACACCTCGACTAGAAACTGTCTCCTCAGCGTACCCTGTTGCCCAAGCAACGCCATCGCTAGCATCTTTGTATAAATACGCTTTAACAATGTATCGAGAAGCCTCGACCACTTCCAACTCAGTTGCAATGCGAAACGAAGGGTAATCCTTAATAAACTTTTCAAGTCGAACCTCCACAGGCTCATAGTCGGCTAAATTAAACATAGAGATCGTTCTCCTCTGTAGCCAGTTGCCCAGCTAGTGCTCCGTAGCTGCATAGATCAATCCAGTTGTCTATGTGCTGTGCTGATTGATTAGTCCTAGCCAGTTTAACTAGCACCATGATCCCTGCCACTTGATAATCGTGTATCGGCATCTGTAGGTAGGCACTCAGCAGCATGGCTGTGTGTTCTAGGTTGTCGGCAGGATGCCCATACTGGAGCCCACGATCGCGGATCGTGTCGGTGGCTGTTAGTAAGATTTCATTAGCTCTCATTCTTGCCAGAACCCTTGGCGGCTTAAATCGCGACCACGAACATAACCTTCGCGGCGACCGTCTCTAAATCCTTGCCAATACCAGATAAAATTAGTAGCTAGAAATAAGCCAATAATTCCTATGATTGTTACCGAGTTAATCATTGTGTACCTATCTGCATCCAGTGCCCTTGACTGGCTTACTGAATTAGAGTCTCACGCCTATCCGACAATGTCTAACACATTTTGATAACAAAACGATAACAATTCTCCAGCATCAATTGCATCATCAAGCGTAGTGCGGATGTCAGGCGTAAAGTCGTCCATAGAGTGTGAATGACCCATCCTTGTTTATTGGCACTAACATCGGGCTTACTCGATCTCCATGCGTTTCTATCACTGCCACGCTCATCTGCCAATTGGCACTGCCAGCCTTCAAATAAGAGGCTTTCTTCTTGTCCATAACATTTCCTGCCTCTAAACCCCACAAAGTCCTGTATGAGGCTCCTATGCCCTCTGTAAAGGCACTAATTCCTGCTCTGTGAGTGTGTCCACAGACAACAGACTTGCCGAACTTACGAGCTAAATTTAGAGCTGTGAGTCCAGCATTGGTGTTCATTGATCCTTCATCACCATGAACTAAGACCCAGCCTTTGTGGAACTCAAATGGCTTCTTATGAAAACGGATCCCCATGTCATTGAAACCCATAAAACGGGAGTATTCGAGTTCTGGAAGTCCGATGAGGCTAGGAGCTCCTCTAACGAGAGTGTGGTACAGACGATCTGTGTGGTTGGATCTAGTGATGTCGGTGGTTCCCAAGTCCCAGAGAATGCTTTGAGCCAGACTTCTATCGGCATCTAGTTGCCCTTCATACTCTAAATGTGTGCCCTTAGCCCACTTGGACTGCGATTGCATATCAAGCTCATCGCCTGTGTTGAGGACTAGGTCAAACTTTTCACGCTTTACTAACTTGATTAGATTCTTAACTGCTTGCTCATGGTGATATGGGATCTGTAAATCCGAGATCACTAGATAGCGTTTTTTAATCATCATCCTCATCTTCGTAATCGCCAAAGTGTTCTGGCTCTATTGGATCAGGCAAAATCCAGCCAGGGTAGGCTGATCGTTCTACAATGATGCCCATGACTTCATCTTCTGCAAATCCTGCGCGCTTTAGACTTTGAGCAAATTCATACATGCCAATGCAATAAGCATCAAGAGCTGAGTAATCTTGCTCAACTAGGTTTTTAGTTGCTTTTCGTGCCATGACAAAATTATCGCTCTAGGAGTATGTTGTAGATCTCATCGACACGCGAATTAAGTCGCTTAATTTCAGATAGCAAATGCGTAATCACATAGCCTGAAAGACCACCGATGATGCCGATGGTTGCAAAATAAAGAGTAAAAAAATTTTCCTGTGTCATTCAACCATACCAAACGAATCGTCTTTAGGATTTAGCCAGCGAAGCACCGGTGGCAACACAGCTGCTAGACCTGCATAGACCAAAGCTTTAGGTTCAGTTACTCCCGATGCCGCAAGTGTGAGTACAGCCGCAAGGAAGGCTCTTACCCATGATCCTGACATCTTTTTCAATTCGTGCATTACTGGCTCCTAACATAGGTATCTGAAAAAAAGCACCATTATCGTCAGCCTTTTTCGTAAAGCTGATATGCGCATGCTTAGTGTGTTTGTTAGCCCCTGTGTATTTACGCCACTTCCATCCGAGGATAGGAGAGGCAATTCTGCCGTTGAAAATGATGTAAGCAATTCTTTTCTTTGTATCAGACTTTGCATACTTTCGAATCTCATCTGCAAGATCTGGCATGATCTCGGGCTTTGATCTACCCGATAGATCAGCATCGATGTCGATAGCACGAACCCATCCCTGAGCATCTGGAATATGATCAGACTTGCCAACACGCATGTGCCGTACATCCGCGATCCAACCGTCAGACGCACGATCACGCTCTGGAAAGGAATCATCAAACTGCTCTCTTAATTGGGTTGCAGCTTTAGAAAGTTTAGGCTTCATCCAAGTAGTAGAGCTGCTTCATCTGCTGTGATGCCTAGCTTTGAAAGTAGTGCAGCCTTAGCCTCAGCCTTAGTTGCAGCTTCTACTTCTGCCTTCTTAGCGTCTACTTCTGCCTGTACCTGTGCTGCTTCGTTTGCTGCTAGTTCTTCGGCAGTCAATGGGCGCTCTGTGACCTCGCCTGTGCTGCAGTTTACTTCAATTGCTGTTGTCATTATTGCTCCTTATGAGTTCTTGATGCCGTATAGATAGAAAGATGAACCTGAGACCCAGTTGGCAGTTGAAATATCCAAAAGAGTAATAGAAGAGATTGCGGAGTTGGATGAATAAAGACCAGCAACAGCCATCATTCGAGCATCTGTTGCATTTTGTTCTGCTGCACCATATGCGCTAAAAGCCTTATTTGCAGAAGTAGATGCATAGTTACCTATGTAGATTTCTCCACTTGAAAAACTACTCGCTGTCATTGTCGAACCATCTGTATAACCAGCCCAAGAAATACCTGTGCCTCTCGCAGATGTTACAGAAGGAACGCTAGGATCTCCAACTAAACGAGTATAAGAGAGATTTGTATCAGCACCAGCCACTTGGATCTTCAAGATCTTGTTAGCACCTGCATCCATTCTTCCTGAGTAACGCAACACCAAATCAGTATAAGTCGAAGGAATAGCAGAAAAGGTCACGCTTGCAGCAGAACTGCTAAGCACATTGCTCGAGATAAGTTCGTATGTAACTGGCATTATGCCGCCTTAATTCCGTAGAGTGTGGCTGTTGTGCCTGTGTTAAAAGAATTGGCAGAAGCCACAATATCCACTCGGTTAATAGCAGAAGTAGAACGCCACAATCCAACACCGCGTTCAACAAAACCTGTGCCATTTCTATCTTGATTAAATGTTGTCAATGCAGTCTTAAAAGTAGAACCTGCATAGGAAAAGACATCGTAAGTAATAAATGCTGGTTGTGCAGAGGTAGCAAAAGCGGACCAGTTTGCATAGATTCCCGTGTCACCAGTGTAGCGATTAGATGCAGCTGAAGTGCCGTTGCCATCTAAATCTGTGCCTGAGTAATTTGTTGCAGAATCATTATTGAAACGCAACAAAAATTGTAGATTTGCAGTAGGCGTTCCATTAACCACGACTCTCAAATCAGTCCAAGATGTAGCAATGCTGGTAAATGAAATAGATGCTGCTGCACTACCTAAAGTCGTGGTAGCGATTGGCTCATAAGTTGCTGGCATTTACGCTCCCTTAATTCCGTATAGTGCAAAGGTTGAAGTAGTTGTAAATCTGTCAATGTTAGTATGAATCGTAATTTGATTAATTGCAGCAGTTGAACGCCAAAGCCCAGAAGATAAATTAACTCGAAAATCAGTACTTGTTGTGTTAGCGTTTGAACCGCTTATGCTTCTAAGAGTTTTATTGCGTGTTGTTGAAGCATAATCGTGTAAGTCAATAATTGCCACACCCATCACATTAGCGAATGAAGCATTACTGTCAGGTATTGTTTTTGGAATTTCTATTTCATTTACATTAGAAAGAGCAGAAGCAGAGGCTGTCGCCCCATCTCCAGTCAAATTGTGAGAGCCATAAAGACTGCCAGCTGTTCCATTAAATCTTAAATAAATTGAATCGACCAAACCAGAAGTATATACATCTTTTACTACACACCGAATCTGCAAAGAAGTATAAGTGCCAGGAATTGAGCTAAAAGTTACAATTCCACTTGATCCAGTACCACTTACAGATGCAATGGACTCGTAAGCCCCTGCCGCCGCCGCTGCACCTCCACTAGAGGCAATGATAGGAATTAAGGAATTGAGCATTAAGCAATGCCACCGATTACTGTCCATGAGTTAGCAGCTAACTTAATAGCGGCAGCAGACTTATAGCGAGCCAATACTGGAGATCCGATAGTTGCTCCTGCGCTTACAACGGTTGTCGTTGCAGGGGTTGTCGCAGTGATAGTCGTAACTCCTGCGCCCTTCATATAGACAACTAAAGTTGTGCCAGTTGGAAAGGCATAAGTCGCATCTGTTGGAATGTAAAAAGTATTGGCTGAGGCATTTTCCATGGTAACAATCTGATTCAGACCGTCTGCCTTTACAGCTGTATAAGTAGTGCCAGTCTGTGCATTGACAGTAAGACCAGCAAATTTAGTGTCGATGTCCTGACCCAGTTCTGCAATAGCAGTAGCACCATTTTTAACAAGGTCGCTTGACTGCGGAATATCAAAGCCGAAGTTTGTGGTGGTTGTTGCCATTAGGTTAGTGCTCCAGTCGCGTTAGTCCAAGTAAGTGTAGCATTTACGCCAGTCCAAACGAGTGAAGCTGGCAATACTGTTTCCCATTGAGTAGTAGATAGTGAGAAGTCCGTAGCTGAGATGTAGAGGGTTAAGTCCACATAGGTAGGGGTTGCCTTCATGACGATATTTTCAACAAAGCCGTCAAAAGCTCCACCGAGCATATTGGCAGGAAGATTTTGAATGATCACTGGCTGACCAAAAAAGACATTGATTAGGTTATCTAGCAAGTTGCTAGGCATGTTTGGGTTATCTAATCTAAAAGTAATGGCTTCCAGTGAGCCTCTAGGAGTCTTTCGAAGGTTTAACTCTCTACTGCCAATAGCAGTAATGTCAGTTAGACCCTTGATGTTTGACTCGAAGGATCTCTCGTAGAGGCCGTAAGTGGCAATAGAATCGCTATCAGAGGTACTGTAAGTAGAGCCATAAGATGCGCCGTATTTATAGATCAAACTGTTACGGATACGAGCAATTTGAGTGACAGTCTTCAAGGAACTTGGGGATGCGTAATCGCCATCTAGGCTAGTAAAACCATTAGCAATAAGGTAAGTCGATCTGTGATCGGCATCATCATAATTAACCTTGCCAGTCTTAGTCTCAAAGATCTGGCCTAAAGCAGATGTAGCAATTTGATTGGCAAGGCCAGAACTTTTCTCAGTTGGAGAAGCTGCAAGATTGACCATCGTGTAAAAGCCTGAGTCAATTGTGCCGACTGTGGTTTCAGCATTAGCCCAAGTGGTTGTTGCTGGATAGGCAGCCCATGTCAGTGTAGGGGTAACCTCCGACCATGCAAGGCTAAGGGCTGAGCCTAAGATGGCTGCAATCTGTGCACCGTCTAAACCTTCTGCAAGGGCTGTATTATAGATGTTCTTTGTAAGCCTTGAAAGACTGCCTACGCCTAAGATTGTGCCATAGGTAATGTAGCCAGTCTCGTCTGGTGACCTGACCCCGATGGAGAAGTCTGAAACCTCGCCAGTAAATACTGTGACATAAGTGCCGCTAGAGTTTTTTAGTTCTAGGGTAATTGTTTCAGTGACATTGATGGTAAAGGGTGCGCCATTAGTGTTAATGATTTCTACTCGACAGTAACCTGCCGTAGGTTGCTTATCAATATCTAAGCGACCAGAGGCAAAGGATACGGAAGTTACAGTTGTATAAACATCATCATCAACGGTAACTCGCCATTCAGGAAGCCATGGCATTATGCAATAGCCTGCAATTCGAGAGTGCCTCTATTTTGAGCATCGGTGAGTACCTGCTGGATAGCTTCTGCAATGGCGTTTGGATCACCAATTCCAGTATTGACAGTAATTTCAATCTTTGATCCAGTTGTGGCATTACCAGCATTGTTGGATAGAGCTTGTTCTGCTGCCGCTAAAGCTGCTTGTGCTGCTTTGGCTTGCTCTGCTGCCTGTAATGCCAACATGCCAGCATTGCGAGTAGCAGAATCATTAGTGCCTAAGAGACCAGTTGCATCAAACAATGCCGCTGCTGCATCTGCTGCTTCTTTGTAGGCTGCTGCTTCATCTGCTAAACGAGCCTTTAATGCAGCTAATTGTGCAGCCGATTGAGCAGTGAGTGCTTCTTGCTGTGCCTTTAATTGTCCTGCAAAGGCATCTTGTTGGGCTTTAGATCCTGCTGTTAATGCATCTTGTGCAGCTTTAGTTTGCGCATCCAATGCATCCTGCTGAGCTTTAAGAGATGCAGCCGCTGCTGCCGCTGCTGCTGATCCAGCTGCGCCAAAGGATGAATTGAACTCGGTAAGATTAGGTTTAATTACAGTAGTAGAAACAGTGTTGGCAAAAGATGACCACTCTTTGCCGCTTGCTTGAATTTGTGTGCCTACTCCAGCAATCGAAGCAGTTAAGAGATTGATTGATGCTGTGATTGGATCAATCTTCCACATACCAAATGGATCTTTAACTTCTAGCAGTTTAACAGTGGTCAAAAGAGTATTAAGTTCTTTTGTCTTTTCCTGCGCTACAGTCAAAGCCTTCTGATACTTCTCGATGTTCGTGAGGTTTTCTTCCTCGATCGCCTTCATTAACTTTAAGCGAATTTTATCTTCTTCAGAGATCTTACCTTTTAGGGCTGCCTCGATCTGGATCTTCTGTAAGTCAAAGACTGCTCTGGCCTTGGCAATTTTTAGTGAATCCTGTTGGGCTTTAGTAGCAGCCTTTTGCAATGCAGCCAACTTTGCAGCCGATGCCGCTGCGGCGGCAGTGGCTTTGTTTCTAGCTGCTAGATCTGCTTTCTGTGTGTCCTGAGATGACACAGACATAGAAATATTTCCCATGCCTTTATTTGCATTGCCATATCCACCTTTAGGCGCAAATAGATTAAGACCGTTACTAAAGTCAAAGGCTTCTCTGGTGATAGCAATAAACTTGCCAGTCTCGCGTGTAAGACCTGCAAAAGCGTTAGCAATCTTACCAATGCCAGCGATAAGTGGATCGATGGTGCTTGACCCAGAAGCAGTCTTTAGAGCATCAACAAAACCTTTACCAATAGTTTCTCTAGCATTATTGGCAGCCACTTGAAGCTTAGCCAATTCACCTGCATAAGTATTAGCAGCAGTTGAAGCCTGACCAGCAAAGAGAACAGCAAGTCTTGCTTGGATTTCCTCAAATGATGAGGATGTAAGTTCTGCCTTGCTAAGTCCTACGCCTAAACGACCAAGTGCTTGCGTCTGCCCTAGATAAGCCTTCTGGAGGCTTTGTGATACCTGAGTAAGGCTTTTGCCTGTACCAGCACTGATGTCTAAAGCAAGGTTTAATAATTCCTGTGACTTTTCAACTGACTGGGTAGCACGAAGAAAGCGATCCATGGCTGGACGAAGTTCATCATCAAGTACACCTGTCTGTTGTTCTAGGCGTGAAATATAGCCATTGATAGTTGCTGCATTGCTGCCATAAGCAAGGCCTAAATTGTTGAGAGTCTGTCCGAGTGCTCTAGCTGCTTTGTCATCTTCTGCAAAAGCCTTGACTGCTCGACCAATACCACGAACGCCAAACGCCAAACCAACAGAAGCAGCAAGGCTTTTAACACCTCTGGTTAATTTTGCTGTAGCTGCATCTGCTTGCTTAAAGGCTTTCTTGCCGACAAATTCCGCGGCAATATCAATTTTTACATCTGCCGCCATTATCGCACTCTCCTTTTTTCAAACTCTATTTTTGATTTTTCAATAGCTTTAATGACTGCTGCTTGTGCCTTACCTTGATCTTCTGCCCAAGCGCGAAAGATTGCGCGACCTTTCATCTTCTGACTAGCTCGGCCTGCTGCACCTTCTTTGCGAACATAGGCATTGACTATCTGACCAGTTTGATTCATTGCATCAATAAACTGTTGCCCAGCATAAGGATTATTGCTCATAGATTGATTCTTACTTCCAGAGCGAATTGTCTTTCCAAAATTTGCGTGTCCAGGAGCGACCACTCTTGCCATCGGTGCTTGTGGTCTGCCTTGTGGATTCTTACGACCAGCAGTCTCATAGATAGCACCTGACACAGAAGCATTAACAATGCGAGCTAAAGATTTAAAGCCTGATCTGTTTGGTTTGGATGGCGTGGTCTTATATCCAATACCGCGTTTAGCCTCAGAAGATGACCAAACTCGATTGCCCCATGCACCATTTTGATTGCTGTTAGCCCAACCACTTAAAGGAGCAGTTGAAGGAATAAAACCTCTAGCGTTAGCCGTGATCGGTTTAAGAATTCCAGCAATTTCTTTCTGAGTATTTTTAGCAAGATCGGGTGTGAATTTTTTTAGGGCTTTGCGGAGTTCAACGGCGCCTTTTACTTCTGTTGGCATCGCTGGTCTCCTTTGCCTCATCCTTTAAAGCCTCAAACAATGCATTGAGCATTGTGCGATCTATTTCTAATAATTGCTGTGGCGCGATCCCTAACCTAATGCTTAGCCTAGCAATTAGGTAGGTGAACGGAAGATCGCGCTTTAAGCTAAAGGGTCTGAGTCCTCCACCGAGACTGATTTAAGAGTCTCAATAAAGTCAATCCCAAAAGGCTTAACAGATTCACCTGATCTGCGTGTGACTTCCCATGCAAGCCAATAAACATCCGACTGCTTTTCCTCATCGCGAAAAGCCTTGTGGAAACCCTTTTTAGCGTACTGCTCAAACGAATACTCCACTGCTGGAGTGATCTCGCCTTCTAGCACGCTTCCATCTGTACGAACAATCTTTAGTCTTGCCATCATTAGCCCCTTAATTTAGTTGTTTAGAATGTGCCTGTAGTTGCTACTGCAACTGTTGAGTTAGCAGTGAATGTGATTGACTGTGTGCCAATATCAGAAACAGCACCATTGATGTCTGTTGTGTTATTGACTAGCAATGAAACAGTGTATAGAGGGTTGGTTGCAGATACTGCTGTTCCCTTTGTCTGTAGGAATACAGCTGTGACTGTTGTTCCCCATGCAGCTTGTAGTGTTGCCAATACATTCGCTGATGCTGTGTCGTTTAGGAAATCGATTGTTACAGTAGATGATTCCAAGCCTTTTACAAACTTGTGTGCTGTGTCACCCATTGCAGTAACTTCTAGCTCATCGAATGTACGGTTGATTGTTACTGCCGTTACATGGTCTGAAAGATCAACAGAGTTAATCTTCACGCCCACATTGTTATTTAGAAATACAGCCATGAGATTATTCCTCTTCTTTCTTGGTTACTGGCTTTGGTGTTGGTGTGCTAACCTGCCCGATTTTCTTCAGGAAGGCTTCGTTTTCTAGTTCCCACTCGGACATATTAACTCCAACTTGTTAGGATTGATACGGACATCTCGCAGCTGAGTAGGTCACCCGAAGCAGCATTGAGAATACTTGGTGCGCTGATTGCGCTTACATTATAGACCAGAGATGATGCCGCTAACTTAGCGAACACGCCACAGACTGTATCTTCTATGCCGTTGAGGTTTCCCTCATTGTCAAACAATGGCACTGTCATAATAATTTTAAAGTTAGCCATTGGGCTGATAGTTATGTGCTGATTATTGTTAGGCATGATGTAAGGATCATCTGGAGAGACAATTACAGAGTTAGCCAAAACGGTTGCAGGAGGAAAAGCAAAAACTTGATATTTAGTGTTATCTACCAGCGCAGTGGCTAAGGTAGTTCGAAGTGTGGTGATCGCGACTGGAGGCATTAGCCCACCATCGAGCGCGGATCTAGTGCGTGTGCGATCAATCCTCGCACCTTAGCGAGAAGCTGTGCGCTCATTCGATAAGGGCTTGGCTGGAAATCGACTGCGTTACTGCCAGAAAGGGTGGCTGTTCGCGCTTGCCAGATTTCAACAGATATCATTAAAGCTGCGTTCTGGACTGCTGTATCGGTTGTGTAATCAACTGTTGCGACAACTGCAACTTGTCCAAAAGGTGTAACTGTATGTCGAGGTTGTGCTGTTGGGGAACCTGTCACCGCATAAGTAATAGATGTATCGTTCATACCAGTAATCGCTTTAGACCCGTTATGTGGTGCGCCATTACCAGTAATAGTTACTGTTTGACCTACATAAAAAACATCTTTTATAGATTCATTAAAATATAGTGTGCCCTCTGTTGTTGTGTTGCTGTGTGCCATATTAAATGTGTAGTTGTTCCATAGCATAGGAAGCAGGACTGCATCTGATGCATCGCATACTTCTTGAAGAACGGCATCAGTATACAAAGTACCGACTCCGAGAGTGCTGCGGAGTTCTGAAACTGTTGTTAGTGCCATTCCCATTCCTTTCTAAAGACTAAGAGGGGCAGAGGGCTACTGCCCCTCTTAGCGACTTAGGGTTGCTTAGGTAAGGTTGAACTTACGGATAGCAAGTGGGTTCTTGACTGCGATAGCCAAGTAACCATAGACAGCGATTTCAACCTGTCCTGAACCTAGAACCTGAACCTGCAAGCGAGTTGTAGGTGATTCGTAAGTTGTGTATGACTCTGGTGAAACGATATAGCAAGAGTTGTCAATAACTCCAGATACTCCGATGTTTGGATCAACATAAAGGTTGAGTCCAAGAACTGAGCCAGTTAGAGCTGTTGGAGCAGCTGCACCTGAAGCATTGGCTGGTTGTGATGCTGTGTAGAGGCTACGACCTGTTGAATCTGCGTAACCCATGATTGCAGCCCAGACATCTGTTGAAGCAACAAGGTTACGAGCGAATTGGCCTGTTCCCTTGTAAGCAGCAGCAGTTTCTGTTGCTACGAATGACTGGAATCCTGCTG
>Ga0208916_10000965_pt1 | contig 12636 bp, 25 predicted proteins | sample DEB19_08_DNA_5_FD_184523 | JGI IMG/M metagenome (GOLD analysis project Ga0208916, IMG submission 184523) | Aqueous microbial communities from the Delaware River and Bay under freshwater to marine salinity gradient to study organic matter... | ecosystem: Environmental > Aquatic > Marine >... | reverse complement strand
CTTTTAACGCAACGACCACTCAACTTTATAATGCTATTTCTGGAATTGCTGGTACTGGGGTTGGCGTAACAACCTATGGTAATGAAAATTATGCCTACCTAATCACTTCGGCAACGGCAAATACGGCAATGTCATTTGGCGGTTCTGCTTTCACTCTTTTCCCGACTAGCTCGGTTCTAGTAAGCACACGCAGATTCCCAGCTTCATCAGTTGCCGCACAACAAGTCATCAGATTGGTTCGCAATCCTGCGGTTTATTCAGATACATTCGTTGCCTCTCCTACCTCTGGGGTTGTCTCGCTTACAAAAGTTCAAGATGGTTCGGCTACGCAGAATGAAACCTATAACCTAGCAATTGGGTCAGATGCAGAGGGTGGCTCGGTTGTTCTTAACTACGGAACTAACTCGACTACCGCTATTCCAGTAGGCTCAACTGCGGCAAGTTTTCAAGAAGCACTTACATCTATAAATACAATTAGCAATGGGAATATAAGTGTTGATGTTGGTAATAATGCTGGCAACTATTCCATTTCTTTTGTTCGTGACCTTGGCCTAACCAACATTACAACTGCTCTTACTCTCGATGCAAGTGGGGTTATCTTTGGGAGTTTTTTACAAACGACCTGCACCCTTGCAACTGCTGAACTAGATGAGCTATTTGCCGAAGCCGGGTCAGACACCATATCGCCAAAACTTGAGGTTGAGCTAACCCAAGGAGGAACACCAAAAACAGTTCTTCAAACTGATGTTACAGTTCGCCGTGATTTGATTACGAGTGGTTCTGCCGTTCCAGCCGCCCAAAGTTCCTATCTTACCTCTGCCGAAAGCTACGCCGCTTTTGTTCGCAACTCAACGACTGGCGTAAATTCTACGGCTCGTGGTCTTGCTGATTCTTCTGCCGTAACATCTGTTAATTTCGGGGCAAGGACGCTAAACAATAACGCTGGAACGCAAGTCGTTTCCTACGGAACTGGACTTGCTTTTGCTAACACTCCTATGGGATTCTATGGGGCAACTGTTACGGCACAACCCACAAATGGAAATGTCGTTTCTGGCCTAATCAATGTCGGCTTAATTGCAAGCGGTGTTAGCTACGGAGTTCTTCCGCAATCCTCCTATTCCGTCACCACGCTAACCTCCGTCACCTTTGGAACGGTGGCTGGCAATGATCAACACTATCGAGATGTTGTCGTGACGGGTTCTTCCGTAAATGATATTGTTTTGATTGGCTTGCCCACGGCGATCTCGGCGGGAGCAATAATTCAAGGCGTAGTTTATAAAGCCAACACCGTCTGCCTTTCTTGCGTCAATGCCGACAGCGTTTCTAGGGATGTAAACACCGCCACTTACCGAATCACCGTCATCGGTTATTAACCTTGGGCTAACGCCCTAACGAAATCCTATGGGCAAAGTATTGCACGCAAGCAAAAGCGGGTATTTCCCATTTTGTTTGCCAGAGTTTCAAGATGAGGTAACTCAATTCACAACTGCAAGTGTAGCAATTGCGATGAAATCCTTTTGGGTATTGCGTTCATTTTCTATAACTGGAACATACAATGGGCCAAGTTCAGTTTTAGACTTTAGTATTATTCTTTCAAATACAGCAACTAAAGAAGAAGAAATTGTATGTAATCCAATTTGGGAAGTTTCATCTTTTTCATCACTTAATAGCATAGTTGGTTCGTGGTATGGTAATGGTCAGTTTTATAAATATGGAGATTTAATTGTACCCAATTATGAGATATTTGCACTATATGATGAAGGGCAGGGTGGTGGTTTTGCGGTAACATCTCAAACATCTTCTGGTTATGAGGAGACATTTAGCTTTGAGGGTATGACATTTTACGGAACAAGTGGCGGGGCTTTGTCATTTTTAATCACCCCAATATCTTATTGGTCTTATGATGGCACATACGATACCGCTACTGGGAATCCCCTTTGACACTCCCCGCCTTCTTATGGAACAACTACTAGCCTTCGTTCAGTCTCAAGATGTGTTTGCTTGGTTGGGTGCTTTGGTTGCCCTTCTGTCTGCCGTGATTGCTATTGCCTCTTTAATTCCCGGTGACGAGCCAGAGGCCACGCTCCGCAAGGTTGTGGACTTCCTCTCCAAGTTTTCTAGGAAATAAAAGATGTGGGAGGCCATTCTCGCCTCGCTTGCTGGTGTAATCGGAATCATCGCTTGGTGGACAAAGAATCGTGCCAAGACCCGCAGAGAAAGAGATGATGAACAAATTGCTTACAACCGCAGGCTTCGTGACTCGGAAGTGGATTCTTGGATACATCGTCGCTAGTTTAATTTGTGGGTGTGCAACCACCCGCCCTTACGACATTGGTGAAGTCCCGAACCAAGATTCGATTACCGATTACATTATGCGGTGGGACAAACTCGATAGAAGCAAAGCAACCCCAGAAGAATATCGTCAGCTTTTTGGGCAAACACTCAAAACTATATCTCGACTTGTGGAGGAAAATGAACGACTCCGCAAGAGGCTTGACCAGTAATGACGATTCGGGAGGCGGTGGAAAGGTCAAGAGGCCACATAGAAAAGTGCGAGCCTAGTTTCGGCAAGAGGGTGGGGGCTTGGTACTCGGAGTTGATGAGCAAAAAGATTCCAGTTCTGATCTATTGCTCGGTTAGAACGCCCCAAGAACAAGAGGAGCTATACTCCCAAGGACGGACAAAGGCAGGGAGGAAAGTCACAAACGCCCGCGGAATACCCCCACAATCGCTCCACATTGACCTTGGCGTGGGGTCTCACGCTATTGACTATGTTCCCCTAGCCCGCACTCCAAGCGGTGATTTAGTGGCCTCTTGGGAGGATGACCAGACCTATTCCATTTGCCAGAAGATAGCCGAGAAACACCAGCTACGGCATCTTGAATGGGAGCAACCGCATTTAGAGGACGCAAACATTTCTGGATGGAGGGAGTTGATTTCTCCACAAAAGCAAGAAGTGAATAATCAAAAAGTTTCTCTAGTCAGCAAACGCCCTTGGTCTAGCAGATAAAAGGATGACATCCCAACAGAGCGTGGAGAAAGCAACCCAAAAGCATTTCACAAAAAAGCACGAACTCCATATGACCACGCTTCAAATGGCGGCGGTTGAATCAATGGAGAAAAAATACAAGCGGGGAGTTGAGGAACACGGAGGGACGAAATTGTGGGAGATGCCAGCGGTAAGACTTGTTGAAAACGCAATCGAAGAGGCAACCGATCAGCTAACCTATCTGCTCACGCTTCGTTCCCAAATGCACATAGTTCTTGAATTAGCAAGGGATGGATGCACAGATGAAACATTGACAAACCCTCGTGCAAGAGAGTGTTGCAATTTAATTTACACAACGCTGACTGGTCAAACTAAACCCCCTTTATGAAACCAATTAAGTTCGTTGCTTGTGGAGACATCCACGGCGATGAACAAGATGCTCCTTCGGTAAAGGCTCTGCTCGCTTTCACGAAAGAATACATCGGCAAGGATGGCGGGCTGGTCGTTTGCATCGGAGACCTCTGGGATTTTAGGGCGATAAGAAAAGGTGCAGGGGATGAGGAGCAAGCATCCAGCTTGCAGAAGGATTGGGATTGCGGGGAGGAGTTCTTGCGAGAGTTCTTTAAGTTTGGGGATGAGAGAATCTTTTTGAGGGGCAACCACGATGAACGGATTTTCGATATGGCTAGGAATAGCCGAAGCGGAGTGGCTCGTGATTATGCCAACGATGGGATTGAGAATATCGAATTGATAATGAAGGAGACAAAAGCGAGGATGTTTCCCTATGATTCAGTCGGCGGGATTTACAAGTGCGGCAACCTCTCGTTCGTCCACGGCTACGGTCACGCAATGCACTCTGGCAAGCAACACGCAGACGCTTATGGCGATGTTATATTTGGACATACACACGCCATTGATTATTTTCGTAGCGTCTCCATCGACCCTCGAACCGGGTATAACATTGGATGCCTTTGCAACAAAACCCCAGAATATAATCGAGGCCAACTGCGGAGGCTACGATGGCAACACGGTTGGGCTTATGGTGCAATCTATCCCGACAAGACCCACGATGTATTTCAAGCAAGACAACGAGGCAACAAGTTCCATCTGCCCACAAATATAAAATCCTTCTAATGAAATCCCCACGAAATCCTTGGCAGAAACTTCTCGAAGAACACATCCGAAATAAAGAATGCCCTCCACGACCAGAGGGATTTAAGACAAGGGCAGAGATAATGGAATTGAGTGGGAAAAAATCTAGTTCCATCGACCGCCTACTCCGTGAACTCCTAGATAAAAAGAAATTGGAGGTTACGAAAATTAAGGTTGTCCTTTCAAATAAGAAGGGACACACATTCTTTCGATGGATAAAAGCCTACAAAATTCTCCCTAGTAAGTAGCCTATTTATAGGGATTTACAAACAATAGTAAATAAACCCTTGACAAGTTGTGGAGGTGTGATAGGTTGAGAGTATGAACAAAATCCTAATAGCATACATCATCGGACTAATCGTAGGTGCTGGCTCAACCCTTTTTATAGTTGAGCAACTCCTAAAATAAGGCTTGTCATAACCCAACGAAATCCCTACAAACAAACAATGACATCCTTCCCACTCCCCGCAAGGCCAGTAGGTTCAGTCGTGCCAGCGAGCCACAATGAGTTTGCAGACAACACAGCCATCGAGGGCAAGCTCAACGGATGGCGAGGCTGGTTCGACCAAGAAACCCAGCAGGGCTACAATCGTCACGGCAAGTTCGCCACAAATCACAACCTAATGGCAGAACGAATCCTCGGTGCTGGAATCAAGTCTCGGTTTGTGGATTGTGAAATAATGGGACAGCGAACCAAGACTGGCAAAGGCACAATCGTAGTGATGGATGCATTCGACCCATCCAACCCCAAGCCTTATGCGGAACGGATGAAAGAGATTGAGCACCTAGAGGCCGTAACTTTTGATGTGCCACAGAACAAGCTCCTCCGCTTTGTTCGCCTTGCTCATTACAAGATCAATTCAATCTGGGAAGAGATGAACTTTCAGAACAACAAAGCTGGCGAGGTGGTGTGGGAAGGCTTTGTTATGAAGGCTATGGATGATGGCAAGTATCCCTTTATCACCAACCCCAACTACTGCTCACCCGCTTGGCAGAAACAACGGATACGCTGGTGATTATTTTCCTAGTCGCATTCTTTGGGCTTTTAATTCTGCAAGGGGTGAGGCTCTTTGCTAAACACATCGACCAGCAGAACTACGAGAGACGGAAGTTTTATTTGTATGTGGCCGCCGAACTAGAAAAGATGGACAAGATTGTTGCCGATGGCAACCAGCCCAAACAGCCAGAGCTAATGTTGCCTAACAAGAACTGGGTGGGGCGTAACTAGAATGAAGCTCACGCCATCATCCAAGTTCGAGCTTCTTTGGAAGACTCTTGGTGGTGGGGAGCTAAAGCAGGAATACAAGTTTGCGGAGGGCAGAAGGTTTCGGTTCGATTACTATGTGGACTTCTTGACCTCTGGCATAGCCATCGAACTTGAAGGCGGTGTGTGGAGCAGAGGCCGACACACGAGGCCAACCGGGTTCTTGAATGATATGGAAAAATATAATCTCGCCGCATCAATGGGCATCCTAGTTTTCAGAGTTCCCTCCCACGACATATCAGCCAAATGGCTTTCCCCAATAATCAAAACCATTAACGAAAGGAATGCAAAATGAAAGAAGGAGACAAGCCTTTAGAGGCATATTCAAAAGAACAAGACGATATGCGAAGGCAATCAGTTTCAGATTGGAAAGAGCGTTACATACGCTTTGGAATATGGGAAGAGTTAGACTATCGAAGGGATAAGGCGAAGGCAGAACAAGAGGCAAAGGAGAAATCAAATGAGTGAAGAACTGCCTACATTCTGGTATGAAGAACCAGCCAATAAAAAGCTACCAAATGAAACTACGGATGAGTGGGTAGTAAGATTGTTTGGAGCTTTCCCAGATACCGAGTTCGACCAGCGGAATGACTTTAGATGTTTGAATTTGCCAGTCAGAGGAAGCAGAGAAGATCGTGAGTCGCTGGGTGACTACGACTACAACCAACAACCAATAAGGAGAATGAAATAATGAGTGATAACCAATTAGTAATTCAGAACGGCAACGGAGTCTCGACCCACATTCGCCAAGCGACTGATGTGGCTGGGGCTTGTCGTGCCATCGTAAAAGAAACTTGCCAACGCATAGGACAAAAGGACTATGTTCGAGTTGAAGGCTGGCAAGCAATCGCAGTAGCTCACGGATGTGTCGCATCGGCCAGAGATGTCGAGCGTCTTGAAGATGGCTATCGGTGCATCGGTGAGGTGAAGAGAATGGATAATGGGCAAGTCATATCGAGTGCCGAGGGGTTCTTGGGTGATGACGAAAAGATGTGGTTCGAGCGTCCGACCTATGCAAAAAGGGCTATGGTTCAGACCAGAGCAATTAGCAGGGCTTGTCGTTCAGCATTCGCACATATAGTGGTGCTTATAGATTCCAAGTTGAGTACGACCCCGGCAGAGGAGATTCCTGTCGGTGGGTTTGAGGACTTAAACACGGACAAGTATGAGCAAGCACCCAAGCCAGTTAAGTTAGATACAGTTAAGTCGGACTCCATCAGTAAGGCCGACCTAGCCGAAATCACGGCAAGGCTTAACGGAGTTGCGGTAAAGACGAATGGCGGTGAGCCGAGAGATATGGAATTGAAGTTCGGCAAGCACAAAGGCTCAACGCTTCGCCAGATCGCCGCCTTTGGTAACAAGGGCTTGGATTATTTGGAGTGGCTATCCAAGCAAGACCTTAAACCCGGTGCAGATGGTAAGCCCTACAAGAACGACATCATTCGCAACGAAATCATCGCAGAGATTCTTGCTGAAGCCGACTCAATACAGAAAGGAAAGCCCGAAGATGAAATCCCATTCTGATCAACTCCAAGACATCATCAACGATGCGATGAGTAAGGCCGCCTCTCTTGAAAGGGAGAGGTGTGCCGAACTGGTGCAACGCCTATCTGATGGAACAGAAGACCAAGTAATTAAAGAAATCCTAAACGAAGTGGTGACAGCTATTCGGAGGCTTTCAGATGAGCGTTGATGTTGATGTTCCAAATACTAAATGGTCAATGATTGAATGGCATACAACAAAGGAGATGCCTAAAAACGATGAGAGAGTTCTTATGGATTGTGGCGGTGTGGTTTATAGCGGGCGTTATGTCGATGCTCGCTTTATTTGTGTTGTTGGCGAAATTGCCAAAAAAGATATTCGGCTCTGGTCAAGCTGGCCGATTGCACCCAAATGGTGACTTTCCTTTTATCCATAGGGAAAGTTTTGTGGGACTTATTCCTAATCGGTTTAGGATGTTTGTCTCTCTATCTAACCATTCTGTATGTGAGCGGCCTATTATGGGATTTGGGAAAAGATATTCTGGAAAGGATTAAAAAGAAATGAGCGTTAAAAGATTAAAACTTGTGGACGAGTTCCACGCAATCGTGTCGAAAAGGTTGAAGGAATTGTTCAAGGACTTCGACCACGCAAAAAGGGAGAACTACAAGGATATCATCAGCCACCTAGACTACTCGCATCGTATCACTAAAGAGCTATTAGAAAGAGCTAAGAAGTATCAGAAGATAGATATGGAAAAGGCCAAGAAATGAGGCGGGATTCCTTCTGGTTTCCCTTCGAGCCTAACCGCTGGCTGGCTAATGAGAAGCTGGCATTGGTAAGCCTTGCCTCTAAAGGGCTATGGATTCACCTATTGTGCCTTATGTATAAGGCCAACGCCGGCGGCAAGCTAACCATCAACGGACATATCCCAACCCCCGAGCAGATCAGCAGAATGGTTGGGCAAGATGCCAAGCCTTTACTGCAAGAGCTTGAGGTTGCTGGGGTTTATGAGCTAAAGGATGGGGCAATCTATCACGGAGGAGTTGCCTCTGGACTGGCAAAGATGGAGGAAAGATCGGCTGGATACGCACGAAGGATGAGCCATAGATCACCCATCTATGTACCATCTATGAACCATCTATGTACCAAAGATGAGCCATCTATTGTATATAATAATAGTAATAGTAATAGTAACAATAATAGTAAGATAGATAACAAGAAAGAGAAAGAGGGCTTACGCCCTACGCTCGCTGAATGGATTGCCTTTGCTAAAGAGATCGGATGGAGGCAGACGGATGCAGAGTCGGCTTTTGATTACTACCAGAGCAACGGCTGGAAGGTCGGAGGAAGGGCATCAGTTAAGGATTGGCGAGCGTGTGCCAGAAATTGTCAGCGTAGGAGCAACCAACAACCAAAAGGAAACAACCAACCAATGAAGAAACCAATCAAGTCGGGGTGCGAATCCCCACCAACCTATAAACTAGCAGGGTTCAATACTCACTCCGAGTGGGTGAATGCGGGGTGTCCATAATGAACCACCCTCAAGAGCTAGTCCTAGCGGCAACCATCCACCGGGTGAAGATGTGTGAGGATAGAATCAGAGAGTTCGAGCAAATGGTAACGACACTCACCGCACAGATGGCACACAATCGAGCAGAATTGGCCTCTAAAGGGCTTGCAAACCTAGTTATGGGTACAACCACCCCCCTAGACATTCCAAAGGAGCTAGTGCCAACCTACGGCAAATATAGGGCAAGAGGCAATCGTACACACTCGGTTGTTGAGAAGCGTTGGGAGATTTGGAAGGCTCAATACGAGTCTGGCCTTTCACTTCGAGATATTGCAAAGGCTTGGGGATGCCACCCTACAAGCGTTCTCAACGCCAAGAACAGAAACTTCAAAGCACGCAAAGCAACTGGGAGGAACACAAAATGATTGCGATTGTCGAAGCAGAGCAGTTTGAGTTGCCTTTTATGAGGACAACGCATCCAGTAAAGACAGAAGGCCACGATCAGAATGCTCGCATCCTAGCCCACTTGCAATCGGGACGCACACTCACGGCTTTAGAGGCACTCGATTGGTTCAAGTGCTTTCGACTGGCGAGCCGAGTTTGTGATTTGCGGAAGGCCGGTTACGATGTGCAGAAGCGAACCATAAAGACGAATAGCGGGAAGAGCGTAGCGGAGTATTATTTGTGAACTACGAAATCAAACAAGGCGATTGCTTGGAAGTTCTAAAAACACTTCCTAGCGATTCGGTAAATTGTTGTATAACATCGCCACCATATTGGGGATTGAGAGACTACGGAACTGGCGAATGGATTGGCGGTGACCCGAATTGTTCTCACAAGCGAGACTCAAAACAAAGCGAACTCACTCAAACTGGGCATAGAAATCTTGAAGGTGCGGTTGGCGATGGAATCTACAAGGACAAGTGCAAGAGATGTGGTGCAGAAAGAAAGGATAGGCAAATAGGATTAGAACTAACGCCTTCAATGTATGTGCAAAAAATAGTTGAGGTATTTCGTGAAGTTAAAAGAATCTTAAAAAAGGATGGCACATTATGGTTAAATTTGGGGGATTCTTATGCAACCACAAGCGGAGATATGGAGCAGTTGCGTGATATGGGTAAAGACACTCCTTCTTATGGAAAGATTAAGTATTCGGATGGATATGAAGGAGTATCCCAAAAAGGAAAATCAGAAGCAAAAAAGCGTGATGGCTTAAAGCATAAGGATTTAATAGGCATTCCTTGGAGAGTCGCTATTGCCCTACAATCAGACGGATGGTACTTACGCCAAGACATAATTTGGCATAAGCCGAACCCAATGCCCGAAAGCGTTACGGATAGATGCACCAAGGCTCACGAATACATTTTTCTTATGAGCAAAAATCCAAACTATTACTTCGACAACAAGGCAATACAAGAACCCTGCACAACGCAAGAGGGGAGGCCATCGGCCATTGTTAGGGATAGGGTTTATGGATACAACAGCAAGCAAGCGGCGTTGGGCAGGGCGAGAGGTGGCGAAGAAACGCCAGAGCCATCAACAAGAAACAAGCGAAGCGTTTGGTCGGTAAATGTAAAGCCATACAAAGAGGCTCACTTCGCAACATTCCCCAAGGAACTTATAGAGCCTTGCGTATTAGCCGGATGCCCCAAAGACGGAACAATCCTAGACCCATTCGGAGGAAGCGGAACAACGGCAGAGGTGGCAATCGAGAATGGGAGAAATGCGTTACTCATAGAGCTTAATCCAGAATACATCGAACTGGCAAAGACAAGAATAAGCAATACGCAGACAAATCTATTTTGTTGAACAACCCAAAACCAACCCTTGCCTCAATAAAAACTCAAAGTAAGTTGCAAACTCAATGAACGAATCTTATGTAACCGCAGAGGCCAAGGCCAAGGGCATACTTTCCGACCGCTATCCCGGAAAGGAACTGGAAAAGCTCTACGCCACGACTCGCAACCAAGCGACCATTGATATGCTTCGAGATGCCGTGTTCACTCTAATCACAAACAAGATTCCGACTTGCACGATTGCCGAGGTGCTAAAGAAAACCCACGGAGCAATCCAGTATCACCTACGATATTTAGAGGGAAGGGGAAAGATCAAAAGGCCAAACAAGCGATGTCATTGGACGGAGGTAAAGCGTGAAGATTAACAAGATGGAGGCCAAGGCAATCGAAGCACAGATGGACAAGCTCAAAACCCCGATTGACAACGCAGAAGGCAAAAGAACCAAGGGAGACGAATCTCCCTCAAGACGCTATCGCCACCTATGCGAGCGTCTCCACTTCTTAACGATGAAAAAAGCCATCATCATCCTAGCCATCACGCTCTTATGTTCAAGCCAAGCGGCCAACATAATGATTGAAACCCCAAAGCAACCAACCAAGAAAACCATCAAGGCCAGAATCACAGCGTATTGGTTGGGTGAGGACGAGTTTGGCTACAAAAGCTCTACTGGAAAACGGTTAGTCTCTGGCAAGTCTTGTGCAGTAGACCCCAAAATTATTCCCTACGGAACGACCCTACTAATTGAGGGCAAGGCATACCACGCTCACGACACCGGGACGGCAGTAATCTCACGGAAGGCATCGGGCAAAACCAAGCTCCCAGTTATCGACCTTTTCTACGCAACTGAACGGCAAGCAAAGAGGGAACTGGCAAGAGTGGGACGGACAGCACTTGTGGAAATCCAATGAACCACCACCAAGGCCAAGACCCAGCCGACAGCATCTTGGCATCCTATACGCCCAATATGGCTGACCACATCGACACCCTAGAAGATCGTGTGAAGGAACGGCTTGCCCAGATGAAGGCGATGAATCCCAGCATCGACCTCGACCAACTAGCCAAGCTCACGGCAGAGGTGGTGGAGCAGACGATTAAGCACGAAGGAGATTCCCAGATGTTGAGGCATAGGCGGGACGACACCTTGGACGAAGCACTACTAGCCCTAGCATCGAACCGAAGCCCAGACAGCCTAACCTCAATCGCAAAGCGTTACATCAACCCAAGCACGGGCAAGCCCTATACGAGAGCGGCTATTTCGGCACGGCTTACGGAATTGAGCCAACGGACTGGCCTAGTTTTACGCATCCAACGGAGCGAAAGGGTACGGCAGATTTACAAGGAACGAGCCTTGAGAGTCCACAAAAAGAGGCGGGAGGAATGCCCAAAATGGAACGCAGAAGCGTGGGCAAAAGGCATTAAAAAGCGAGGAAAAAAACGGTGACAACTGGGTCAAAAGTAGTGTGTGTGGACGACAGATTCCCACCCGACATCCTCGCCTTTTACAACGCCCTACCAATCAAGGATAGGCAATACACAATAAGGGGCATAGGCATAGGGATAGCATTGAACGGAGAGGCGGGGGAGGTGGTGGTCTATTTAGAGGGCTTAAACAACCCCTGCTCAACTACACCCCCTAACCCGGAGCGAGGCTTTGCACAGCATAGGTTCAGAGAGATTGAGCCATCCCCAGCGGAGGAGGCAGAAATTGAGGAGCTTGAGGAGGCTCTAGCCTAGCCCAAAAAACCAAGCCTTTTTAACCCACGAAACCACAACCACAACCACAGAAAGACATCCTAAAAATGAGCGAAAAACAGATAGGTATGGAGCTACAAAAAACGGTGAGGCTTTTAGACAAGGCCAAGCAGAACGCAATCGAGCAGATGGGGGAGGCCATCGGACTGGCGGCAGACGCAGGGGACATCCTCCTATCGGCAAGGGTGGAGGGGCTAGACCTCGACACCATCCAAGAGGTAGCTGGAATAAACGGTGAGCAAGCTAGGCGGTATGAGCGTGTGGCAAAGGCAAGGCCATCCCTCCAAGCCCCTACCCCCGGTGGCCTCAAACAGTTAGCCCTATGGACTGGCTTGCTACCCGACCCCATCGAGACCTCGAACCCTAAAGCCGAGCAAGCGTGGCACTCCTACATTATCAAGGCTCGCCAATGGCTTGCCCGCAAGACCCCTGCCCAATGGACACCCGCACAGCGTACCCAGTTCGTTGAGGAGGCACGACCCATAGTCGAGGCCTATAAGGAAGCAGGGGGCGAGCTATGACAAAAGTGATACGCTACTTACGCAAGTTTTTACACAAGGCACAAGTGCGACTTAAACAAGCAGGGTCGTTGATTATAGGGTACTTACGCAAGATAGGGTCAATAGTGCGTGGTATCAACAAGTTAGGAGACTCCTATAACGCAAAATGCACCCAAAACAGGTTCCGAC
>Ga0208916_10000963_pt1 | contig 12641 bp, 10 predicted proteins | sample DEB19_08_DNA_5_FD_184523 | JGI IMG/M metagenome (GOLD analysis project Ga0208916, IMG submission 184523) | Aqueous microbial communities from the Delaware River and Bay under freshwater to marine salinity gradient to study organic matter... | ecosystem: Environmental > Aquatic > Marine >... | reverse complement strand
ATTGTAGCAGCCAAGCGGAAATAAAAAATCCCGAAGCGTTGAGGCCATCGGGATTTTAGTTTTTTAATAAAGCAGTTTTATAAAACGCCTCGAACTATTTCATCAACAACGCTAGGATCTAATAAGGTAGAAGTGTCGCCTACACTTTTCAATTCCCCTTCTGCTACTTTGCGTAAAATGCGTCGCATAATTTTACCAGATCTTGTTTTAGGCAATCCAGAAACAAATTGAATTTTGTCCGGTTTTGCAATGGGACCAATAATTCTTGTTACCGTTTGTAGAATATCTTTTCTAATCATATCGGCAGTTCCATGCGTGTCTTGGCCATGAGAACCTGTGTATATTACATAAGCATAAATGCCTTGTCCTTTAATGTCATGAGGATAACCTACTACTGCACTTTCTACCACACCTGCGTGCATATTAATTGCATTCTCCACTTCGGCAGTTCCTATACGGTGTCCACTCACATTCAATACATCATCTACACGTCCTGTAATTCTAAATTGTCCGTCTTCTGTTTTTAAAGCACCGTCACCCGTGAAATACAAGTTCTCATAAGTTGCAAAATAATTAGTTCTGCATCTTTCATGATCTCCGTAGGTAGTTCTCAAAATTGCAGGCCATGGTTGTGTGATACATAAATTACCACGATAAACTCCGTCCTCCATTTCTGTCACTTCAACTCCTTTATCGTCTACTAAAATACCTTTTACTCCAGGCATTGGATAAGTTGCCCATCCTGGTCTGCCAGGTGTGATACCTGCCATATTAGATATTAAAATACCACCTGTCTCAGTTTGCCACCAAGTGTCTACAATTGGACATCTTTTCTTTCCAATATTTTCATCATACCAATGCCAAGCTTCTTCGTTAATAGGTTCTCCCACTGTTCCAAGAACTTTCAAACTACTTAAGTCATGATCTTTTACAGGACCTAAGCCAAATCCCATTAAGGAACGAATAGCGGTTGGAGCAGTATATAAAATGTTTACTCTGAATTTGTCAATGATATCCCAGAAACGACCAGCGTCTGGAAAGGTTGGTATACCCTCAAACATTAAGGAAGTTCCACCTGCGCTTAATGGTCCATAAATAATATAGCTATGTCCTGTAATCCAACCTACGTCTGCGGTACAGAAGAAGATATCATTTGGTTGATATTGAAACACATTTACAAAAGTGTAGTTAGTGTATATCATATAACCTGCAACACTATGTACAACACCTTTAGGCTTTCCGGTAGAACCTGATGTATATAAAATGAATAAAGGATCTTCTGCGTCCATTTGTACAGGCGCTACTAGTGGTAAACCTTGAGATTCTACTTTTTTAATTTCGTCTTCCCACCAAACATCACGTCCTTTAATCATGGACACTGCGGTTCTTGTTCTAGTACAAACAATTACACGTTTAATAGTTTTATTTCCAATTAAAGAATCGTCTATTACAGATTTTAGTGGAATGTCTTTAGCTCCTCTATAGGCGCCGTCGCAGGTGATTATAAATTCTGCTTTTGCGTCTTCTAATCGGTCTGCAATACTTTGAGCAGAAAATCCACCAAAAATTACACTATGTATGGCGCCAATTCTTGCACAAGCCAAAACTGCAATACTTAATTCAGGAATCATTCCCATGTAAATACAAACACGGTCACCTTTTTGAACGCCATTGTTTAAAAGCACTTGGGAAAACTGGCAAACTTTTAAATGTAGTTGTTTATAGGTTATAATGCGATGATGTTCCTCTGGATCATTGGGTTCCCATATCAACGCTGGTGTATCTCCGTCCTTTTCTAAATGACGATCCAAACAGTTTTCGGTAATATTTAATTTTCCACCTTTGAACCACTCTATTTTTGGGTCTTTAAAATTCCAATCTAATGCGTTGTCCCATTTTTTACTCCAGGTAAAATTTTCTGCAATCTCACTCCAGAAGGCTGCTGGATTTTCAATACTCTGCTTGTAAGCTTCGTGATAAGCTTCAAGATTTTTAATTTGATAAGGGTAACTCATTACTGTAGTTATAAAATGTGTACCACAATTTACATTTTTCAGTTTAAATATTTAACTTGAATTATTACTTGCTAAAAAATAAATTATGAATGGTACTAAACAGCCCAGCAAAATCGCTTTTGTAATTGGGGCATCTTCGGTGGGAACGCTAATTGAGTGGTATGACTTTTACATATTTGGAATGTTAGCAACCATATTATCAAAACAATTTTTCCCCGCAGACGCAGGTACAGCAGCACTTTTAAGCACATTAGCTATTTTTGCAGCTGGTTTTATTGTACGTCCATTTGGCGCATTGGTGTTTGGGCGCTTAGGTGATTTAATTGGAAGAAAGCATACTTTTTTACTGACATTAATCATAATGGGTGGATCCACTTTTGCAATTGGATTAGTACCTGGTTTTAAAACTATAGGTTGGTTAGCGCCAATTTTAGTTTTAATCCTTCGTTTATTGCAAGGTTTGGCGCTTGGTGGAGAATATGGAGGTGCTGCCACTTATGTAGCGGAACATGCTCCAGAAGGGCAAAGAGGATTTTGGACCAGTTGGATTCAAACTACGGCTACACTTGGTTTATTTTTAGCATTGGGCGTGATTATTTTAATTCGTTCTAATCAAGGAGTTGAACAATTTAGCGCAGAGTGGGGTGGATGGCGCTATCCATTTTGGATTTCAATAATTCTAGTAGGAGTTTCTGTATTGATTAGAATGAAAATGAGTGAGTCTCCTATGTTTACAAAATTGAAATCGGAGGGCAAGACTTCGAAGAATCCTTTAAAAGAAAGTTTCGGGAATAAAGCAAATTTTAAAATGGTACTGTTAGCTTTATTTGGAGCAGTTATGGGCCAAGGTGTAGTTTGGTATACTGGACAGTTTTATGCACAAAGCTTTATTGAAACTGTTTGTAAAATTGATTTTATACAATCGCGTAATATCATGCTAGTAGCTATTTTAATGGCTACTCCTTGTTTTGTTTTATTTGGATGGCTAAGTGATAAAGTAGGAAGAAAATGGATTATGTTAATAGGTATGTTAGCTGCTGTATTGACCTATAGGCCTATCTATAAAGAGTTTATCAATATTACGTCCGCTTCTAATCGTACACAAATTGTTGACCTAAGACTAACCAATACAATCACTGCGTTTCCAATTATCGATACTAAAGACAAAACAAAATTATATATCAAACAACAATCCGATACTACTTATTTAGATGGATCTGTTTTTAAATATTTCAAAACAGATACTATGATTTTAGTATCACCTGTGGACGGAACAAGACCCCTGACTTTAATTAATCCTGATATGATAAAGTATAAGTCGCCTAAGCCAAATGTAGTAGTTGAAAAAACCATGGGTCGTGCAGCTTATTGGGATTTAATATGGTTAGTGTTTATACAAATTGTATATGTAACTATGGTGTATGGTCCAATTGCTGCTTTTTTAGTGGAAATGTTCCCTACTAAAATAAGATACACTTCCATGTCCTTACCTTATCATATTGGTAATGGCGTTTTTGGCGGGCTGGTTCCATTTTTAGGAACCTTAATTGTAGAGTTTACTAAATCTCCATTACATCCAAATGGGGATGTACTAGCTGGACTATGGTACCCTATTGGGGTAGCAGCGGTTTGTTTTGTTATTGGTATCATTTATTTACAAAACAAAATTGACAAGGATGTGATGGATTAAGTGCTTAAATGGCTTTATTAAATTAATGAAAATTAGAAATATGAATAGTATAAAGAAATTACTTGGATATGTTTGGATGATTATTGCACCAGCTATTATTTGCTTTTTAGTTTACGAAGCAGTTACCAAAATAACAGCGTCGTCAGAAGCAACAAGGTCGAACGTTATATTACAGTGGGTAATCATTCTACTCATTTTCACACCCATATGCGTTGGCTTTTTTATTTTCGGTAAATATGCTTCAGAGGATGCGTATGCGCATTTGCCTTCGAATTCTGAGGAATTAGAAAACTAGAAAATAAAATACATTTCATTTTAGTTAAGTACTTTTGGGTATGTCTTTAAACGTACATCAAGTAAGTAAAAAATACAATAGTCAGGTGGCTGTTGACGCTATTTCCTTTTCCATAAATAAAGGGGAGATTGTTGGATTTTTGGGCCCCAACGGCGCTGGGAAAAGCACTACCTTAAAAATGATTGCGGGTTTCTTAGTTCCCGACAATGGAATCATTACAATTAATGGGGTGTCAGTTATTGAGGATCCAATTGCCGCTAAAAAACTAATTGGCTATTTGCCCGAATCCAATGCTTTGTACGAAGATTTATATGTAAAAGAATATTTACAATTTTTAGGAAATGTTCATCAGGTAGATCAACTTGCAAATAGAATTGAAAAAGTGGTGGATCAGCTTGGACTAGGATCCATGCAACAAAAAAAAATAGGCCAACTTTCAAAAGGGTATAAACAAAGGGTAGGCATTGCTGCTGCAATTTTACACGAACCTGCTTTATTATTATTGGACGAGCCAACTTCTGGTTTGGATCCAAATCAACTCATTGAAATTAGGAGTATCATAAAATCATTAAGTACTAATTGTATGATTTTATTTTCAACACATATATTACAAGAAGTTACCGCAATCTGTTCCAGTGTATTAGTATTGCATGAAGGAAAATTGGTTGCAAATGAACCAATCGAGACGTTGCTTAAACCAATGACTAATAATTTGCGTGTTAGTTTTGAAGACGATATAAGTTCGCTGAAAGACCAAATGGGGGAATTAAGTCCATTTGTAATGTCTATTGACAAACATCTGTTAGTACTAAAATTGGATGCTAATATAGATGTTAAGAAAAAGATAATGCAGCTTGCAATTGATAAAGGCTTGAATATACAGCGTTTACAGACAGAGGAAGCTAGTTTAGAAGAAATCTTCAAATTGCTTACCCATTAAAAAAAAGGTGTAAATTGCGGTCTCGAATTATAATATCATTATTGTAGAAAATAAATAATCAAACTATGAGTTACATTGTTGAAGTCAAAGCAAGACAAATTTTAGATAGCCGCGGAAATCCTACTGTTGAGGTAGATGTATTAACAGACGAAGGAGCTTTAGGCCGTGCTGCTGTTCCAAGTGGAGCAAGTACTGGTATCCATGAAGCTGTAGAATTAAGAGACAACGACAAAAAGAAATATGTTGGAAAAGGTGTTTTAAAAGCTTGTAAGAATGTAAACGGTGCTATCGCAGACGCAATCACTGGTTTTGATATTACAGCACAAGCTGCGATTGACCAAGTTATGATTGATTTAGACGGGACTCCTAATAAAAGCAAGTTTGGTGCTAATGCAATTTTAGCGGTAAGTATGGCCGTTGCAAAAGCAGCAGCAGACGAAGCTAATCTTCCTTTATACAGATATATTGGTGGTACAAATGCAAGAACATTACCAATGCCAATGATGAATATCTTAAATGGTGGTGCGCACGCAGATAATAAAATTGATTTTCAAGAGTTCATGATTGTACCAGTAGGTGCACCTAGCTTTAGCGAAGGTTTACGTTGGGGAGTAGAAATTTTCCACCAATTAAAGAGCACTTTAAAGAAGAAAGGATATAGCACAAATGTAGGTGACGAAGGTGGATTCGCTCCAAACATTCAAAGCAACGAAGAAGCAATTGAAACTGTATTAGAAGCTATACAAGCTGCTGGATACAAGTCTGGTTCTCAAATTGCAATTGCAATGGATGCGGCTAACAGTGAGTTATGGAACGCTAAGAAAAAGAAATATGTTTTCCATAAGAGCTCTGGTAAAGAAATGAGTTCTGACCAATTGGTTAAATATTGGGAAACTTGGGTTAAGAAATATCCTATCGTTTCTATCGAGGATGGTATGGCAGAAGACGATTGGGCTGGTTGGAAAAATTTAACAACAACTATTGGAGATAAGTGTCAATTAGTTGGAGATGATTTATTCGTAACAAATGTAGAGCGTTTACAAACTGGTATCGATAAGAAAATTGCAAACGGTTTATTAGTTAAAGTAAACCAAATTGGTACTTTAACAGAGACTATCAATGCAGTTAGCTTAGCACAACATAACGGATACAACACGATCATGTCTCACAGAAGTGGTGAAACAGAAGATACTACAATTGCTGACTTAGCAGTTGCATTGAACTGTGGTCAAATTAAGACTGGTTCTGCTTCTCGTACCGACCGTATGGCTAAATACAACCAATTAATCCGTATCGAAGAGCAATTAGGAGAAACTGGTGTATTCCCAACAAAAGGAAAATTGAAGTTTGGTAACAAATAATTCAAAGGAATGAATAGCAAAAGGCTCCGAGTAATCGGGGCCTTTTTTCTTTTTGAGTATTAGCAGAACTATGTTAATTTTACTCCAATTCAAGTTTATGTCAGCAGTAAAAAAAATTATTCCATTCATAACTAATCGTTATTTAATTGTAACGCTAGTATTTGTGATATGGATGTTATTTTTTGATCAACGAGATTTTTTCTTGCAAAGAGAAAGAAGTGCTGAATTGAAAAAAGTAGAAGCAGCTAAGAAATACTATCAGGACGAGATTAATAATACTAAAAGTCAGTTAGAGAATTTACAAAATAACCCTGCTTCTATTGAGAAGTTTGCTAGAGAACGTTATTTATTAAGACGTGAAGGGGAAGAAGTTTATTTATTTGAAGACAGTGCTAAAACAGGTTCTGAAAACAAATAATAAATTCAAGTTAGGCTTATTATGAAATTACAAGAACGCTATCAAAAAGTAATTGACTATTTTCTGGAACATGTTCCTGTTGCCGAAACAGAGCTAACTTATGACAATCCTTTTCAATTATTAGTTGCTGTTATTTTGTCTGCACAATGCACCGACAAGCGTGTAAACCTTACTACGCCTGCCATTTTCAAGCAATACCCTACGCCACAAAAAATGGCCGAGGCTAGCTTTGATGATTTATTTTTATTAATAAAAAGCATTTCTTACCCCAGTAATAAAACCAAACATTTAATTGGCATGAGTCAAAAGCTCCTACATGATTATGTAGGTGAAGTACCGATGACGGTGGAGGAGTTAATTACGTTACCTGGAGTAGGAAGAAAAACTGCGAATGTAATTACCAGTGTTATTGACGAACAGCCCAATATGGCGGTGGACACTCATGTAAATAGATTAAGTAAAAGGATAGGGCTCGTGCCGCAAACAGCAACAACACCATTAGCAGTAGAGAAAGCTTTAATTAAACGTATTCCTCCAGCCTTGGTTCATAAAGCGCATCACTGGCTAATATTACATGGCAGATATGTGTGTACAGCAAGAAGCCCTAAATGCGCGGATTGCGGCATAAAGGGCTTCTGTAAATATTATGAAAAATTATAAGTATTTCTCAATTTCAGTCACCAACTCGTGTTTAGTAATTGGCACCCCCATAATTTTATTGTATCCTTTTGCGTCTACAAAATATTGATCGCGGATAATTTTAATTAATTGACCATTATTAATTTCTGGAATTAAAATAGTTTCAAAATTTTTCAAAATATCACCTAAATTCTTAGGGAAAGGACGCATGTATTTAATATGTGCATGACTCACTTGCTTACCTTGATTTTGTAATTGCATAGCAGCACTCTTAATAGTACCATAAGTAGATCCCCATCCTAGTACCAACACTTTTCCTTTATCTGCGCCAGTGTCAATAGTTTGTAAAGGAATGTAGTCTGCAATTTTAGCCACTTTAGCGTCTCTCATTTTAATCATGAATTCATGGTTCTCTGAGTCGTAGCTTACATTACCAGTTTCATGTTGTTTTTCCAAACCACCAATACGATGTTCTAATCCTGGTGTTCCAGGAACAGCCCAGGGTCTTGCTAATTTTTCATTACGCTTGTAGGGTAAATATTTTGCTTCACCTTCATCCAATTCAGTTTTGAATTTAACTTCAATAGTTGGAATATCAGCAGCTTTAGGGAATTTCCAAGGCTCAGCACCATTGGCAATATAACCGTCACTTAATAAAATAACAGGCGTCATATGTTGTAAAGCAATTCTAACTGCTTCATAAGCCATATGGAAACAGTCACTTGGAGTAGCCGCTGCGAGCACTGGAATAGGGGCTTCCCCATTTCTTCCATAATAAGCTTGCATCAAGTCACTTTGTTCTGTTTTAGTAGGCAAACCTGTAGAAGGACCACCTCTTTGAATATTTACAATTACTAATGGAATCTCCAACATAGTGGCAAGGCCAATAGCTTCTGTTTTTAATGCCATGCCTGGTCCAGAAGTAGTAGTTAAGCCAATAGCTCCACCATAACTTGCACCAATAGCAGCTCCAATACCAGCAATCTCATCCTCTGCTTGGAACGTCTTCACTCCAAAGTTTTTATACTTGCTCAATTCATGAAGTATATCAGTTGCAGGGGTAATTGGGTAAGAACCTAAAAATAAAGTCAAGCCACTTTTTTGAGCAGCGGCCACTAATCCCATAGACAAAGCTTGGTTTCCCATGATACTTCTATAAGTACCAGGCTCCATTGTTGCTTTCTCAACTTTATATCTTGTATTAAATAATTCAGTTGTTTCACCATAGAAATATCCTGCTTTTAAAACATCGATATTGCTTTTTAAAATAGTTTCTTTCTTGCCAAATTTCTCTTTTAAGAAACTGATAGTAGTATCTAAATCTCTATTGTATAACCAATAAATTAATCCTAATACAAACATGTTTTTCGCACGATCTCTTTCTTTAACTCCTAATTCAGTATGTGCAGCTAATGCTTCTCGAGTTAATTTTGTTACGTCTACTTTTGTTAAGTCGTAACTGTCTAAACTGCCGTCCTCTAAGGGATTCACGCCGTCGGTATAAGCCGCAAGACGTAAATTTTTAGTATCAAATCCGTCAATATTTGCTATAATTTTCCCCCCTTTTTTTAAATTTTTTAAATTTACTTTTAAGGCTGCTGCATTCATAGCAACTAATACATCACAAACATCACCTGGTGTATAAACTCTATCCGAACTAAAATGAAGTTGAAAACCACTAACTCCAGGAAGCGTTCCTATTGGAGCACGAATCTCTGCAGGAAAGTCTGGAAAAGTGGCTAAATCAATTCCTAATAATGCGGTGTTATTAGTAAACTGTTGACCTGTTAATTGCATCCCGTCGCCACTATCACCAGCGAATTTGATAACAACATCTTGTAATACAACGTCTTTTTGCATATGCATTAATTTGAAGGTAAAGTTACAGTTTACCCTGCCTAAAACCTTAATTATTTATAAGATTATTATCATATGTTGGTTACCTTTGTAGCTTCAATTTCAAGGTAAAATAATGATTGGCTTATTTTTTAACATATTGACCCAAGTGCTTTTTCTCATTGTTGGGAATCCTCAAAGACTTTTTACTCATTTGGTCCAAGTGAATGAAACGCCAGTTGTCATTGTTCAACAAAAAGAGCCAGAGTTGGCAGATAGTTTGGTTAAGCATATTTATTTAAGTTTTGACGATGGTCCGTTGCCAGGCACCTCTAATTGTGTTGACATTTGCGCCAATCAAAATGTATCAGCTACTTTCTTTGAAGTTGCTTTTCATGAATCTAGGAGTAATTATGGCAAACAACTATATCAAAAAATATTGAAAAATGACAGACTGTTTGATATATCAAACCATAGTTTTTCACATGCTTTTTTTGGAGATTATTTGGACTATTACCACCAGCCAGATTCGGCATTAGCAGACTTTAATAAAGCGAAGCAAATACTGCATCCCAGAAATAATATGGTGCGATTGCCTGGAAATAATGCTTGGAATACACAAACTGAAAAAAGAGCAAGCGGATTAGTGCGCCCCCTAGTTCATAAATTGGATAGTGCAGGTTATAATGTGATAGGATGGGATATGGAATGGCATTTTAATAAATCAGGCAGACCAGTGAATAGTCCAGAATATATTGCTTCATTGGCCGATAGTTTGTTTTTTTATAATAAAACCAAGACCAAGAATCATTTGGTTATTTTAATGCATGATGTCATGTTTAGAGCACCGGCAGACTCTGTGAAATTGAGTAGTTTGATTTCGCTTTTAAAGCAAAGACCTGATTTTCGATTCAGAAAGCTAAGTAGCTACCCCAACTTGAAGAAATAAGCGGGGATTAACCTTTTTTTAAGGCAAGCAATTGTCAAATACCTAAACTATTTTGTATTTTTATATTAGATAAAATAAACATAATTATATGTCAGCATTTAAAACAGGGAATCCAACCTTAACGGAGAAAATTTTTGATAAAAGTATTCATGAAACTGCAGGCGCTTTTGGCGTTATGAGTATTCGTGGAACTATGAATAAATTCGGCTTTCTATTAGTAATGGTAATGGCTTCAGCAATGTATAGCTGGAATTTATATGCGGAAGGGAATACTGCAACAGTAACCACTTTGATGATTGCTGGCGCTATAGGAGGATTAGTACTTGCCATAGTTATGATGTTTAAACCTAATTGGTCGGGATATATTGCGCCTGCTTATGGAATTTTAGAGGGCTTGTTTATTGGAGGTATTAGTGCTTTCTTTAATCAAATGTTTGCTAAGACGCATCCAAATTTAGTTTTACAAGCGGTGGGTTTAACATTGGGCGTTGCATTGTCTATGTTCTTGTTATATAATTTTAGAATTATTACTGTAACCAACAGATTACGTTCTATAATCATGTCAGCAACAATGGGTATTGGATTATTTTATTTAATTACTTGGATCTTAGGCATGTTTGGTGTGAATATGGGATTTGCTTTTGACAATTCACTTTTAAGTATTGGTATTAGCTTATTTATTGTGGGTATTGCTGCAATGAATTTATTATTAGACTTTGATTCTATTGAAAAAGCGGCAGAAATGGGAGCTCCTAAATTTATGGAATGGTATAGCGCGTTTGCCTTATTAGTAACTTTAGTTTGGTTGTATTTAGAAATTTTAAAATTATTGAGTAAGCTAAGCTCAAGAGACTAATCTGTAATGCAATACCAACGTGGCAACTTAGACAAAGACCAACTAATTCATTTTTATCGTTCCATGGTTTGGCCAAGAATGATAGAAGAAAAAATGTTGGTATTATTACGTCAAGGAAAAATAAGTAAGTGGTTTAGTGGTATTGGCCAGGAAGCGATTTCGGTGGGTGCAACATTGGCAATGGATCCAACAGAATGGATCATGCCTTTACACAGAAATTTAGGCGTTTTTACAGGTCGTGATATGTCGTTGGTGGACATGTTCAAACAATGGCAGGGCGATAGAGATAGTTTTAGTAAAGCAAGAGAACGTAGCTTCCACTTTGGAAGCAAAGCGCATCATATATGTGGGATGATTTCCCATTTAGGTCCTCAGTTAGCTATTGCAGACGGCGTGGCATTGGCTTATCAGCAGCGTGGACAATTAAAAGCCACCCTAGCATTTACAGGTGACGGTGGAACCAGCGAAGGAGATTTTCATGAAGCATTAAATGTGGCAGCTGTTTGGAATTTACCAGTCATTTTTATTATTGAAAATAATGGATACGGATTAAGTACGCCTACTAATGAGCAATACGCATGTGATTATTTAGTGGACCGTGCGAAAGGATATGGAATGGAAGGTATTCGTATTGACGGCAATAATATTTTAGAAGTGTATGAAACCATTAAAGGGGTTAGAGAATATTGTATTAATAATCAGAAGCCTTATTTAATTGAGTGTACAACATTTAGAATGCGTGGCCATGAGGAAGCAAGTGGTACAAAATATGTTCCACCTGCATTAATGGAGGAATGGGCAAAGAAGGATCCTATTAAAAATTATGAACAATATTTAATAAGTCAAAACTTACTTAGCGAAACGGAAGTGGAAAGTATTCGTGCTGAAATGAAAGCGCAGATAGAATCGGATTTAGAGAAAGCAATGGAGCCGGTAAATTTTACGCCAACAATACAAGGAGAATTAGCAGACGTTTTTGCACCTGCTATTGAAACAGGTGTAGTAGCGTATGAAAATTTATTAAATATTGAGGAACAGTTTGAAGCCGGTACAACTAGTAATAAAAAATTCATACAAGCCATAAGTGAGGCCTTAAAGCAAACCATGGAACGTTATCCTGAAATGGTTATAATGGGTCAGGATATTGCAGAATATGGTGGCGCTTTTAAAGTGACGGAAGGTTTTGTTGAATTATTTGGAAAGCAAAGAGTGCGCAACACGCCAATATGCGAGAGCGCCATTGTGGGAACAGCATTGGGATTAAGTTTAGAAGGAATCAAGTCGGTGATGGAAATGCAATTTGCAGATTTTGTAACCGTTGCATTTAACCAGATTGTAAATAATTTAGCTAAGATACATTACCGATGGGGACAGCATGCCGACGTGGTAGTGCGAATGCCAACAGGCGGTGGCGTGGGAGCGGGTCCATTTCACTCACAGTCTAATGAAGCATGGTTTACACATGTGCCAGGATTAAAAGTGGTATATCCATCCAATCCAGCTGACGCAAAAGGATTATTAATTGCCGCATTATTAGACCCGAATCCTGTTTTATTTTTTGAACACAAAGCATTGTATCGCCGTATTGAAGCCGAAGTGCCAAATGAATATTATCAAGTGCCCATTGGTAAAGCAGTTATGG
>Ga0208916_10000961_pt1 | contig 12656 bp, 18 predicted proteins | sample DEB19_08_DNA_5_FD_184523 | JGI IMG/M metagenome (GOLD analysis project Ga0208916, IMG submission 184523) | Aqueous microbial communities from the Delaware River and Bay under freshwater to marine salinity gradient to study organic matter... | ecosystem: Environmental > Aquatic > Marine >... | reverse complement strand
GTCTACCGGACTGTCCCGAAGGGCGTGCGGGCGAACCTCTTGTGGCGCAGGGAGGTGTTGCGTTGGGGTGCGGAGAGCGAGCGCGGGGCGAACGAGTTGGTGGAGATGTGCCGTCGGGACGTGCGGTTTTTCGCGAATGCGTTCTGTTGGCTGCACGAGCCTCGCCCGAACTTGGGGATGCCGAGTTCGTTGCCGTTCGTGACGTATCCGTATCAGGACGAGGCGTTGCTGGAGGTGGATGCGTGCTTGGGGCAGGAGGACTTGGTGATCGAGAAGAGCCGCGACATGGGGGTGTCGTGGCTGGTGTTGGTGGCGATGGTGAGGAGGTGGCTGTTCGAGTTCGAGCAGACGTTCGGGTTGACGTCGCGGACGGAGGATTACGTTGATAATGGTGGCGACCCGAAGAGCCTGTTCTACAAGGTGCGGTTCATCGTGGATCGGTTGCCGATGTGGATGTTGCCGGGGAGGGGTGCGGACATCGCGCGGAAGCACATGGCGTTGGTGAACTTGGAGAACGGGAGCATCTTTGTCGGCGAGGCCCCGACGGCGAACATGTTCCGCGGCGGTCGGTTGACGGCCATGATGGCGGACGAGTTGGCGGCGTTCCCGCGGGACATGGGGTACGACGTGATGAGGTCGACGCGCGACGTGACGCCGTGCCGGATCTTTCCGTCGACGCTGGGGAAGAACGCGGGTGCGTTCGAGGAGGTGGCGTTGCGGACGTCGATCAGGAAGCTGACGCTGCACTGGTCGCGTCATCCGGAGAAGGCGAGGGGGGGGACGGTGCTTCCGAACGGGAAGCGGACGAGCCCGTGGTATGAGCGTGAGGTGTCGCGGTGCGTGAGTGCCGGGGAGGCCGCGCGGGAGTTGGACATCGACTATCAGGCGGCGACGAGCAGCTATTTCGATCCGTTGAAGCTGGCGACGCTGTCGACGTACACGCGGAGGGCGTTGCGGACGGGGATCTTGCAGGTGAATGCCGACACCGGTGAGGTGTTGCAGTGGAAGGACGACGCGCGCGGGAGCGGTCGGCTGTGGGGGAGCTTTGACCTGAACGGGATGTGGCCGCGGGACAGGGATTACGTGATGGGTGTGGACGTGTCGAGCGGGATCGGGAACACGAGTTCGGTGATTCAGGTGGTGGATGCGAGCACGGGCGAGCAGGTGGCGGAGTTCTGCGACGCGAACGTGTTGCCGCACCAGTTGGCGGTGCTGGCTGCGGGGTGGGGGGAGTGGTTCACGGGGAGGTCGGGTCCGGCGTTGTGCGTGTTCGAGAACGCTGGGCCGGGTCAGGTGTTCTGTTCGGCGTTGTGGCAGGTGGGGTATCGGCGGTTCTACATCAGGAAGGCTGAGGATGAGGTGGGGATGCCGAGTCTGACGAAGCTGGGGGTGCACCCGAACAAGGGGATCAAGGAGTGGATGATGGGTGCGTTCCGGCAGATGGTGTATGCGGGATCGCTGACGGTGCGGAGCAGGGAGGCGATCGACGAGATGAGGCGGTTCGTGTACACGGACAAGGGTTCGATCGAGCACACGGAGGCGATGAAGGGGGACGGGGCGACGGGTCGGAGCAACCACGGGGATCGGGCGAGCGCGTTGGCGCTGTGTGCGGTGGGTTTGGGCGGCTCGGGGATGAGGTTGGGTCAGCCGATAACGGAGGAGAGGCCGTTGGGCGACTTCGGGAGGCGCTTCGTCGCGCGTCAGAGGGCGTTGGCGTTGGCCGCACGCGATTCGGAAGGCTGGTGACATGGCACGTCGCGACATGGACAGGCTGAAGGTGTCGATGCGGTGGTCGCGTCAGGCGATGCTGCGGTATCGGCAGAAGCGGTTGGAGATGGTGCGGATCGTGCTGGGGGGTCACTGGAACGAGGCGAGCGTCCCGGACAGGCAGCCGCTGAACATGATCGAGCTGACGTTGCGGGTGTGGACGCGGAACCTGATCGCGCGTGCCCCGAAGGCGCGGGTGGTGGCGCGGCGGAAGCAGTCGCGCCCGCTGGCGAAGAGCTTCGAGCTGGTGATGGACGACGTCGTCAGGGAGATGGCGTTGGGGAAGTCGCTCGAGGCGGTGGTGGTGGACGCGATGTGGAGCCCGATGTCGGTGATGAAGTGCGGGATCACGGAGTCGGGTCTGAACGAGGCGATGGGTGCGTTGCATGACGCGGGGTTGCCGTATGCGGACCCGGTCGACTTCGAGGATCTCGTGGTCGACATGGCGGCGAACGACTGGGAGTCGATGCAGTACGTGGGGAACCGGTACGTGATGCCGCGGGAGGCGCTGCTCGGGTCGAAGCTCTTCAAGGTGAAGGAGAAGGATCTCGCCGAGACGGCCAACCCGGTGTTCTACGGGGAGTTCGGCGAGGAGCGGACGCAGGATCTCCAGAAGCAGGGAGTCGGCTGGAGCGGGGACCGCTTCACCGAGCCGATGGTGCAGCTTCAGGACGTCTGGATGACGCGCGACCGCTGCATGTACACGTTCGTCCTCGATGACGGCGGTCAGGTGATCGGCGACGCGATCCGCGAGGCCGAGCTGGACTGTCCCGAGGAGGGGCCGTACGTCCAGTTGAAGTACGGGAAGGGCCGGATGCTGATGGGGTTGCCGCCCTTGGCGAACCTGCGGGACCTGTCGGATGCGATGAACGCGAGCTTCCGGAAGCTGATGAGGCAGCAGGCGCGCCAGAAGGTCGTCGGGATCGTGCAGTCCGGGAACGACAAGGACGCGACGACGATCAGGGATGCGTCGGACGGGGAGATCGTCCCGGTCGAGCGTCCGGGCGACGCGCGGGAGATGAAGTTCGGAGGGATCGACCAGGCGAGCCTCGTGTTCGCCATGCAGATGAAGGACATGTTCTCGTTCCTCGCCGGCAATCTGGTCGCGCAGGGCGGCTTGGGCGAGGTGGCTGACACGCTTGGACAGGACGAGATGATCCGTGCGAGCGCGTCGCAGACGATCGCGGACATGCAGGCGACGACGGTCGAGTTCGCGAAGCGGGTGTTGAGGCAGGTGGCGACGTACGTCTGGTACGACCCCGAGCGGACGTATCTGGTCGAGAAGCCGATCGGGGACAGCGGTATCACCATTCCGGTCGACGTGAAGCCGTCGGACCGAGAGGAGGCGTCATGGCTCGAGATGGAGTTCGACATCGTTCCGGGGTCCATGCAGGAGGAGTCCAACGCGCAGCGTCTGAAGAGCCTGATGGGCGCGTTCGACAAGCTGACGCAGGCGTACCCGGCGATCCAGCAGCAGGGATTGCAGCTGGACATGAAGGGTTTCAACGACCGGGTGGCGGAACTGTCGAACAACCCGGACATCGCGGATCTTCTGGTCCCGGCCGGGATGCCCCCGATGCCGCAGGGGATGGGTCAGGACGCCGAAGGCGTGGGCGGGGTTCCCCCCGGCGGGGCTCCTCCGGGCCAGATGGTCAGGAGTCCGCCGATGGCACCGACCACGCGGCGGGAGTACATCAGGAAGAGCACCGCGACGGGCGGGACCCCGGAGGCGAGGTCGACGGTGTTGCAGCAGGCGCTGGCCGGGAAGGGCGTGACGCCGCAGAACGCGGGGCTCCTGAGTCGGAACTCGTGACGATGTACAGGCGGAGCGTCGAGACGGGCAACTGGGTCGTTCAGGACCTGATCCGCCGGAAGGCGGGTGCGGAGTTGCAGGCGACGTTCGACGCGATCGACCTCCAGCCGGTATAACGTGGACTTCTTCTCCTCCTCTCACGGGGGCCGGGTGGCGCAGGGATGCGCGCCCGGCCCTTTTTCGTGCGCTGTGCGTTTGGGCAAGATGGCCCGCTTTCACGCAACCCGGCGGTTGCCGATAAGCGTTGCCATGCCGACGTACTGCTACCGAGACCCGCAAGGGGACTTGGTCGAGATCACGATGAGCGTGGCCGAGAAGGCCGAGCGCGAGCGAAACGGCGTCCTCGTCGAGGGCGGCGTCCGGTTGGAGCGCGACATCGCGGCCGAGCACGCACCGCAGCGCGGGAACGCCTTCTGCGGTGCCACATGGCCGATGGAATCGGACGCCTTGGGCGTGGCGTGCCCGTCGGAGATCCCGGCGGCGATGGCCGACGCGCGGGCGAGGGGCGTCAACCTGAACTTCACGCGCGACGGTCGCGCGATCCTGGAAAACCCGGCGCACCGCCGACAGGCGATGAGGGCGTACGGGTACTTCGACAAGGCGGGGTATTGCTGATGGACGAAAGCGAATACATGAAGTCGGTGGAGGGCGGGCTGATCGACCGCGCGGCGGCGACGCCGACGGACGCCGACAAGGCCGCGCTGGAACGGTTGGACATCTCCGACCCGTCGGGCGCGGAGGACGACGACGCGGGCGAGCCGCACGTCGAGGAGGAGGCGGAGGTCGCGCTGCCGGAGGGCGGCGAGGACGCGATGGAGGAGGCGCAGCGGTACGGATTCAGCCCGGACGAGGCGCGGATCCTCGCCGCGAACGGGCTCGTGACGCGCATCCGCTCGATGCGGGAGTCGATCGAGTCGAAGGGGAAGGGAACGGAACAAGGTCAGGAGGCCAAGGCCACCGAGCAGGCGGTCCCGGACGGAGCCGATCCGTCCGATGCGTCGCTCGTCGAGACGGTCAAGGCGCTCCGGCGGGAGCTTCAGGAGGTGAAGGCCCGATTCGGGCGCGTCCCGGACGCGATCGACGACCACATCATCGCCTCCGGTCGCGGGAGCCTGTTCGGCGACGGTCGCTACGTCGACCCGGACAGCCAGCATGCCGAGAACCGGACGCTGGTCCGCGACACCGTGGAGACGCTCGAGGCCGGACTCCGTGCCAAGGGCAAGGCGGTTCCGCCCGTTGCGGAACTGGTCAGGCGCGCGATGGCGATGAACTTCGGGGACGCCCCGAAGGACGCACGCCAGGCGGCCGTCTCCAAGCGACAGCAGAGTTTCACCGCACGCCCGTCGTCGGTGCGCGAGCCGGAGCTTCCCCTCGGGGAGGACCGTGCCCGCGCGTCGGTCGGGGCCAAGCTGCGGTCCTACGGATTCAAGGGGTAACAAGCCATGCCTTTGCAGGCAGAACAGATCAACGACCTCATCACCACCACGCTGAAGGATCTCGGCTGGCTGAAGTGGACCGACATCATGTCGAACCTTCAGGAGCACATCGCCCTTCCCCGCCTCCTCGACAAGAAGAAGGTCGGGTTCTCGGGCGGCACGGGCATCCAGTGGAACCTCCAGAAGACCCGCACGGGCAACGCCCGCATGACGGGCATGTTCAACACGGCGAACATCAACATCGCCGACACCATGACGACCGCGAACGCGCCGTGGCGGCACTGCACCACGGGCTACGTGTTCGACAAGCGCGAGTTCCTGATGAACTCCTCCTCGGCGACCCGCATCGTCGACCTCGTGAAGGCGCGCCGCGCCGAGGCGATGGTCGACCTCGCGGAGCTGCTCGAGGTTCAGTTCTGGGGCAAGCCGGCGTCGAGTTCCGACGAGAACATCTGGGGCGTCGGGCTCTACATCGTCTACGACAACTCCGCGACGGCGGGCACGTTCGCGCTCAACACGTCGCTCCCGAGCGGGTTCTCGGATGTCGCTGGCATCGTCCCGTCGACCGTCACCCGCTGGGCGAACGGATCGGGCAGGTACTCGACGATCGACACCACGAACGCGACCACGAACCTGATCCGCCTGTGGCGCACGGCCAACCGCAAGTCGGGCTTCAAGAGCCTGCCTGCGGCTGGCGTCCCGCAGTACGCGATGGGCTCGCCGCGCTACGAGCACTTCGTCAACGAGGCGACGATCAACCAGCTCGAGTACGTGCTGATGCAGCAGAACGACAACCTCGGGAGCGACCTGGACTCGAAGAACGGCCAGACGACCTTCCAGCGGATGCCGGTCATCTACGTCCCGTACCTCGACTACTGCAACCAGAACCCGGTGTTCGGCATCGACTGGAACTCGTTCCAGCCGGTGTTCCTCGAGGGCAACTACATGGCGGAGTCGACGATCGGCGTGGGGCAGAACCCGCTCCAGCCGCTGGTCAGCTCGACGACCGTGGACACGACCCTGAACATCCGCTGCACCGACCGCCGCAAGAACTTCGTCCTCAGCGACAGCGCGAGCGCGATGAGCTTCTCGGCACTCACCTCGTAAGAAAGAACGGAGACAGATCCAATGTCATACCCCTTCGGATACAACAGCGCGAGCATCCTGTTCCCGCCGGACGGGCTGAACCCCGCGAACTACATGGTCGACATCGACCACATGTTCACGGTCGGCCTGACGGGCGACCCGTCGCTCGCGGCGAAGTACGTTCTCCGGCAGGAGAGCAGCACCAACGGCGGCACCGTGTCGATCCTGACCCAGACGGTCGACGGCCACCCCGGCATCGCGAACGTCGCGCCCGGCTCGGCGGCGGGTGGCCGCATCCAGATGGAAAGCGCGAGCTTCCTCTGTGCGGACGACAACCCGATCAAGCTGGAGGCGTACTGCTCGTTCGTGACGGGCGGGACGTACTTCATCGGCTGGTCGGAGCTTCGCGCGACCAACGCGACGGTAGGCACATCGTCGGGCTTCACCGCGACCGTCCACGGCGCGGGTTGCCTGATCCAGACCGACGACAAGATGGACGTGATCGCGTTGGGCGCTGGCGACACCGCGTCGACCAACCTGACCGACCAGTACACCTTCACCGCAGGCACCTGGTACCGGATCGGCGTCGAGACCTTCCCGCTGTACACGAACATCTACGTGAACGGCAAGATCGCGTCGAAGATCACGCACACCTCGCTGGCCGCGCTCCCCTGCACGCCATGCGTCGGTTGCCTCGGCTCCGGCACGACCAAGATCCTGTCCGTCGACTACATCGGCACCGCGACCGGCGTCGGCTGATCCATCACTCCCCTCTCCCCGTCCGTGCCGGAAACGACACGGGCGGGTTTCCCGCCAACACAGGAGCCAGAATGAAGCGAATCGCTTGGCTGATCGCGTCCGCAGTCTCCCTCGCAATCGCCGGTCTCAGCCACGGCGACGACGTTGTGCTGCACTCTTGGGGCGTCGAATTTGTCGAAACCTCGGGCAGTGACGTCGTCGCGCGCGACATGATCGTCGTAGACCCGTGGGAGTTCGACCTCGCGATCGACTACGCGATCGACTACGCGATCGAGGACCCGCCGACAGAGGACCCCGGCCCGGACATATGGGACTGCCTCGACGCGGCGCGTGCGGCCTGCACGTTCGGCGTGAAGCGGTTCTTCTTCTCGGCAGGTCCGCCTGAGGTCTGCGAGTTCGAGTGTGCGACCGGCACTGGCGGTGGATCGTGAACGCGACCGTCGTCACCGCATCGGAGAAGCGCGGCCCGATCGCGGCGTTCATGGCGAAGCACGTCACGGAAAGCAGGACGTTGAGCATTGAGGAGCCGGAAGGCTCCGACATGAACTCACCCTCGATCCAGACGACTAAGACGCACGTCGCGCTCCTCATCCCGAAGAACATGCTGTGGCTGATGCTGCTCGGCGGCGTCGTCGGCGGTCCGTCGCTGGCGACCTACCTCGCCAACCGCGCCGGCCTCGTGACGCAGACCGAGATGAAGACGGCGGTATCGGAGGCGGTCGCGGCGTCGCAGAAGGCAACGCAGGAATCGCTTCACGCGCTGATCGAGGACGCGGTGCGCAAGGCCGTCGAGAAGGCCGTCGACCCGATCGACAAGCGCGTGCGGACGATCGAGCGGAAGAACCCACCGAAGGAGACCCCATGATCCGGAACGCACTCTGCGGCCTCGCCGCGATGGTCGTCTTTCTTGCTGGCTGCGGCGCGACTCCAGCGCAACGCTGGGACGCGGCGACATCGGCGATGCAGACCGCCCGCGAGGTGACGATGACGCTCCACGTGGGCGGCGCGATCACCGACGACGACGTTCGCACCGTCCACAAGATCGACCTCGCCACGCGCGGGGCGCTCGACGTCGCGTACACGCAGCTCCCCGACGGCGGCGACACGTTCGAGAGCTACATGGCCGTCGCCCAGCAGGGCCTCATTGACGTCGCCAAGGTCTACGGCAAGCCCAAGGAGGTGAAGTGATGGACCCCATGACGATCGCAGCCGCGGTGACCGCGTTCTCGAGCCTCGCGAAGTTCATCGCGTCGCTGAAGGATTCCGACGTGACGCCCGAGCAGCTTCCGGTGAAGAAGGCGGCCGAGGACGTGAGCCGGCAGACGTTCGACGAGTACGTCGCGAAGCTGGGCGGATGAACGAGCCATCTCTGGCAAGGCGGGGGAGCGTCGAGGCGATGTCTCCCCCGCTTTCGTCTCCGTCCGTTGAGGCCGATATCTGACCTGTGGCCCAGTCGACGCTCAACCTCACGACGGCGGAGTTGCAGTCCTACGTCGCCCGCTTCTGCGGGATGAGTTCCACGACCTATTCGAGCCTCACGGCGTCGGAGCAGGCCGAGGTGGACCGGTTCGTGCGCGCCGGTCTGCGGCGCTTCTACAACCCTCCGCCTCTCGATGGCGAGCGTGTCGGGCACCAGTGGAGCTTCCTCTCCCCACGCGGGACGATCACGACCGTCGCCGATCAGGCGGCGTACGACCTCCCGGACGACTTCGCCGGGATCATCGAGGGCGTGCTGACGTGGGACACGGGCAACGCGAACCGCGAGCCGGTCCGGGTCGTGAGCGACGCGGTGTACAGGAAGGCGCTGCAGGTCGACACGGCGACGGGCAGGACGCGCATCGCGACGATCCTGCCGAAGTCAGACGCTGGCGACGTCGCGACGGACGGCACCCCCGACAACCCGACGGCGTTCGAGATCCTGCTGCACCCGATCCCCGACGAGGACGACCTCGTCCTGTCGTTTCGCTACATGGCGATCCAGGACGCGGTGACGAGCGGGATCGCCCCGATCGGCGGCGCGCTGCACGCGGACACGATCGTGGCGGCGTGCCGGTACGCGGCGTCGGAGATCGCGGAGCCGAAGCTCCAGCAGTACCACAAGGACATCTTCATGGAGCGGCTCGCGGCGAGCGTGTCGCTCGACAGGCGCATCACGAGCGTCAGTTCGCTCGGCTACAACGGCGACAACAGCGACGCCACGCGGTTCATCAAGCCGTTCCCGACGGCGACCGTGTACGGCGTCCAGTATTGAGGTGACAAGCCATGCAATTCGCAAATGTGTTCTCCGCGCTCAGGTCCATGTTCGCTTCCACGGGTGGGCGAGCTTTCGAGTGGTCGACATCCGCACCGTCAAACGGAGCCTCTGGATTCGCGGCCGGTGCGACATGGGTCCACTCGATCGCTGCCGGTTCCTCGAAGGAGTACATCAACGAGGGCACGGTCGCGAGCGCGTCGTGGGTCGTCAAGGGCACCCAGAGCTGAGTGATCCCACATGGCGACGATCGTCTCACTTGCCAAGCCGGGGACCGTCACGAGCGGCCTCATCCTGCCCGCGATCGGCGGCGGGAAGACCGACATCGCCGGCGTCGCGCAGGGCACGTTCCGCCTGCAGGCGCAGCGGTGGCGCATCGTGTCGGTGAACGGCGTGATGGAGACGACCGGCGACGGCGACCAGGCGGCGGCGTTCGAGGCGAACCTCCTGTTCGCGACGAAGGTCACGGTCTGGGGACACATGCTGGCCGAGCAGGCGCTCGGGTTCTCGTCGCTCAAGAGCACGTCCAACAACGGGACGTGGGCGATGAAGCTGGCGATGGGCTCGGCGCGGACGTTCTCTGCGTACGTCCTCTGCGAGGCGCTGGCGGTCGAGGCCGCGCACAACTCCGAGGTCGTCTCCGTGACGGCGGTGTTCCAGGTGACCAACACCAACCCGGCCGACATGGAGGGCACCTTGGGGAGCGCCGTGTGATGGACGAGAAGAAGAAGTGGAAGGACATCGAGGACGTTCCGGTGTCCGAGCTTCCCCCGCTGGCGGACCTGCCGAAGGAGGAGGTGCGGGCTGTCGCGTCCGAGGCGTCTCCGCCGTCGCAGCCGCAGTCTTCGGCCGCGTCGCCGGGTGGCGTCTACCAGTCGGACACGACGCTCCTGTCGATCCTCAACACCCTCACCCGCATCGAGCAGATGCTCTACCAGATGGCGAACTGACCCATGTCGCTCTCGACGATCGAGCTGGACATCCCCGGATCGTCGCTCACCTACGGCATCGCGTCGCAGTTCAACGACTACGCGGTGCGGGTGCATCTGGTGAAGTCGCAGACCACGCAGGACGCGGCGCTGACGGCGCTGCACACGTTGCAGGGCGTCGACTGGGACTATCACCACGTCATCCCGAACCTGCCGTTGCAGTCCGAGACGTGCCAGTACGCCGGCATCGACCGCTGGATGGTGACGCAGCGGTTCTGGCGCGGCCATTGGGACCTGAACAGGGAGTCGACGGCGATCCGCCAGAACTTCCGGTTCGAGGTGGACATGACGCCGGTGTTCATCAAGTCGAGCGCGTCGAAGACGAACGGCCTGCCGTACGTGTCCGATCCCGACCCGGCTGATTTCTACATGCTCCCACTGGAGCCAAACGACACACAGCGAAGCTATCTACTGCCCATCGCCTATATGTACGAGCGCCGGACGCTGAACATCGTGGACGTGCGGACCTACGACGCATACCCGATGACATCGGCGCAGGCGGCGGCGCTCGGGAAGGTCAACGACTCCAGCCTCGTCATCAACACGATCGGGCTGACGCTCGCGGCGAACACGTGCCGGTTCGTCGGGGCGGAGTTCGACATGATCTCGGACGGGACGGGCTCGACCGGGCGCTGGACCGGCGGGTTCCACTTCAAGGTCATCTCGGGCGGTCACTACCAGCAGAGGGCGTATTGGGACACGATTGCGCTGAAATGGAAGGTGGCGAACGACACCATGTTCGACTCGACCGACCTCTCGATCTTCTGAGCCATGAACGACACGAGCGGCAACTGGTTCCCGATCGGAAGGAAGCTGAAGCCGTTCAGCACGGAGTTCGCCCTCGCGCTGAGGCAGATGGCGGAGTTCCTGAACGAGGTCAGGACGTGGTGGCCCGCGATCCTTGGGAAGGTGAAGGAGCCTCGCGCGATGTTCGCTTCGGGCGTGGCGTCCGGAACGGCCGAGACGTGGGCGCTCCTCAACGCGACGTACTCGGGCTCGTTCACGACGGGCGTCGCGCCGACGGACTTGGGCGACGGGATCTTCGAGTACAAGGCGGTGCCGGTGAAGATCACGGGATACTCAGCCGGGGCATTCACCTACGCGCTCAACGACGATCCTCGGTTCGACTTCGAGGGAACGTCGGTGACGGTGCTAAACCCGCCGACGCACGAGAACGACGCGGACTGGAAGTACGCAGGAGTGAGCACGGGCGCGGGGAGCGACTACCCGGCCGGGTACGACATCCGTGGGATCGGCGAGGATCGCGTGGCCGCGACGTGGCATTCGGTGCTCGTGCGGATCGAGAAGCTGACGATCGACGCCGAGACGACGCTGTGGCTGTTCATGGCCGAGCCTGACCACGACGGTTCCTGCACGGACGCGGGCGTGGATGGGTTTGCTCCAGCATTCTTCGGGGGCAGTTGACCTATGGCGATCACCTACAAAGACCCTGTTCAGGTCGCGACCAGCGCGACGACGCTGACCGACCTGCTGACGACGACGGCGCAGGTCGTTGTTTCTACGGTGATCGTCTGCAATCGCGGCGGTTCGGCGACGACGTTCCGAATCTCGGTTGCACCTGCCGGGGCAGCCGACGCGACGAGCCAATACCTGTACTACGACGTGCAGATCGCGGCGAACGACACCATGAAGATCACCTTCGGACTGTCGATGGCGAGCGGGTCGAAGATCCGCGTCTACGCCGGGAACGCGAACCTGTCATTCAGCGCCTTCTACGCGGAGGTAACGTGAGTCAGGACCGGGCCATCGACATCCGGGCGAAGCGCGTCGACACTGACGGGACGCTCGCAGCGAACAGCGACCTCCTGATACCGTCGCAGAAGGCTGTGAGGGATTACGCCCGCCCAAACCCGTTCAAGGTGGCTCGGTTCTGGACGGAGGGGTGTAGCGCCGGTGACTTCGCGACGCTTTCGAGCGGAACTGGCGCTGGAACGACAGCCAATTCGGCGAACTCTGACGCAACTCACCCCGGAACGCTTTCGTCGTCAACGGGTTCCACGGGGACAGGTCGGTCTGCGGCGTGCTACATCGAGTCGTCAGCAATCCAGTTCGGTACGTACGCATGGAGCGCATCTGGATGCTTCAAGATCCCGACGCTCTCGGACGGGACCGAGACCTTCTCGGTGATGATCGGGTTCAACGACTCGTTCACGAGCACGACATACACGGACTGCGCGTGCTTCCGCTACCAGCACTCCGCGAACAGCGGGAAGCTGGAGTGCCTGACAAGAAGCAACTCGACCGGTAGCCCAACGGACTCCGGCGTGACGATCGTCGCCGGAACGTGGGTCAGCTACGAGATCAAGGTCAACGCGGCGGGCACTTCGGTCGAGTTCTGGTTGAATGGGTCTCTCGTCCAGACGCACTCAAGCGACATCCCGACCGGATCGTCTCGCGTGCTTGGGTTCGGCCACAACATCGTGAAGAGCGCTGGCCTGACGGCGCGGACGCTCATCACGGACTGCTGTCTCGTCGAGGGTCTGGTGACGCGATGAGCCTTCACCGATCATGCTGCCCGTGCGGCGACTGCTACG
>Ga0208916_10000959_pt1 | contig 12658 bp, 25 predicted proteins | sample DEB19_08_DNA_5_FD_184523 | JGI IMG/M metagenome (GOLD analysis project Ga0208916, IMG submission 184523) | Aqueous microbial communities from the Delaware River and Bay under freshwater to marine salinity gradient to study organic matter... | ecosystem: Environmental > Aquatic > Marine >... | reverse complement strand
GTACGGAACATACAGCAGGTAAAATAGGTAAAGCAACAGATTACTCAGGTTCAAGTCAGCGTTCTATATTTCCTGATAATGCTTCAATGGATTTAACTACACAAGGAACTTGGACAATGTGGGCAAATGCTGACTCGTGGTCAAGAACAATGGAAAAATCAGAGGGTTACTTCTTGCTTGGTAACTTTTCAGGTTCAGGTAGTAATGGACCACTTATAAAACCAGCTAACTCAGTAGCAAGTTCAGGAGCGTTATCAACTGGTGTATGGTATATGACAGGTGGTAGATTTTCTTATAGTGGCACAGGAACACTTGACGCAATAGTTAATGGAGCTATTGTAGATACAAAAACAAGTATTGCTTCTGCAATTCCTAATAGTGGCAACCTGTATATCGGTTCAGATGACAGCTCAGCTTATTTTAATGGAAGAATAGATGAGTTTAGAATATCGACAGTTGCTCGTAGCACGACTTGGATTTCTACAGAATACAACAACCAAAACGACCCATCTACTTTCTTTACAATAGGTACACAAGAAGAAAATAGTTTTACAGATAAAATGTTTTTAATCTTTTAATATGGATAACAAAATAGCACAATCAGGAGGATTATTTTAAAATAATATGACATCAAAACTCTTACAAGAAAATAATGATTTCCTTCTACAAGAGACTGGTGATTTTATATTACTAGAAACAACATCTTCTGACTATCCAATTACAGCAGGTACTACTCAAACTGTTACAACCTTTACTGTAAGTGGTACAGCAGGTAACTTAATTACAATAAACTCAACAACTACAGCTACTCACGCATTAACAAAGAGTGGTGGTGGAACTATAACTTGTAACTATTTAAGTGTTCAACACTCGGTAGCAACTCCATCTAATACTTGGTATGCTTTAAATTCAACAAATAATCAAGGAGTAGCTACTGCTGGTAGTGGTTGGCTTTTTTCATTAGGAGTTAATTCAGGTTTTTTTAACCTTATGTAATATGACTGAAAACGAATTACAACATTTCGAGGGCTTAATCATAAAAGCAATACAATCCACTAAAAGTGAAAATAGTGGGCTTATTGCTGATATTAAGAAAGATATAGCTGAACTTAAAGGCAACTATTCTAAAAGAGAACTTGACCACTTTATAACTGAAATAAAAGAAAATGTTGTAAAGATTTTAGAACAAACAACACGCACCAACGGAAGAGTTACTAAAATAGAAAAAGAGTTAGGTATGGACACACAAGAACCCACGAAATTATCTAGCTTAGAAAAGAAACTAAGTGTTGTCTGGGATTGGAGAATATGGCTTTTAGGAGCTTGGGCGGTTATAATAACAATAGCACCATTAACTTGGTACTTAATAAAGAGAGAATTAGAATTATTTAAGAAAGAAACTGAGATACAAACTAAACAAGTGGTCGAACAAACATTAAAAGACAACGCAAACATATATGAAAACTTCAAATAAATCATTAGATGGTTCAAAAAAGAAATACATAATAGTATTAAAAAAGAAACCTCCAACTCGTCGCCCAAATATTAAAAAAACAGCGTAATAAAATGATAAAAATACTAGTCTTAAAAAATGATAGGTTAGATACTAAAAACTCTTTCATAAAAGCAAAGAACTTTTTCAAAGAGAAAGGTATTGAAGTTTCGTTCTTTCAAAAAGAAATTAACGAATTAGTTTCACTTCACCCTCAAATAACTAGAAATGGTTTTGATAGTAAGACAGGCAAACCCACCACAATACATTTAATGGCTTTAGATTTAGTTGTAGTAGCCAACGCTAAGAAATATAAGACTGATGAATATGATATAGTTATGTTCGCTTATGATAGCGAAAAAGTACCACAAAAATTAATGTCTAATGAAGCATTTTGCTCTTGGACAAGACCTGATTTCATAGAACTAGTAACTAATCAATACGCAATAGACAAAGATGAACAATGGATTACGATTGCTCACGAATTAATGCACTGGTTTTGCTATAACTTAGGTAGTAAAGGAATTATCGTTCAAGATAAAATGGATAGTTTTTACAAGAACAATGACCCCTTTGCAGAAGACGGAAATTTTGCTCAAACTCTAGCTAATATAAAACCTTATATCAATCGTCTTTATAGAAATTACATTCCAGTAGTAACAATCACTCGCAAAACAGATACAGGAAACGAAACTCTAGGCGAATTAGTTTATGAAGATTTTAAATGCTTAACTTTAGAGCGAGCTTGGAAAGATAACAAGCCTAATATTTCTTGTATTCCTCAAGGAGAATATCTTGTTAAAAGAACATTCTCACCTAAGTTTGTAAAATACACTTATGAAGTCCAAAAAGTCCCTAAAAGGTCAGGGATTAGATTTCATAGCGCAAATTATTGGTTTGATTTAAATGGCTGTATAGCTCTAGGAACTGCGTATAAAGACTTAAATTCTGATAAAGAAACTGATATACTGAATAGTAGGGTTGCAATTAAGCAATTCGAAACCCTATTACAAGGTAAAGACTTTAAACTAATAATAAAATGAGAGGATACAGAGTATTAAAACCAAATAAAAAATACGAGATACCAGAAGATAAAAAAGAAAGGTATTTAAATCGTATGATTATAATAGATGCGTTATTGGTCGTTTCATTATTAATAATATTTTTTATAGTAAAATGATAAAATTTTTAAAATTCCTTAGTGGAAAAAAATCCATTATAGCTGGTATCATCACAACTACTTCAGCGTTCTTAGCTCTTAAAGGGGTAATCACTCCTGAAGACGCTACTTATATCAACGCTTTATCTTTGTTGTTCTTCGGTTCAGCTAGCGTTGCGACAAGTAAAATGATATATAATAAGTAACCATCGGATACTTTGTTTAATCATTTTCGACCTTTCAGGATTTTACTCGGTATTGCGACAGGTATAAAAAAGTTATCCACATAAAAGTTGGGTAGCTTTTTTAATTTATGCGATAATATTAGTAATGCCAGTTGTACTTTGCCAGATTGGCAGTGTAAATTTTGAACAAAACGGTAGTTACTCCCACTTACTTTAGGTTAGGTAAGTGCGTATATAATAGAATATGGCTTTTCTTTTTTAAATAAATTCAATTTCAATTACACACTACTAGACGGCGAAGCGATAAGAAGCTCCTAACTCGACGGGAGCTTTTTATTTTTATATGTTATAATAATTATACTGATATCTAATCAGTTAAATATCGTTGCTTAGGGGCTTCGCAAGGAGTCCCTTTGGCGTTTATACACATACTATACAAATAAAAAAGTTGTATAATTAAATAAACAGAGTTCATTAACAATTAAAAAATAAAACTATGATACCTTCAGAAAGATTTGTCTTTATGACAAAGTGTAGATTTTGTAATTACGATACGGAACATTTTATTGATTTTGTGTTGTATGATAAAAAAACTCACAAAGTAACTTACAACGTTACTTGCTCATTTTGTTACGATGAAGCTATGGCTTCAGGAAACGACCAGTATTTTTATGTTAGATGTGAATGCACCGCAAAGGAATGGAATAATTTTACGCCAATAGAGTTTGAACCAAATTTGAATTAAAATGAAAACTGGAATTTGCCCTAAGTGTAGAGAAGTAAAAGAGCTAACAACTCATCATTTATTTCCTCGTCGTTTCTATGGAACAAAACAAAACAAAAAAGTTCTACTTATCTGTCGCAGTTGCCATAACAGGCTCGAGACTTTTATTCCTCAAAAGGAAAAGATGCCAGACAAATTTTATTTTGAAATTGTAGAATTATTTTTAGCTGTAAAACCAGAGCCTAAATTCTGGTAGAAAATTAAGAAGCTAGACTTGTTTTAGCTTCTTTTTAATGGTAGATTATACTAGTGTTGTTTATCATACTTCAACACATTTTTTTAAGCGAAAAGGCAACCTTATCTTTTGGGTTGCTTTTTCTATTGTCTTTGTGATACAATAAATACAAGGAAAGGGGAGTCTCCCGCTCGCTACGAGGTTCAGCTTAATTGCTGGACTTTTTAGTTTATGCTATAATAAAAGCCAAGTATGATTTACCACCAGTAATGGTGGTTTTTCTATTTATGATATAATATAATTATGCAAACTAAGGTCAAAGATATTACATTTCATTATACAAACGAACAAATGGTAAAAGATTTAATATCCATTACTCCAATTAAAGGAAGTGTTTTAGACGCTGGAAGTGGCAAAAATAAAGTTTGGTTTAATAATCTACAAGGAGAAAAATATGAGTGTGAGTTAGAAGATGGTGTAGATTTTTTAACACAATGGGATAAAAAAGTAGATTGGATAGTAGGTAATCCACCATTTCATTTAGGTAAAGATTTTCTTTTAAAGGCGAGCGATATAGCTGAACACGGAATAGCATTTTTAATAAACAATCAGTGCTTTAATTCTTTTTTACTTCCTAGTAGATTAGAACTTTTAAAGAAAAAAGGATTTTATATACAAAACATAAAAGTAGTGCAAGACAAAAGATGGTTCGGTAGATATTACTATTTAATATTTACAAAAGAAGAAAATAATTTTATTAGTTGGAACACTAAAACATACTAACTTCTATTGCATTTTCATATAAAATATGTTAGAATTATAATGTTCCTTAATGGAAACTAACTCTGGCGAGGAAATAATACGCTTATAATTGCAATTTAAAAGACTTCCAAAAGCTATGGGAGTCTTTTTGTTTAAGTTATCCACAGATTTTAAATTGCTTGACTTTAAATTTTTGTAGTATAATATAAGAGCCAATATGTCGTATTGGCATATTATAAGCTTTGCATTCTTTAGTCTTTCACTCACTTACTTGCAAAGCGAGTGAGTGAGGGACTAAAGAACATTAAATAAAATGGCTCAACGAAGAATGTTTAGTAAAACAATTGTCGAAACAGACGCATTTTTAGATATGCCTTCTAGCTCTCAACTTTTATATTTTCATTTAAATATGGAAGCAGATGATGATGGTTTTGTTTCTTCTCCAAAAAAAATAATGAGAATTATTGGAGCAAAAGATGATGATTATAAAATCTTAATTGCTAAAAGATTTATTTTATCATTTAAGAATGGTGTTTGTGTCGTAAAACACTGGCTTATTCATAACTATATTAGAAAAGATACTTATACAGAAACTAAATATATAGATGAAAAAAACTCTTTAATTATAAAGGAAAATGGTTCGTATACGGAAAGTCAACGTTCCGTCGACGGGTCGTGGACACAGGTTAGGTTAGGTAAGGTAAGGAAAGATATTAGCACTTCTTCTAAAGAAGAAGATGCAACGATTAAAAGTAATAATAAAAAAACAATGAAAAAAAATACATTAAGAAATCCATACAATGATAAAAAACATAGTGATGATTATGAAGATAGTATTGATATTGATACAGGAGAATTTAATAAACCTAAAGAAAATAAAAAACAAAAAGCTATTAACTACATAAAAGATTATTTTTCTTCTAAGTGTGAAAAAGAGATAAAAATAAAACCAGTATTAACATATAAACACAATATAATTATAGCTAATCTTTTTAATCGCAATAAAATGAAGCCTAGTGAAATAACAGATGTAATAGATTGGTGGTTTGAAACCGAGCAAGATAAAACAAAACTAATCCAAATTTCTAATTGTTTATCTTCTTGGAATATTAATAAATTTAAAGTAGCAAAAAACTAATATGAAACTAAATCACGAACAATTAAATAAATTAGAAGAAAGATTAGAAAATTATCAAGGAGAAGATAAAATGATAACTTCTCACGAAATGAAAGCTATTATTGATAGCCAACCTGAACCACAAATTATTAAAACAGGATTACCAGCCTTAGATAAAGTTTTAAATGGAGTAGAAGCAGGAGAATTAATTGTTATCTCTGGAAATACTGGAAGTGGAAAAACTACTTTAATGATAACTATAACAAAATCAATGGTTGTAAATGGAATAAAGTCTTCTTGGTTTACTCTCGAAAACTCACCTAGAAATTTTATTAAAGCAATTTCTAAAAATGGAGATTTACCACTTTTCTATCTACCAACAAAAAACACAGAAAATAATATATCTTGGTTAATGGAAAGAATTGTAGAAGGTTGCGTAAAGTTTAATACTAAAGTAGTTTTTATTGACCACTTGCATCAAATATTTTCTATGGAAAAAATGAAAGGAAATTTATCTCTTGAAATTGCAGATATTGTAGCTCAAATAAAACAACTTGCAGTAGAATATGGACTTGTAATATTTCTAGTAGCCCACTCTACAGATAACAAAATTTCTACAAACTCCGAACCAACAATTAGAGATATTAGAGATAGTGGAATGATAAGTAGACTAGCAGATAGTGTTTTAGGAATTTGGAGAATAAGACAAAATTCTAGTTTAAATGATTTAAAAAAAGAGAAACCAGCTATAGACGGAGAAACAGATGAAAAGTTTTATAATAAATTAAGAATATGGAAATCACGAAGAGAAGGAAATTATGGAACTGTTTATCTTGAACACGAAAACCACGCTTTTAAAGAATTAGATTTAACTCAATTTCCAGACGAACCACTTGAAACTTTTATTAGCTCTAAAAAGAAAAACGATGCAGAACTCGGATTTTAAAACAATAGAAGAATTTATTTCTATTAATGAAAAAAACTATTTAAATTATTTTTATAATTTACAAAAAAGATATAAAGATAATATTAAAAAATTACAAGCTAAATACTTACAAAAAGAAACTCTCGCAAGGCAATCAGGAATAGAATTTTCTAAAAGAAAAAAAATGATTGAAGATAATAAAATTTCTTTACAGAAGTTTTATAAAAAACCAAAACCATTTAGACAAATTTTAAATCACGAAACTTTTGAAGCTATACAAACTTTCGGATTAGAATTATTTATAGCAATGTATTACGATGATATAATTATATGAAAGAAAAACAAATAAAAAAACAAATGATTAAGTTTTGTGAAGCTAGAGAAAAAGAAACTCCAGATTTAAAAAATGGCTATTACACAAAAATTAAAAATAAACTTAAGTCAAAAGCATTATCAGATAAATTTAAAATATAAAGATATGAACAACAGAAAAGAAAACTTTAGTTCGTTCTTTATGTGGAGTACAAATTATAAGAATTTAATGAAATAGAAATGAAGATAGGAGATAAATTAAGATTTAAAAAATTTAACTGGGTAATAACTGAAAAGAAAATACACCATTCAGGAGTAGTAGAATACAGATACAGAGTTTACAGAAAATACCTTAAAGGATTAATACCACTTACTAATACTAAATGTCATTATTCTATTCAAGAGTGGCGTTGGAACTTTCTAAAAAAAATGTTAAAAGAAAATCCAGATTATAATTACAATATGTCTTTGTGGTCAAACCACCCAAGATAAAATGAAAGCATTAATACATTGTCCGATACACGGACTACAACAATCAAATCCAAATACAGAACACGCAATAGCTTGTGATAAATGTTTTCCTAGAAAAATAATACTTCATCTTTGTGCTGATACTGGAAGTGATACTCAACCTTGGAGAGATGCAGGTTATGAAGTTATTTTAGTAGGGAGTAAAATTGGAGTAGAAAACTACCACCCACCTAAAAATGTTTATGGAATAATTGCTAATCCACCTTGCACTAATTTTTCATCAGTTAGAACTTCTGCAAAAATACCTAGAAATGAAGAAGAAGGTATGCGACTTGTAAAAGAATGTCAAAGAATAATAAATGAAGCTAACCCTACATTTTGGGTAATAGAAAATCCAGCAACAGGACTTTTAAAAAAATATTTAGGAGAACCACAATTTGTTTATCAACCTTGGGAGTTTGGTAGTCCTTGGAGTAAAAAAACAGCACTATGGGGAAAGTTTAATGCACCTAAAAAGAAATATCTTAAATGGGAAGATGTGCCAAACAAAATACCAGAGTTGTATATTCGTGGTAATAGAGATAAACCTAATATGGTATATCTTCACAAAAGTGCAAAAAAATATATTAGAGAGTTTGATTGTTTTAAAAATGTAAATAGTGATATGGAGTTTCGGTCGTTATGTTCACAAAAGTTTGCCAAAGCATTTTACAAGGTTAATAAATAGTTATCCACAGGCAACCCTTTGCAATAAAATAAAAAATAAATTATAATATATTACATAACCAAGTCGGGTTATATTAAAAAAATAATTTAAAAAAGTATGAGTAAAGATTACATAGATTATGTTTTAGAAAATGATAGTTATGTAGGTGATGATGGTCGAGAAACTCCAGAGCTTGGAGAATTACCAGAAGAAGAAACTAACGATGAATAAAGAATACATAAAAGCCCGTCTAATAGAACTAGAAAATTATTTAGAAAGAAAGTGGCAAGGTATATCAGACCACTTTGTAGAAAGATTATTAGCAAGAGCAGAATACGATAGATTAAATAACCAATTAAAAAAGTATGAATAAAGAAATAACAACAAAAAAACTACCAGCACTTGCAGATTTATATAATGATACAGCACTTGTTGGAAAACAAAATGAACTTAATATAATTCTAAATGCAGAACCAAAGAAAGAATGGATTAAGGAATTAAATGGAATAAAATATTTGCCTATTGAAAGACACGAATATCTTTTAACAATGATTTTTTCTAAATGGAGATTAGAAGTTAAAGATGTAAAAATAATTGCAAATAGTGTTGTTACAGTAGTTAAGGTTTGGTATTTAGACCCTATAAGTAGTGAATGGGACTGGCAAGATGGAATAGGAGCTATGCCTATTCAAACAGCAAAAGGTGCTGGTGCATTAGAGTTTGATAAAATGAATACAAAAGCTATTCAAATGGGAGCTCCAGCTTCAGAAAGTTTTGCTATGAAGGACGCTTGTGAAAAGATTGGTAGAATTTTTGGAAAAGATTTAAACAGAAAAGATAATGTAAACTACGATAGACTTTACTCAATGATTGATATTATCCAAACACGCGATAATCCTTCATTAAGTGAAGAAATCCGAAAAGAAATTGAAGATACTACTACACTTGAACAGCTTAAAGAAGTATCAAACAAACATAAAGGGCTAGGCAAAGAGTTTGACAAATTGGTCGCAGAACAAAAACACTTTATTGAAAATGCAGATAATTAACATAGAACAAGGAACACCTGAGTGGTTTGCATTAAGGCTTAAATACCCACTAACAGCAAGTAATGCGTATCCTATAAGTGTTGGTGGTAAAGGACTTGAAACTTTAGTGTGGGAAAAGTTAGCAGAAAAATACTCACTAGAAGATAAAGAAAAATACACTAATAAAGATTTAGAACGTGGGAAAGAACTTGAACCTTTAGCAAGAGAAATGTATGAGTTAGAAACTGGTAATAAGGTAGAACAAATAGGATTTGTTATCAATGAAGAAATATCAAAGGTCGGTGGGGCAAGTCCTGATGGTAAAATTGTAAATCAAAAAGGTGGAATAGAAATTAAATGCTTTGATGATAAAAAACATTTTCAAATGATAGTAAATGGTTTAGAAATAGAAGTGCAGTATGACTGGCAAACTCAAATGCAAATGTTATTTATGGAATGGGACTTTATTGACTTTATAGCCTATAACCCAAACTTTAAGGAAAGATTATTAATTAAAAGAGTTTTTGCAGACAAAGAAAAGCAAGACAAGATTATCAAGGGACTAGAAGTCGGAGAAAAATTATTAACAGAAATAGAAAAAAAATACAATGTACTTAAATAAAGCAATAATCATAGGAAACATTACAAGAGACCCTGAACTAAAAGCATTACCAACAGGAATTAAGGTAGCTTCATTTTCAGTAGCTACTAACAGAGTATGGAAAGATACCAACGGAGCAAAACAAGAAGCAGTAGAATATCACAATATTGTAGTTTTTGGTAAACAAGCAGAAGCAACAGCACAATATATGAAAAAAGGTAGTCAAATACTTGTTGAAGGTAGAATACAAACTAGAAGCTGGGAAGACAAGAATAGTGGAGAAAAAAAATATAGAACTGAAATAGTCGCAGAAAATGTACAATTTGGAAATAAGTTAAATTCTAAATCAGAAAGCCAAGAAGTAGAAGATAAAGAGCCAACAGTAAAACTTGATGAAGAATATCCAGATGAAAATATTAATGTTAATGATATTCCCTTCTAAAACGCTCAAAATTGAGCTATAAGCTATGGAAAACACAAAAACAACAAATGATAAGCCAATACCCAAGAAACGCACAGAAAGACAAAATTCTGCCTTACATTTATATCTTACACAGGTAGCAGAAGCTTTAGACCGAGAAGGTCATACACTACAAGATATAGTAAAGTGCATAACAAAGGTCGAGATACGCCCAACTATGCAAAACATAAAAGACGTAGTTTGGCGAGAAATCCAAAAAGCACAGCTAGGTATTGAAAGCACCACAGACTTAAAGAAGCAAGAAGACATAGACAAAGTTTACGACGCTATGAATAAATGGTTAGGGCATTACTTCCAAATCCACATACCCTTTCCAAGTATGGAAGAAGGTAGTCAAGATAAAGACGGTAAATATAAAATTAGCAATTTTTAAAATGAAAGAAGAACTAAAAATAATATTTGAATTATGGGAACTAGAAAGAGAATGGGAAAATATAGCAGACCCACAATTCAACTGGTATGGAAATATGACCTTTCATAAACCAAACGATATTGAACTATTTAGATTAGTTGAAATACAAAACAAGCAAAACAAATTAAAGAAAGAATTAAGAGAAAAAATTGGATTTTCCAACTATATTAAATATATTATTAACCCATTAAAATTTGTAAAATCTTTAACTAAATGAAATCCCCAACTCTTAAAAAAATACTCCTAGATTACCTAAATACTCAAGAAAACTGGGTATCAAAAGGTCAACTAGGACTTATAGCCGAACAAAACGGATATTTGCCTGAGAGTTGCGGAAGGCATTTAAGAAAAATGGCAGAAGAAAAAGAAATTCTAGTAAGCTATTACAAAGGCAAAAGAAATCAAACATTAAGCCGATACGCTAGGCTAGGAGAATTACCTCCAATACCTAAGCAAAAAGTAGAATTAGTAGAAGTAGATGGAGTTATGGTAGCTAGATTATTAACAAATTAAAAACATTATAAATGAAAAGAACTGGCTTCAAAAAAAAACCAACAAAACCCTTAAAAAGAACTAAACTAAAAAAAGTTAGCAAACAATCTATCTCAAAATTACAAAGAGAACTTTGGCAAGAATGTAGACGAGTAGCAGATATACTTTACAAGCCAGACTGTTATACTTGCAATGCTAAAAATTTAACTGGAGCAAACAAGCAACTCGGACACGTTCCTTACCCTAAATCAACACTAGGAGCAAAACTAAAATATGATATGAGAGTGTTGCGTTGGCAGTGCTTTGCTTGCAACATCCACAAAGGAGGTATGGGGGCAGAAGCATATAAAAAAATGTTAAAAGAAGAAGGTCAAGCATATATGGAGCAACTAGAAAGAGAAAGAAACGAAACAGTTAAAGCCCACGATTATTATTTACAATTATTAGAAACTTACAGAACTTATGATAAATAAAGTTATACAAGGAGATTGTCTAGAAGTAATGAAAGAGATACCAGATAAGAGTATTGATATGGTTTTAACTTCTCCGCCTTATGATAATTTACGCACATACAACGGAAGTTTAGAATGGGGAGAACATATTTGGAAACCTGTAATTCAAGAATTATTTAGAATTATAAAAGATGGCGGTGTGGTAGTTTGGGTAGTAGGAGACGCAACGATAAAAGGAAGTGAAACTGGAACATCTTTCAAACAGGCACTTTATTTTAAAGAGATTGGATTTAATTTGCACGATACAATGATATATGAGAAAAATGGTTTTAGATTTCCATATCCAAATAGATATCATCAGACTTTTGAATATATGTTTGTTTTTTGTAAGGGTAAGTTAAAGACATTTAACGGAATAAAAGATAGAAAGAATATACATACAAACAGAAGGGGCAGTAATATGAAAAGAGAGAGAGATGGAAGTAAAACATTTCGTAAAGAATTTGTAAGTGAAGAATTTGGTAAAAGATATAATGTTTGGAGATATAATATTGGTGGCAAAAAAGATTTTAATCATCCAGCAATCTTTCCAGATAATCTAGCCGAAGACCATATCCTATCTTGGAGTAATGAAGGAGATATAATTTTAGACCCATTTGCAGGAAGTGGAACAGTAGGAAAGATGGCAAAGCAATTAAACCGCAACTACATCCTCATAGAAAAAGAACCAGAATACATAGAAATTATAAATAAAAGATTAAACAACAATGATAAATAAAAAAAAGATAGTATTAGAAGCAATAGAAGAAGGAGCATCAGAAACTCAATTCTTTAAAGCAGGCATTACACACTGGTTTCTTTACCGTGTACTGACAAAAGAAGAAAGAAATAAAGCAAAAGCAAAGCACGATAAAAAAATTAGCAAAATGTTAATTCCTCTTAAAAAGCAAATGGATAAAAACTTAAAAGAAACTGCTGTTCGTAATATATTTGAAAGCTAAAAGTTATCCACAGGTAAACCTTTGCATTATATTCTACACTTGCTATAATTTAAGTATAGGCAAGTTAAATTAAAAAGCCTTAAAAAAGTATGAAAACAACAGA
>Ga0208916_10000958_pt1 | contig 12663 bp, 12 predicted proteins | sample DEB19_08_DNA_5_FD_184523 | JGI IMG/M metagenome (GOLD analysis project Ga0208916, IMG submission 184523) | Aqueous microbial communities from the Delaware River and Bay under freshwater to marine salinity gradient to study organic matter... | ecosystem: Environmental > Aquatic > Marine >... | reverse complement strand
CTCGATGTGGGCCAGCGCATGCAGCAAGCCGGCGCGACCCTCTGGCGAGCCGACGGCGCGGCTCTTGGTGGCTGAAGGCGCGCGCAACTCCGGCCGCTCGGGTCGGCCTGGCACGCCGGGCGGTTCCGCCAACACGGCTTGTGTCTCGGCCAAGCTCAACGCGCTGACCGGCGGCAGCGCGCGCACGGCGGCGGCTTTGTCATCGGCGTGGCGCATCAGGAGCAGGCTGAGGGCCTGCGGACGAAGGGAAGTGGGTGACATGCCGGGCATTATCCCGGCTGCCAACGGCCGCTTCAGTCTTCCTTACAATTCCGACCTTGCTTGCGTACTTCAAAGGACCACGATGGCGATCTACCAACTGGGCGACTTGGCGCCCCAATTACATGCTTCGGCTTGGGTCGCGGACAGCGCCGAGGTGATGGGCGACGTCGTCATGGGCGAGGGCAGCAGCGTCTGGTTTGGCTGCGTGGTGCGGGGCGACTCCGACACCATCCGCATCGGCCGTGGCACGAACATTCAAGACAACAGCACCTTGCATGCCGACCCCGGCAAGCCACTGACCATCGGTGACAACGTGTCGGTCGGCCATCAGGTCATGTTGCATGGCTGCACCATTGGCGACGGCACGCTGATCGGCATTGGCTCGGTGATCTTGAATAACGCGAACATTGGTAAAAACTGCATCGTCGGCGCCTGTTCGCTGGTGACTGAGGGTAAAGAATTTCCGGATGGCTCGATGATCATGGGCAGCCCGGCCAAGGTCGTTCGGCCGTTGACGCCGGAACAGATTGCCGGCCTGCAAAGAACGGCGCAACACTATGTTGACAATGCCCAGCGCTTTCAAGCTGGCCTCAAGAAACTGGCCTGATTAACTTTCATAAGAATGTCTGAACTTCACAAATTTATTTTCGATGGCTTGCCAGTACGCGGCATGTTGGTCCGACTCGACGACGCTTGGCGCGAAATTTTGAAACGCCGCGAAGCCGCTGGCGGTTACCCGCCGGAGGTGCTGCGATTGCTCGGCGAGATGACCGCTGCTGCGGCGCTGATGCAGAGCAACATCAAGTTCAACGGTGCGCTGGTACTGCAGATTTTCGGTGACGGTCCGGTCAAGCTGGCCGTGGCTGAAGTCCAGCCTGATCTGAGCTTGCGCGCGACAGCCACGCTGACGCCTGCGGGGGCTGGCGGTGTGCAACCGGGCGCCAGCCTGAGCGAGATGGTCAACTTGAACAACTTAGGCCGCTGCGCCATCACGCTCGACCCGAAAGACCGCTTGCCGGGTCAACAACCGTACCAAGGCGTGGTGCCGCTGTTCGGTGATCAACACGAGAAGCTCGAAAAACTCAGCGAGGTGCTGGAGCACTACATGTTGCAGAGTGAGCAACTCGACACCAAGCTGGTGTTGGCGGCCAACGGTGAGGTCGCGGCAGGGCTGCTGATTCAGCGCTTGCCGGTCAAAGGGCAGGGCAATCTCGAAGGGCAGATTGATTTTTCGGCCAATGAAGACGAAATCGGTCTGAACGAACATTACAACCGAATTTCGCTGCTGGCGTCTACGCTGAAGGCAGAGGAGTTGCTGACGCTGGATGCGGACACCATCTTGCGCCGGCTGTTTTGGGAAGAGCAAATCACGCGTTTTGAGCCTGATGCGCCGAGTTTTGCCTGCAGTTGCTCACGCGAACGCGTCGGCAACATGCTGCGCGGGTTGGGTGTTGACGAGATCGACAGCATTCTGGCTGAGCGTGGTGATGTCAATGTCGGCTGCGAGTTTTGCGGTGCGCAATACGACTTCGATCCAGTCGATGCGGCGCATCTTTTCACCGAACAAGGCAGCCAGCTGCCGCCGGCTTCAACGGTTCAATAGCAAGTCACTCAGCAGCCGGTGCTCGCAAACCGGGTCGCTGCACTTGTCGCAGGCCCAGACCCAAGGCTGGCGGGGGCTTGGTGTTTGCGCTGCTGCGGTTTCAAGCTTGGCCTCGGGAGACTGCCATGCTGTCAGCGCTGTCAGTGCTTGCGCCAGTCGTTCATTCCCATTTCCGTAGATCACTTGAAACGGCACGCCGGCTTGCGTCAGTGAACGCCGCAGCAAGCAGTCCATGCGTCTGCGTTCATGAATATTTTGGGGCTGGCGTGCGCTGGCCGACGGCGCAAGGTCTAAGCCGAGCAACAGGCTGTGGTCAAAGCGACGTTGCTGCGCCAGTGCGTCCTGAAATTCAGTCGACTCGGTGTCAAGGTCTGCGCTCTCAGGATGCGTTGCTGAGGCTTGAGCAAGCTCAAGCAGGCGTTGCAACGGCGTGTCAATGGTGATCTGCCAGCGTAGCGCTGCAGTGCTTGCAGACGTGCTCGACGCCGTGGCTGTTGATGCCGCTTCAAAGGCTTGCGTCAGCGCCTCAGCCAAGCTTTTTTTGCCAGTGCCGGAAACACCCAGCAGGGCGATGCTGACCCGTTTGAACGCCGTCATGTCGGGCTGTACGGAGCGCGTTGGCCACTCGCCTTATTTGGCGATCTGAACAAAAATTTCGTTGGGCTTGACCATGCCCAGTTCCATGCGGGCTTTTTCCTCGACGATCTCAAGACCTTCTTTGAGGTCGCCTACCTCGGCGCCCAGACGCTCGTTGTGTGCCTGTGATTGCTTGTTTTTATCCAGCTGTTCTTCGAGCTTGTGCTGCATCGCCCGAACGTTGGGCAGACTCCCCCGGCCCAGCCAAAGTTGCGCCTGGAAAATAACCAGGAGCGCAATCAGCAGGGTGAGCAGGAGGCGTTTTCCCACGATGTCAGGCATTCACGCAGGTTGAAGATCAACGCAGGTTGTAAAAAGCCGCGCGACCCGGGTAGGTGGCAACGTCACCCAAGTCTTCTTCGATGCGCAGCAGCTGGTTGTACTTGGCCATGCGGTCCGAGCGCGAGAGCGAGCCGGTCTTGATCTGGCCCGCGTTGGTGCCGACGGCGATGTCGGCGATGGTCGAGTCTTCGGTTTCGCCCGAGCGGTGCGAGATCACGGCGGTGTAACCGGCGCGCTTGGCCATTTCAATCGCGGCGAAAGTTTCGGTCAGTGTGCCGATCTGGTTGATCTTGATCAGGATCGAGTTGGCGATGCCTTTGTCGATGCCTTCTTTGAGGATCTTGGTGTTGGTGACGAACAAGTCATCACCGACGATCTGCACGTTTTTACCGAGGCGGTCGGTCAGAATCTTCCAGCCGTCCCAGTCGCCTTCGGCCATGCCGTCTTCGATGCTGATGATGGGGTATTTGTCGACCCAGCTGGCCAGCATGTCGGTCCACTGCGTGGCGTCCAGGCTCAGGCCTTCGCCTGACAGCTCGTATTTGCCATTTTTGTAGAACTCAGAGGCGGCGCAATCCAGACCCAAGGCGATCTGCTCACCGGCGACGAAGCCGGCTTTGTCGATGGCTTCCAGAATCAACTGGATGGCGGCTTCGTGGCTCGGCATGTTCGGCGCAAAACCACCTTCGTCGCCGACGGCAACACTCATGCCTTTGTCGTGAATGAGCGACTTCAAGGCGTGAAAAACTTCGGCGCCGTAACGCAGGGCTTCGCGAAAGCTCGGTGCGCCGATCGGGATGATCATCAGCTCTTGCAGGTCGAGGTTGTTGTTGGCGTGTGCGCCGCCGTTGACCACGTTCATCATGGGCACGGGCATTTGCATGGCACCGCTGCCACCAAAGTAGCGGTACAGCGGCAGGCCGGCTTCTTCAGCCGCAGCGCGGGCAACGGCCATGCTGACAGCCAGCATGGCGTTGGCGCCCAAGCGGCTCTTGTTGTCAGTGCCGTCGAGGTCGATCAGCGTGCGGTCCAGAAAAGCTTGTTCGCTGGCGTCAAGACCCAGCACCGCTTCCGAGATTTCGGTGTTGATGTGTTCAACCGCCTTCAGCACGCCTTTGCCGAGGTAGCGCGACTTGTCGCCGTCGCGCAGTTCGATGGCTTCACGTGAACCGGTGGAGGCACCTGACGGCACCGCAGCGCGGCCCATCACACCAGACTCCAACAGCACGTCGCATTCGACGGTTGGGTTGCCCCGGCTGTCTAGGATTTCGCGGCCGACGATATCAACAATTGCACTCATGTGTTTTTTCTCTTTAATTAAAGGGGGTCAGAGTCGAATTAAATTAGAGTCCGAAATTGTTCTCAAGAAAGCCATTTTTCTTGGTCACGCGGTCAAGTTCTAACAAGGTTTCCAGCAGGGCGCGCATGTGTTTGAGTGGCACGGCGTTGGGGCCGTCACTCATGGCGTTGGCGGGGTCTGGGTGCGTTTCCATGAAGAGACCCGCCACGCCCACGGCCACCGCGGCGCGAGCCAGCACCGGCACCATCTCGCGCTGACCACCACTGCTGGTGCCGTTGCCGCCTGGCAATTGCACGGAGTGCGTGGCGTCAAACACCACGGGCGCGCGGGTTTCCCGCATGATCGCCAAGCTGCGCATGTCCGACACCAGGTTGTTGTAGCCAAAACTGGCGCCACGCTCACAGGCCATGAAACGGTCTTCGTCGAGGCCAGCTTCACGCGCAGCGGCGCGGGCTTTGTCGATGACATTTTTCATGTCGCCTGGGGCCAAAAACTGGCCCTTCTTGATGTTCACCGGCTTGCCGGATTGCGCCACGGCAGTGATGAAGTCAGTCTGGCGGCACAAAAACGCCGGCGTTTGCAGCACGTCGACCACAGCGGCCACCGCCGCGATGTCGGTTTCTGAATGCACGTCGGTCAGGATGGGAACGCCCAACTCGCGTTTCACCTTGGCCAGTATCTCAAGACCCTTGAGCATGCCCGGGCCGCGAAACGTCGTGCCGCTGGAGCGATTCGCTTTGTCGTAGCTGGATTTGAAGATGAACGGAATGCCCAGCGACGCGGTGATTTCTTTCAGCGTGCCGGCGGTGTCCATCTGCAGCTGCTCAGACTCGATCACGCAAGGTCCGGCGATCAGGAAAAACGGCTGGTCAAGACCGATGTCGAAGCCACAAAGTTTCATGCTGCCACCTTGAGTTTTTTAACCGTGGCTTGTTGGTCGAGCGCGGCCTTGATGTAGGCGTTGAACAGCGGATGACCATCCCACGGGGTTGACTTGAATTCTGGGTGAAATTGCACGCCAATGTACCAAGGGTGAATCGATTGCGGCAATTCGACCATTTCAGTCAAGTGCTCGCGCTGTGTCAGGGCTGAAATGACCAAGCCCGCGGCGCGCAGTTTGTCCAGGTAATTGACGTTGGCTTCGTAGCGGTGACGATGCCGTTCGGTCACGACGCTGCCGTAAATTTGATGCGCCAGCGTGCCTTCAGCGACGTCGGAGCTTTGGGCGCCCAAACGCATGGTGCCGCCGAGGTCAGACTTTTCGCTGCGGGTTTTGATGGTGCCGTCAGCGTCTTTCCATTCGGTGATCAGCGCGATCACCGGGTACGGGCTGTCGGGCTCGAACTCGGTGCTGTTGGCGTCCGTCATGCCGGCCACATGGCGGGCGAATTCAATCGTGGCTACTTGCATACCGAGGCAGATGCCGAGGTAGGGAACCTTGTTTTCGCGGGCAAAGCGGGCGGCGCAAATCTTGCCTTCAACGCCGCGCTTGCCGAAGCCGCCGGGCACCAAAATGCCGTCGAACTTGGCCAGCCGTGAGACGTTGTCAGGCGTGATGGTTTCAGAGTCGATGTACTCGATCACGACCTTGGCGTGGTTCTTCATGCCGGCGTGGCGAACGGCTTCATTCAGCGACTTGTAGCTGTCGCTCAAATCAACGTATTTGCCGACCATGGCGATGTGCACTTCGTGCTTCGGGTGCTCGGTTTCATAGACCAAGTCGTCCCAGCGCTTGAGGTTGGCTGGCGGCGTGTTCAGGCGCAGTTTGTCGCAGATCAGACCGTCGAGGCCTTGTTCGTGCAGCATGCGCGGCACTTTGTAAATGGTGTCGACATCCCACATGGAGATCACGCCCCACTCAGGCACGTTGGAAAACAGCGAAATCTTGTCGCGTTCTTCTGTCGGAATCGGGCGGTCAGCGCGGCACAGCAGCACGTCGGCTTGAATGCCGATTTCGCGCAGTTGTTTGGCGGTGTGCTGCGTGGGTTTGGTTTTGAGTTCGCCGGCAGCGGCAATCCAGGGCACGTAGCTCAGGTGCACAAACGCCGTGTTGTTCGGGCCCATGCGCAAACTCATTTGCCGCACGGCTTCAAGGAACGGCAGGGACTCGATGTCGCCGACCGTGCCGCCAATTTCAACGATCGCCACATCGACCGCTTCCGGCGTGTCAAAACGCGCACCGCGTTTGATGAAGTCCTGAATTTCGTTGGTGATGTGCGGGATGACCTGCACTGTTTTGCCGAGGTAATCGCCGCGGCGTTCTTTTTCAAGCACGCTTTTGTAGATCTGTCCGGTGGTGAAGTTGTTGGACTTGCGCATCCGCGTTTCAACGAAGCGTTCGTAATGGCCCAAATCAAGATCGGTTTCGGCACCGTCTTCGGTGACAAACACTTCGCCGTGTTGAAACGGCGACATCGTGCCCGGATCCACGTTGATGTAGGGATCGAGCTTGATCAAAGTGACTTTGAGGCCTCGCGATTCGAGGAGGGCGGCCAGTGAAGCGGAGGCGATTCCCTTGCCGAGGGAAGACACCACACCGCCGGTGACGAAGACAAATTTGGTCATGTCAAGACGAACTGAAGGTTCGCTGAGGTGGGAAACGAAGATTATAGGCGGCCGCATCTAGTACATTGCGCATTATGAGTATTCAAGCTATCGAAAGTCCCGAAAGTCTCGCCACGGGCGATCTGGCGGGCAAACACATCGTCCTCGGCCTGTCTGGCGGCATCGCCTGTTACAAGGCGGCCGAACTGTGCCGCGCGCTGATCAAGGCGGGCGCCACGGTGCAAGTGGTGATGACCGAGGCGGCAGCCCAGTTCATCACGCCCGTCACGATGCAAGCCTTGAGCGGTCGGCCGGTTGTCACCAGCCAATGGGACCCGCGCGAGAGCAACAACATGGCGCACATCAATGTGTCGCGTGAAGCGGATGCGATTTTGATCGCGCCGTGCAGCGCCGATTTCATGGCCAAACTGCTGCACGGGCGGGCGGACGATGTGCTCAGCCTGATGTGCCTGGCTCGCCCCATTGGCAGCGTGCCTTTGCTGCTGGCGCCGGCCATGAACCGCGAGATGTATGCGCACCCGGCGACGCAGCGCAATCTGGCCCAGTTACAAGCCGATGGTGCGACGGTGCTGGGCGTCGGCAGTGGTTTTCAGGCTTGCGGCGAAACCGGTGACGGCCGCATGCTGGAGCCAGACCAGTTGTTGGATGACGTGATCGCTTTTTTTGCGCCCAAGCCATTGGCTGGTCAACGCGTACTGATCACCGCCGGACCGACTTACGAAGCGATTGACCCGGTGCGCGGCATCACCAATTTGTCGAGTGGCAAGATGGGTTTTGCCGTGGCGCGCGCTGCGCGAGAAGCGGGTGCTGAAGTCACGCTCGTGGCTGGCCCGGTGAGCTTGCCAACGCCGCGCGGCGTGACCCGGGTGGACGTTAAATCAGCGCAGCAAATGTTTGACGCCGTCAGCGCCCGCGCTGATGCTGCGACTGTTTTCATCGCCACGGCGGCGGTGGCCGATTGGCGACCTGCCGCTGCGGCAACCCAAAAAATAAAGAAAGACGGCAGCGGCGAAGCGCCTCAGCTGGCCTTTGTTGAAAATCCCGACATTCTCGCGGCGGTGGCCGGCTCGGCACGGGCAAAAAGCGGTGCGCTGTTTTGCGTTGGTTTTGCCGCCGAAAGCCATGACTTGCTGGCCCACGCCCAAGCCAAACGCCTGAAAAAAGGCGTGCCGCTGTTGGTCGGTAACATCGGCCCGGCGACTTTTGGTCAAGACGACAATGCGCTGCTGCTGGTCGATGCCGATGGCAGCCAAGCATTACCGCGTGCCGCCAAGCTGCAACTGGCGCGCCAGTTGCTCGCCACCGTGGCGGCCCGACTTCCCAAACCTTAAAAAAACCAACATGAAAATTGACGTCAAAATCATCGATCCGCGCCTCACCGACAACCTGCCGGCCTACGCCACGCCCGGTAGCGCCGGCCTCGACCTGCGCGCCTGCCTGAGTGAGCCCTTGACGCTCGCCCCCAACGCCTGGCAACTCATTCCCACGGGCATCGCCATTTATTTGGAAGACCCGGGATTTGCCGCCTTGATCCTGCCGCGCTCCGGTTTGGGTCACAAACACGGCATCGTGTTGGGCAATCTGGTGGGTTTGATCGACAGCGATTACCAAGGCCAATTGATGGTCAGCGCCTGGAATCGCAGTGAGGTGGCTTTCACCATCGAGCCGATGGAGCGCATCGCGCAACTGATGATCGTGCCGGTGGTGCAGGCCGAGTTCAACGTGGTCAGCGAGTTCGCGCCCAGCGACCGCGGTGAGGGCGGCTACGGCTCCACCGGGAAGCGATAAGTCGGGCGATTGCGTCATAGCGAGCGTAGCGTGCTCCTTCGTCATGGCCTCGCAACTGTTCGTCATTGCGAGCGTAGCGCGGCAATCCATGACAGCGGATTCGGGCTCATGGACTGCCGCGCTACGCTCGCAGCGACGGAATCTCTTGTTCTCAGTGCAGCGTGTCGCTGCCTGGCTGTGGCGAATCGTCGGCTTCGAGTTTGAAAAAGCCGGTGCCGAGCGAGCCTTGGCCGATCTCATCGACGCTGGCTTCACGCACACCTTCGACCACCAACGACAGCCGAATGGCGATGCCCGCCAGCGGGTGATTGCCGTCGAGCACCACGTGCTCGGGGTAGATGTCGGTGACGGTGTAAATCAGGTGCGGCGGTGTCTCGGGGTTGCTGCCTTGGGGTAGGGCCTGACCGTCGAAGGTCATGCCTTCTTCCAGCTCAGCCGGGAACAGCTTGCGCGGCTCCAAAAAGACATAATTTTCGTCGTAGTCGCCAAAGGCCTGCTCGGGTTCCAAATGCAGGTCGATCCTGTCGCCGGCTTCATGGCCTTGCAAGCTTTCTTCGATCTTGGCCAGTAAATCATGGCCTCCCAGCAAGAATTCAACCGGTTCATCGAGTTCATCTAAGACCTCGCCCAAGGTGTCTTTCAGGACCCAGCTCAGGGCAACAACGCATTGTGGGGTGATTTTCATCAGACAATTGTCCCATGGATATAACTCAATCATTGCCCCTGCTGGGCGGTCTGTCGCCCCAACAATTCATGCGCCGCCATTGGCAAAAAAAGCCCTTGCTGGTCCGTCAGGCCTTGCCGGGTTTCAAACCGATCTTGAGTCGACCTGAATTGTTTGCATTGGCGGGTCAAGAGGATGTCGAGTCTCGTCTGGTGGTGCAGGGCGCGACCGGTTGGCGCATGAAGTCTGGCCCGTTTGCGCCGCGCAGCCTGCCTGCGTTGAGCAAACCCGGTTGGTCGCTGCTGGTTCAGGGCGTCGACATGCATGACGCCAAAGCGCATGCGCTGCTGCAGCAATTTCGCTTTGTGCCTGACGCCCGCATGGACGATCTGATGATGTCGTACGCCAGCGCGGGCGGCGGCGTCGGCCCGCACTTTGACAGTTATGACGTGTTCTTGTTGCAGGCCAGTGGTCGGCGTCGCTGGCGCATTGGCAAGCAGACCGATTTCACCTTGCAGGAAGGCGTGCCGCTGAAAATCTTGCAAAACTTCGTGCCCACCGAGGAGTTTGTGCTCGAGGCCGGTGACATGCTGTACTTGCCGCCGCGTTACGCCCACGATGGGGTGGCCGAAGAAGCTGTCTCGGCCGATGGCAAGCCAGAAGCTTGCATGACCTACTCGATTGGCTTCAGAGCGCCGAGTCAGACCGAATTAGCGGGAGCGCTGTTGCAGCGCTTGGCCGAGTTTGGCGCCGACGATGAAGATTCTGCGGCAGCGCCCAAACTCTACCGCGACCCGCAGCAGCCCGCCACCCCCAACCCAGCGGCCTTGCCGGCTGAGCTGACGGAGTTCGCCCGGCAAGCGGTGGCATCCGCGTTGAAAGACCCCTTGGCCCTGGCTTGCGCCTTGGGTGAATACCTGACAGAGCCAAAGCCATCGGTCTGGTTTGACGAGCCCAGCGACGATTTAATAGGTGCGCCGCTTTTTGGTGCACAACCCAATTTGGTGCTTGATGCACGAACTCGGATGATGTACGACGCAGATCACATCTTCATCAATGGTGAAAGTTACCGGGCCAAAGGTGCCGACGCAGCACTGATGCGTCGGCTGGCAGATCAGCGTCAGCTGGGGGCTGCCGAGTTGCGCAAAGCCAGTCTTTCGGCGCAAAACTTACTTGCTGATTGGCGAGATGCCGGCTGGTTGAGTTGTGTGTGAAAAGCGAGAAACCACTAGATTCTTTGATTTGTTGTATTTTTACTCTTCACAAGTGGGGGTAAATCCGCATATACTTCCGCGTTGGGCTGGTAGCGCTCGAATTCTCCTGCCTGAACTGGGAGGCTAATTTTTTAGTTGGCCTTTTAAAAAATTGTTTTCTTATATATCAAGGTATCAAAAAATGAACAAATCACTCGTTTTGGCAGCTATCGTTGCAGCTTTCGCCCTGGCCGCTTGCGGTAAAAAAGAAGCCCCAGTTGAAGCACCAGCTCCAGTTGTCGCTCCAGCTCCAGCACCAGCTGCTGACGCTTCGGCTCCAGCTGCTCCAGCTGAAGCAGCTGCTCCTGCCGCTGCTGCACCAGCCGCCAAGTAATTCTTCGCTGCTCAAAAAAGCCGCTCCTCGGGGCGGCTTTTTTTCGTCTATATGTTCTGAATACCTCGGCCTGTTGCCCAGACCATGCACCTCGGCTGGGTGAGCCAAGCAACGGCTTCAGGTGCTGACCTGAATCCAGTGTGATCCCTCGGTCGGGTGAGCGACTGACAATTCTGGACCGCCCCAGCCGGGTGCGTCATGGCTGAGCAGTGCTTGCAAGGCTAAGCTGGGGTTGTTGTTCTGTGCACTCAAATGGGCCGCCACAACGTGCTTCAGACCTGCATGCGCGAGTGCGCTCGAAATGGCTGCTGACGCGGTATTCGACAGATGGCCGTACGGCCCGCCGATCCGCCTTTTCAGGAAGGCGGGGTAGCTTGAGTTTTCCAGCAGATCCGTGTCGTGGTTGCACTCCAGCAGCAGGGCATGGCAGCCTGCAAGATGCGCCAACACATGCGGGGTGGCATGGCCCAAGTCGGTCAGCACGCCCAATTTGGCGTTGCCGTCGGTGCAGCTCAGTTGCAGTGGCTCACGGGCATCGTGCGGTACGGTGAAGGGTGTGACTTGCAACTCACCGAGATCAATGGCTTGGCCATCTGCGGCGATGTGCAGCAGGCCATCAAAGTCGGGACTGCCCAAGGCTTCGTAGGTGCCCCGGCTCATCCAGACTGGGATTCGGTGGCGCTGTGCGAACTGGCGTGCACAGCCAATGTGGTCGCTGTGTTCGTGGGTGATGAACATCGCATCAACCGGCGCGCCCTCTGATGGCGCGGCTTGCGCCAAGCGCAGCGACAGTTGTTTCAGTCCCAAGCCGCAGTCCACTAGAAAGCGAGTCGTGCGGAGGCCACTGGCTTGCACCAGTGTGGCATTGCCGGTACTGCCGCTGCCCAGATTCTTGAAACGCAGCACCTGTGGCGAACCTTGCCGCTGACCCGATTACCTCAGGTCGTCCGCAAGCACCTTCAGGATGCGCTCGGCATTGACCGAAGTTTCAGGCTTGCCATCAGCATTGAGCACCGACACGGTGGTCGACTCGTCTTTGCTGCGCAAAGCCACCTGGTACTTGAGCGGGGTTGACGCAGCGGCTGAACCGCTGAACAGTTTGCTGAAGAAACCGGGTTCTTTCGTGTCGCTGTTCAGTGCCACGTAGCGAACGAAATACAGACCCTGGGTGCGGTCGCGGTCTTCGACGGTGAAGCCGGTGCGGTCCAGTGCCAGTCCGACGCGACGCCATGCGCGCTCGAAGCCTTCGTCAACTTGCAGCACGGGAATGCCGCTGACCGACGCGATGCGGGAGGTTTGACGCTGCACGCCACTGGCCACCAGAGCTTTGGATTGCTCTTGTGAAACCCCCAACTTGACCATCAGGCGGCGCAGAAATTCAGCTTCGAGCTCTGGGTCTGCCAGGCGGGGTTGCCACACGGTAGATCCGGTGCCGCCCGTGCTTGACGTGCTGTTGACGACTTCGATCATGCCGCGATGGCTGATGAAAATTTCGGTGTTGCCGTTGGCTGTGCGCTCCAAGCGGGTGCGAAATTTATCGCGCTCGCCGGTGGAGTAAAGGCTGTCGAAGACCTTGCCAATCGAGTTTCGGATGAAGTCTTGCGGAAGTTTGGCGCGGTTTTCGGCAAAGTCGGTTTCCATGATGCCCAGTTCAGCTTGCTCAATGGGCAGCTGAAAACCACTTTCTTTCCAGAACTCGCGCACCGGGTCCCACAGTTTGTCTGCCGGTCGGTTGATGACCAGCCAGCGCTGGTTGCCAGCACGCTCAATGCGTACGTCACCCATAGCGCTGGCCGCAGTCGGCGTGGCGGCGCTGGTGTTGGGCTGGGCAACTTGGTAAGCATTGGCAGACACAGCCATGCCGGGCACCACATAGCGGCTGTCGCGTGTGAGCTGGCTGAGATCGGGCGGAACATCGAGCCCAGGCCCTTTTTGGGTCGCGGACGCAGACTTGTAGTCCACTTTGCCGCCACTCAG
>Ga0208916_10000956_pt1 | contig 12690 bp, 7 predicted proteins | sample DEB19_08_DNA_5_FD_184523 | JGI IMG/M metagenome (GOLD analysis project Ga0208916, IMG submission 184523) | Aqueous microbial communities from the Delaware River and Bay under freshwater to marine salinity gradient to study organic matter... | ecosystem: Environmental > Aquatic > Marine > Coastal... | reverse complement strand
TGCTGCTGCATCTACATATGCTTTAACCGCTTTTTGAGAAGGATATAATAAATCACTTGTGCCCGTCGAACCTAAATCGGTTGCTGTACTTTTATTAGAAACTGCTTCTGCACCTATATTAGTTAATACACCTGCAGCGGTAGTTGCTCCAGTTCCTCCTTTAGCTAATGCTATTGTTGTTCCACTCCATGTCCCAGAAGTAATAGTTCCTACTGTTGTCAAACTTGAACTCAACACATTACTTGCTAAAGTACTGCCCGTTAATGTTCCAGCAGCGGCAGCTACTGTAATGTCTGCACTACCGTCAAATGCAACTCCATTAATATTTTTTGTAGCAGCTAATTTTGTTGCTGTACTTGCGTTACCTGTTAACGCTCCAGTAAATCCAGTTGATGTCACCGAAGTTAAACCAGCTAATGTTGTTGCTGTTGAACCTAAAGCAACTCCAGTAGAACCTATCGTTACTGTAGTACTTGACAATGCAGCTTGCTTTGCATTAAATACATCATAATCTGTCTTACTTAATAAACCTGCAGTTACACCAGTTGCAGAAGCCAATGGTATATTTAAAGTATGCACACTTGAAGCAGTTGACCAACTAGGTGCCGTTCCTGTACTACCTGGTGTTGCTAATGTTTGAATAGAACTTGTTGATCCATTAAATGAAGTCATCCCTGTTGCTGGCGCAGCTGCCCATGTTGGAACTCCACCATTTAATTTCAATACTTGACCATCCGTTCCAGCTAATAAAAAATCGGTTGTATTGGTCGCAGTTTGATAAGGAATAGAACCTACAGCACCACCCGATAAATTAGTTGCATTTGTTGCAGCTCCTACTGTTGCTGAAGGATTGGACCATACTAAATTTGTTCCATTAGATGTCAAAATTTGACCATTAGTTCCTACAGCTGTTAAACCTGTTCCTCCGTTTGCAGTTGGTAAAGTACCAAGAGAAACTACTCCAGTTCCTGCATTATAAGCTAATGGAGAAGATGCACTTATTGCATTTCTTGCTTGCGTATTTGAAAAATATTTATTAGTTGTACCTTCTGCAATATCATCAGTTCCTATAGAAACACTTAAGCCGCTTTTCCCATTTATTGTGCTTATTGATGCTGGTGTCGCTAATTCCGTCCAGCTAGCAATAATGCTTGGACTTGCTGCATTGTTTAAAACATAGTTTTTACCCGCACCTGTATTTACAACAATTGCACCTGCCACTTTTCCTGTAAGCGCTAACATGGCAGTTTGATCTGCTACTACGTCAACAGTAGAAAATGAAATTGCTGGAATTTGAGCAGATGGAATTTTCCCGTCTGCACCTAATGAAGCAACTCCATTAATGGCTGCTCTTTGCGAAGCATTAAGCTTATTATTAAATGTACTCCAATCCGTTGAACTCAAATATCCGTCCACCGAAGAACTTGCTGCAGGTATAGAAACCGCATTAATTGCTCTAGAAAATGGCGCAGCAAAAGTTAGTGGCGCAGAGAAATCTGCAATACTACTAGTAGCTGCGGTACCTAGTCCAAGACTTGTTCTTGCTGCAGTAGTTGTAGAAGCACCTGTACCGCCATTTACTATTGGCAATATTCCAGTTAGTTTTGTTGTTACATCAATTGACCCAGCTAACATATCATTTGTAACTACACCGGCTCCAATTGTTGCTGCTGCGGTTACATTACTTGATCCATCAAAAGAAGGACTCGTGTAACTGATATCACCTGTAATAGCAATAGTTCTTGCAGTTGCTAATTTTGTAGCAGTACTTGCATTACCTGTTAAAGCACCTGTGAATCCAGTAGAACTTACTGAAGTTAAACCAGCAATTGATGTAGCACTAGCCCCTAAAGAAATTGCTGTTGTACCAATAGTAGTTGCACTATTTGCTAATTTATTATTTGCAATAGCTGTTCCACTCCATATTCCAGAAGTGATAGTTCCTACCGTTACTAAATTTGCTAATGATGTTAATGTTGTATTTGTTGTAGCGCTAATATTTCCTGCAGTTGTTGCAGTGGCTGCATTACCAGTTGTATTTTGATTCCATGTCGGAACAGTTCCTGTCAATAAAGAATAAGGTATCGCACCCGCTGTCAATGTTCCAATAGTAGTAATGTCTGTGCCCACTAACTTTGCTGCAGTTATACTTCCAGCTAATTTAGCATTTGTGATACTTCCATCAGTTACAGTTGCAGCAGCGGCAGCTGCATCCACATATGCTTTAACCGCTTTTTGAGAAGGATATAATAAATCACTTGTGCCCGTCGAACCTAAATCGGTTGCTGTACTTTTATTAGAAACTGCTTCTGCACCTATATTAGTTAACACACCTGCAGCAGTAGTTGCTCCAGTTCCTCCTTTAGCTAATGCTATTGTTGTTCCACTCCATGTTCCAGAAGTAATAGTTCCTACTGTTGCTAAATTTGCTAATGAAGTTAATGTTGTATTTGTTGTAGCGGTAATATTTCCTGCTGTTGTTGCAGTAGTTGCTGATGTTGCAGTAGCTGCATTACCAGTTGTATTTTGATTCCATGTTGGAACAGTTCCTGTCAATAAAGAATAAGGTACTGCACCTGTTGTCAATGTTCCAATTGTAGTAATATCCGTTCCCACTAATTTTGCTGCAGTTATACTTCCAGCCAACTTTGCATTTGTGATACTTCCGTCTGCAACACCTGCTGCTGCTGTTTGAGCGTCAACATAATCTTTTATCAATTTTACACTAGGATACTTTGTTGTCGACAAAGCATCTGTAGTAATATTCGTACTCTTATTAGCAATAGCTTCAGCTCCTAAATTAGTTAGTGCGCTTGTAGCAGTTGTTGCACCTGTTCCACCCTTTGCTATGGCAACTTCTGTTCCACTCCATACACCAGCACTAATTGTTCCAACTGTGGTAATATCTGTTCCTATTAATTTACTTGCAGCTATACTTCCTGCTAACATAGCATTGGTTACTTTACTAGATCCAATACTTGTAGCAAAACTTCCTGTACCTGAACCTGTAATGTCACCAGTTAATGTAATCGTCTGATCTCCTGTATTTGTTCCACCCAAAACTGCATTCGAATTTAATGTCAATGTCTTTCCAGTATTAGCAACGCCTGTTCCACCATTTACACCAGCCACAATACCAGCACCCGCAATATTAGCTGCAGTACCTGTAGTGTTTTGATTTAACGTTGGTATGTCGCCTACTGCGATTGTTCTAAAACTAGGAATACCTGTAGCGCCGTCTGGTGATGCAAATATGGTATTCGCAGCCTGTGTTGTAAATGCAGCTTGTTTATCATTAAAAGTATTCCAGTCTGTTGAACTTAAATATCCATTTGTATTTGTGTTTGCTTGCGTAATTGATAATGTTCCTGCACTTGCATTATAAGTTAATGGCGCGGTTGCAGAAACTGCATTTCTCGCTTGCGCATTTGAGAAATATTTATTTGTTACACCCTCAGATACATTATCAGTTGTCAATGTCACACTTGGGCCCGCATTTCCATTCACTGATGTTACAGAAGTTGGGACGGCCAATACTACCCAATTACCAATTGTAGAAGCAGGTAATGCACTTAATACATAGTTTCTATTATTGTCCGTTCTAATTGCAATACTTCCAACTTGTGCTGAAGGTATTGTTAGCATTGCCGCTTGGTCGGCCACTACAGAAGCACTTTGAAAAGATATTGCAGGTATTTGGGTAGAAGGGATTTTTCCGTCATTACCTAATGTAGCAACTCCATTATTAGCAGCTTTTTCTGTAGCGTTAATTTTATTATTAAACGTATTCCAATCTGTTGAAGATAAATAACCATTTGTAGAAGCACCTGCTGTATTTATTGTTACCGTGGTTCCTGTTTTAACCAAAGGGGAAGTGAAATTTAATGGCTCCTGAAAATCTGAAGTAGCACTATTTGCAGCTGTTCCAAAACTTCTTTGCGCTAACACATCTGTTCCAATAGCCAAACCTAAAGCAGTTCTTGCCGCAGTTGCTGTTGTTGCTCCTGTACCACCATTAGCTATTGCAACAGTTCCAGTTACATTAGTAGCATTCCCAGAAATATTACCTGTCACTTTAGACCCTGTAACTGTATTAATTTTTGCATCTAACACCGCACCATCCAATATTTTAGAACTCGTAATAGCATTTGCAGCGACTACTGGCAAATCTGCAGTTCCACTAAAATCACCTGCTAATTTTATTTTACCTTTTGTATTTGCATCCGCATCTGCAACGCCACCTACTGCAGCATCCACATATGCTTTCACTGCTTTAACACTTGGATATTTAATATCCGATGCGCCGTCTGTTGTTACTGAAATAGATTTATCACTAATATTTTCTTTTGTATCCAATGCTAATTGAGTTGCTGAACTTATAGGCTTATTAACATCGGTTGTATTATCTACATTACTTAATCCGACCATCGCTTTTGTAATTCCACCTACTGTTCCTGTAAAAGTTGGAGAAGCTATAGGGGCTTTTAATGCGATTGAATTATTGATAGGGGTTTGGTCAAATGTTTTAGATGCTAATTGCGCTGGTGTAACATAAACTGTTAAGCTATCTGCAACATTTACTTTATTCGTTACCAAACTATTTAAATTAGCCACTTTTGCGTAAGGTGCTAACATCTTAGTGGTATCTGCAGTATTTACTTTTGCATCCATCCCGCTTGTAGTCCCTGCATACAAAGCATAAGGAACTGTTCCAAACGGAGAAGTACCTAAATCTATCCAGTCTTTAGTGTAATCCCAATTAGAAACTGGCGCAATTGGCTTAATAGCAATTTTTAGACTCAGAAAATAAGGACCTTTTGCCCAATCCACTTTGTCTAAACTTACAACCGTACCACTTGTTCTAGTACCATTACCAATACTTATACTAAAAACGCCAGTAGCGTCTGTAGTAGTTTCATGTAACTCTGTTAATACTTTTGTTCCAGTTGCGGTAGATTGAACTACGCTTACTTCAACATAGATCTGCCTATCCTTTGCTGGATTGGAATAATTATCCCTTGCAACTGCTTGGAAAAAAATACCTTGAGTAGCTGTTTGTGCAAACAATTGACTTGATATTGCAGTTAAAATAATTGCAATAATTGTTAGAGGGACATTTGCTTTAAACTGTTTCTTCATATTTAAATCTTAATTGGCTTTAATAAATTTGATAGCGTCAACAAAACTTGCGGACTCTATTTTCAACACATAACTTCCTGCATTTAAATTTCCTAGGTCGATAGTTAAACCTTGGAATAAATTATATCCTGTTTCTTTTCGAGTATTAATCATTGCACCTTCTGTTGTCCAAATACTTAAATTAAATGTTTCCGTAAGTGGTGGTGCATTTTCAAACTTCACTTTGGTAACATTAATGACTGGATTAGGATACAGCTTGATACCCAAAGTATTAAACTGCATTTTTACTTCACAGTTAATAGCAAATTGGCCGTCGTTGCGTTCTCCTTTTAATACTGCTATGCCCGACTGTACGTCAATACAAGTGGCGCTACTTTTAAAATTAATGGCAGCTATACTACCAGTTGTACCTGCAAAACTTCCCACACTGCTCATCATAATGCCCTGCGCTGAAGCTTGTTTATGCACAAGCATTGCCAGCATGATTAAAGAAGTTAAAAAGTATATTTTGTTCGCTTTCATTATTGGGTATTACTATTATGAATAGTTATATTATTAGTTAGTTCTTATTACTGTAAAACAATTTAGTCGTAACGGCTCCTGACTTATAGGTTAACACCATATTCTTGTCTCCCATAGACTCAATATCATAAATGTATTCTAGGCTACTTCCATTGCTGGTCTTTGCTTGTACATGTATTTGTAATTGGCTATTAATTTTCTCAACGCTATATGTTCCCGTAATACCATCGGAGTCTACAGTAGTTAAATTTTTCAAGAAATTAATAAAGTAGGTAGACTGTCCTACATAGGTTTTTGTTTTCACAGTAGTCCCTGTGATAGTTTGTGCGTAGTCCAAATACCAGGTTTTGTCCGATAACATTCTGTAGGACAAACTGGTCTCGGCACCTGCAGTATCTTTATTACATGCAGTAAATACAATTGCTGTAAATAAGGTTAGTAGTAATGTATATAGTAAATTCTTTTTCATTGTCAAACAGTTGATAAGTCGTTATTGTAGTTATTATAATATGCTTTAGAATAAATCATTTGCTTTTATTTTCACCCCTAGTTCCACACTATTCATATTGGTTTTGATAGGTGACTTCGTAATGGAATTAAGTCCTTGCTTATAATGCAAGAACAAAGTGTAATAGGAATTATTGTCAAACTCAAAACCCATATCCGCTCTCAACATAAAACGGTTATAGTTATTGTTCACTAAATTGTCCGCACTCTGTCCAGACAATCGCGTATCCAAACTAGGACCTGCAATTACATACAACTTGTATTTCGCCGTGTCCATTATTGGAATTAATTTTTTGTAATGCGCCGCCATGCTTAAAGTGAAAAATTGATCGTCTGCTTTAAAATGCGAGAAGGATCCCAGAAATGGAGCTAAAGAACCTGCATCCTTGTAGTTGGTGCCTGCTGCAATTTTGTTCAAGCTAAAAGCAAAAGAATAAGCATGTTTATGCTTGTATTTACCGTCTACCGTGAAACCAGCGAAATAGCCTGGCTTGAATACGTTTTTGTTATAATCTGATAAATCGTAATTAAAAGAAGAGTTGTATCCGCCCGCTTTGATATTTTGCTTGGAAAAGTTCATCCCAGCCACCAAATACAATTCGTTGTCTGTGAAATCTACAAATGTCTTGTCCCATGTTTTGGTAAAGTCCTTTTTGAATTTGACTAAGCTTACCGTGACATTGTTTTTCAAATTCAAAGCAATTGAATGCATCTTGGATGAAGCATCTGGAACCTGGGCTTGAGATGTAAATATCGAACATATTAAAATTGTCGATAATAAGATTTTCAGTTTTGACATATAATAAATAATTTCTATAAATGCGCTATAGACAATCAATGTCAAAATGACATAATTTCTATTACGGGCGCGCAAATTAGATACTATTTAAATATCGAAAATAGTCTAGTGTTGAAACTTTGTACAATTTTAGAAAAAGACGACAAAGTATAGAGATTAATCGGTGTTGGAGAGGTATTCAGAAGGGGTAATTCCCATTTTCTGTTTAAATGCATTAAAAAACGTGGTTCTAGAAACAAAACCGGCTTGTTTCGAAAGGGCATCTAATGTCAAAATTTCATTCGACCCGTTTCTTATTAATTCAATAATATGATCAATTTTATGGTCATTTTTCCACGTATTAAAATTAATCTTCAAGTATTCATTAAAGAAATAGCTCAAGTGATGCACTGGGATATCGGTATCGGAAGACATTACAGTAAGGTTGAACTCTGGTCTTAAGTAGGGCTTAGCCTCGCAATACTTGTCAACTTTATATTTTAAAAGCAGCAGTTTTTCGTCCGATATCTCAAAACTTTTATACTGTTTTTTAACGTCTTCTACAATTAAAGTGTCTTTAGGATCTTTTTGTGATTTTGTATGAATCACATAATCTAATTGAGGTAGTCCATATAATATGTTAGGAAAGAAAAATAAAGACGAGTTTAATATGATTAAACCCAAAAATATCGCTGCTAACAAGTAAAAACCATTGGTTGAAGCCTTTGTATAACTTAAAGATTTTAAAGACAATATTGAAAATAAAAGAAAATTAAGATATATAATAAATAATGTGAAAATCAACACTTTCAACCATGTGTATATTAAGGATGTTTGCTTTTCGGATAGTTTTACAATTGATTGATGTTTATATACCATTATTGCAGCCACAATAGTATAAGTGAAGCTAGATAATGGTCTAACAATATAATTGAAGGTTCCAGTTAAAAATAAAGTTTTGACATTTATTAACTCAGCTGTATTTAAAATTACTTTTTGAGCAAAATCTAATTTTGCATCCCAACCCAAAAAAAGAAAAGCACTTACATTAATTGTATAAAGAATAGCAGGGATTAAATGAAGGAAGTCAAGTTTTCTAAATTTAAAATCGTCTGTTAAAACTCCTCTTACATAAAAAAACAAGGCTGGACCCGACAACATATAAAGTGGGGTAAAGTGAACTAACATTATTGCTGCAAAAAATTTATTATTAGAATAAATAGTAGCATAATGGGCCAAGGAATAGATATTATTGATTAATATTAAAATAATTAAATAAATATTCGCCTTATTTGTTTGTCTAATATTGATCGCTAACAAAGCTGTAATAAAAAATCCTAAAATAGTTATATATAACTGCATCAACTGAATAATTGTGTATTTCTAATCTGTTGCAATTTATCGAAAAATCTCGAGTTTACTCTATTTTACTTATCATCCTTATTTACTGAATATATAACCATACCATTCTTCCATTAAAATGTGATTTTCAACATGTTAATAATATATTTGCGGATAATTTTACTAAAATGAGTTTACCTAAAGTAATTGCGATTTACAGCATAAATCTATTAGTTGCTATTGCAATAAAACCTAATACAAGTATTGCACAAAAAACCAACAACCAAGTTGAAAAAGACAGTACAAATCAATTAGATAAAGTGATAGTGACTGCTCAAAAAAGAGCTGAATTTCTACAAAAAATACCAATGGCAGTATCAAGCCTAGACGCTAATCAAATAAAAGCATTACAAATTTGGGATATCAAAAACTTGTCATCCATCATACCTAATACCTATAGTGCAGACCCAGGTGATGCAAGAAACGCAACCTCCATTAGAGGTATTGCAACAACTTCCTATGACCCAACTGTAGCCGTCTATATTGACGGAGTTAATCAATTTAATTTGGACACTTATATTCCAACATTATTCGACATAGCAAGAATTGAAGTATTGAGAGGTCCTCAAGGAACCTTGTATGGCAGAAACTCAATGGGCGGCGTAATTAATATAATCACGAAAGAACCAACAAGTCAAACAACGGGTTTTGGTGAAATAAGTGTTGGCAATTACAACCAACAAAGAATAAATGCAGGCTTTAAAACACCGTTAGTGAAGGAAAAATTATTTTTTGGAATGAGTGCTTTATATGATGCAAGAGATGGTTATTATAAAAATGATTTCAATAATCAAACTTATGACAAGCAACATGGTTTCTCAAGTAACTATTATTTAAATTGGTTAATCAACAAAAGATGGTCCGCTAAACTTAATGTTAAAAATAGAAATCAAGAAAACAATGGCGCTTTCCCGTTAGTTGCAGATATTAATGAAGCATTTAGTAATCCATATAGATTAAATCAAAATGCAGTCACTAAAATGATAGACAATACTTTGAATAGTTCTCTTTCATTGAATTATATTGGAGCTAATTTTAACTTTAATTCACAAACAGCATATCAAAACAATTATCGTTATTATACAAATCCTATTGACGGTGATTTTTCACCTTACGATATTATTTCTGTGAAAAATAATTATGGAAAGGATTGGAATAATATTAAAGTACTAACTCAAGAATTTAAATTTACCTCTTCCAACAATTCAAGCTCTAAATTTAAATGGACTACTGGCGCCTATTTATTTTATCAAGACGCCCCTGTTAAGCAAGCAACTCAATTTGGTGAATTAGCAAGTATGATGGTGGGTGACTCTTTATTTGCTTTAACCAATATCACTAAAACAATAAAAAAAGGAATCGCATTTTACGGTCAGTTAAGCTATGCAATTCAATCTAATTTAACATTGAATCTTGGTTTAAGAAATGACTATGAACAAATATCTCAATCTGTTCTAGGCACTTACCAGCATGCACCAGACAATACCGAATATACAACCACACCAGAAGCAAATGCAAAAATTAATTTCAATGCGCTTTCTCCTAAACTTTCTTTAGACTATCAAGTTAATAAGAATAGTTTAGCCTATGCTTTATTTAGTCGCGGATTTAGGACTGGAGGCTTATCCCCATTAGGTTCTGACCCATCTCAACCGCCATTAATAGGATACAACCCTGAGTATAGCAACAACTTTGAATTAGGAGTAAAAAATGACTTATTTAATCGTACTCTAAGATTCAATATTGCTTTATTTTATACTAAGATTGCCGACGCGCAAGTGCCAAGTCTAGTATTACCAGATGCTATTACCATCACAAAAAATATAGGAAAATTAAATAGTAAAGGAATTGAAGCAGAATTATTGAGCAAGCCAGTCAAAGGATTAATGCTGCAATATAATTTTGGTTATACTGATGCAAAATTTGAAACACTAAACCTTTCACAACAAGGAACTTCTGTAGACCTTTCTGGAAAGAAACAAATATTTACTCCAGACATCACTTCTTTCTTTGCAGCTCAATACAACCATCAAATTGGAAATAAAAAATTAGAAGCTTTTGTTAGAGCAGAATGGAAATATACAGGCACTACTTATTTTGATTTAGCGAACAATATCTATCAAAATCCTTATCATGTTGTAAACATGAGTGCAGGAATTAACAACGATAAATATGGTATTAAGTTATGGAGTAGAAATTTAACTAAACAGAAGTATATCGCTTATGCATATGACTTTGGTGCAATACATTTAGGAGACCCTGCTCAATTTGGAATAACTGTTTCTTATCAGTTTTAGCATTCTTCATATGTAAATGAAAGTTAATTCAGTAACTTTAAGTAAAATTAAAATTATGAAAAAACATATCATTATTGCAGTTGATCTTAGTGAGTCTACTTCCGCTATTTTAAATGAAGCATTTGATTTTGCAAGTCATATGAATGCAAAAATTACTTTAGTTTCTATTATTAGTATGTATGTTGATTATTTACATTCAGACATGTCATTATTGCCAACACAATGGGAAGACATATACAATTCTCAAAAAGAGTTTGCCATGACTGAACTTAATAAAATTAAAGACGCGCATAAAGAATTAGAAATTGATATTCATACTGCTGTTGGAAATCCAAAATTTGATGTAATTGATTTTGCTAATGAAGCGAAAGCCGACTACATAGTAATGGGCACACATGGAAGAACTGGATTGTCACATCTTGTAATTGGAAGTACGGCAGAATATATTATTAGGCATGCTACAATACCAGTATTAATTATACCTCAAAAGACTAAATAGTATAACTTTGCTAGCTATTAGATTACTCTCAATTCAATAGCATGACATTTAATAAAAAATCCATTTTATTAGCCCTTTCCTTTTTAACTTTTATTGCAGGACAAGCCCAAATAGCAGACAGTAGTTCTGTCAAACATAAAAAAAACATATTTACTTTAGCTTTTTACAAACAACCGGGGAAAGACTCCCTGGTTGATTTTGTTGATGGCATATACCGAGTTTTTAAAATAAACAAGCAAAGAAGCCAAGACGAACAATTAACAAAATCACATTTCACTTTTGTACCTGCAGTTGAATATAGCTTAGCAACCAAATTTGCAACCTCTTTAAATGCAAATATGGTACTACCAGGCAAGCTTGCCTCAGACAATCATTCCACCATTTCTACCGAAATTAAATACACTCAAAATAAGCAGGTAATTAGTCAACTAGTATCAAATATCTGGCTGAAAAATAATGAGTATAATATAAATACAAACTGGTCTTATTTAAAATACCCACAAAAAGACTTCGGTCTTGGATCTAAAAGTGACTTGAAATTATTTGATATGCTAGACTATTCCTACATAAAAATGCATCAGTCTATCGTAAAAAAAATAGCTCCTAATTTATACTTTGGTCCTGGCTTAAATATAGACTACCATTGGAATATAGTTGACACTACTTCTATTAATAAACCATTAGTTGGCTTTACGCAATACGGGATAAGTAAATCTTCAAAAACTATTGGTCTACTTTTAAACTTATTATATGATTCTCGTAAAAGTATTGTAAACCCTATCCCAAATAGTACTTATTTTAATTTAGTATACAGAAACAATCTAGAATTCTTAGGAAGTGATAGACCTTCTCAAACTATAATGTTAGATATTCGAAAATATCTTCCTTTTCCAAATAAAGACAGTAAAAATATCTTAGCTTTTTGGAGTTATAATATGTTGAATTTAAAGGGCAACCTCCCCTACTTGGACTTGCCTGCTACCGCTTCTGACGCCTACAGTAATACAGGACGTGGCTATATTCAAGGAAGATTTAGAGGTGATAAATTATTGTTCGCGGAGTCAGAGTATCGTTTCGGTATCACTGAAAATGGATTTATTGGCGGGGTTGTTTTTGCCAATGTGCAAACTTTATCGGAGCGTCAAGGTAAAAGTATTCAAGGGCTTATGGCAGGTTATGGTGCTGGGATAAGAGTAAAATTAAATAAACATTCAAATACCAATATTGCCATCGATTATGGCTTTGGACAAGGCGGAAGCAAAGGTATATTCATGAATTTAGGAGAGGTATTTTAATAGTTTCGGTTTATTATACTATTTAAATATTCTGATAATCAATTAGTTAAAATATAAGTAACCCATTTATTGTGTAAAATATACACAATAAATGGGTTACTTATTTGAAGCCGGGGTATTAATAAGTATGAAAGCATCATTTTACAAACGTTTTATGTTAAGGTTCAGGAACTCCTTGTTACAAAACTTAGGAACTGAGATACCTATTAGATTGTGGAATAAAGGACCATTATAGTAGATCCACACTCATTT
>Ga0208916_10000955_pt1 | contig 12702 bp, 17 predicted proteins | sample DEB19_08_DNA_5_FD_184523 | JGI IMG/M metagenome (GOLD analysis project Ga0208916, IMG submission 184523) | Aqueous microbial communities from the Delaware River and Bay under freshwater to marine salinity gradient to study organic matter... | ecosystem: Environmental > Aquatic > Marine >... | reverse complement strand
CGGAGCTGTTGAATTTGGGTGAGGTTGGCAAACTGGTCGATCCAACGGCGAATCATGATATCTGCCGCTTCTGAATCCCGACGGGCGTCAATCTGAGCCTCGGTAGCGGTCTTTTCGGTGCGACCTTCAGGCGATATCTGATTGGATAAATATGCTCCTACGGATTGCTCTGCCCAACCATCGATCTGAACGTCTGTCACTCGATAAGATTCGCCGTTGGCGATAAATTGCTGCTGGGGGATTTCCACCGACTTATCGATTACGATGAACGGGGCCATCACTGCTGGAGCAAATTTAGACTTATCTTTCGCGTCCGCTCTCAGAATCATCAGTCCGCTCATGCGGCTGTTATCAATAATGCCGTTGCGAAACAGCTCCTTCATAATCGTAAGCGACGCGAGCTTGCGACCGAGACCCTTGGACGAATGGATGCATCCGTTGCCGGGCTCAAAACTGAATATCGCCATCACGTCTTCCATCTGGGGGAAGAGCTTAAAGCTGAATCGAAGCATCTTACCCGTATCGCGGTGGATAAGCCAGAACGATACGCTGCCGTCGTACTCTCGGTTGAAAAGCAGCCAACACGACACAATGCGTGCGCCAGTGCTGGTGAACGTCAGACCAAGAACACCCTCGTTAATCATCTCAACAAACTTGCGGAACTGAGTGGTGGTCGCATCCTCGCGAGGGTCCATCATTTTTGCGTTGTTCGCCGCGTAGACGCAATTGTCGAGGTCGTACCCGACTTCCTTGGCGGCTTCCTCGTCCTTGAATAGCGCAAGGAACTCATCCAGCCGATAGTCCATCTTGGCCACGAAGAATTGCAGGTCGCGAGCATGCTGCCCAGACTGTTCCGGACAGAAGGCTCGGTCTTGCTTGAACATCGTCGGCTTGTAAGTGTAGGGGTCGAGGAAGACCGCGTACGCGTACCCCTGAAGAGCTGTCTCAACCGCGAGGCTGTTAATCATGCCGGTGTTGCCATCCCAAGACCGGATCAGTTTGGTAAACTTGGCCCTAAGGAGGTCGGTCTTAGCCTTCGCAAAATTCAGATTGGACGGTAGAGAACTGGATGTGACGTAAATCTGAGTAATTGTCGAATTGACGAACCGTTGGCTGACTCGGCCCACAATGCCGGACAACCAGTTGGTAGACGCGTTGGACTGCCAAGATTTTCCCCGTTCGGCCATGCCTGCCGATGACCGTGGGGGTTCGCCATCATGCAGGGCTTGGATGTCAGCAGTTCGCGCTGCTCGGCTCCGGTTGTTTTGCTCGGTCGCTTTGCAGATATTCCACGCGTGGTCGACCGTTTTTACTGACCGAGCCTCAAGCTTTAGGTGTTTGCCATACCCGTTGTCCGTGCGTTCGGGGGCGTCAATGGTCGCAATACCAATAGCGGGCAACGGATTGCCCGAACCGACGATATCTTGGTTGTTGGGTTGAATGTCAGTTGTCATTGCAATTACGCGACTGTCGTTGTTGTGGGTACCGGTTTACTGAAAGTCAACTTTTTCCATCGAGGGGGGTGGTCGGGGCAACTTTCCGCCGACAAAACCACCTTCATGCTGATGAAGCAGGTGCAAACGGTACATTGCCCGTTGAGGTGCCACGGGCACTTCCTACAAGCGGCGTAACGCTCGTCTTGCACGTCTTGGGGCGCAAACACCGGTCGGCGTTGCAGCAAGTGCCGAACGGCTCGATAAATTGCTTTTAGGACGTTAACGGGGGTAGACCATCGGATAATCATGACTTTCTCCAACACCTATCTGGGAGCGATTGCAACTGATCTTCGGTCAGACCTAGAGCCTCTTTGGGGATAAACGCTGCGGTAGCGTTGTCCCACCCACCTACGCTACATGCCATTAAATTGCCCTGTTGGCGGGTGGACTGTAGCTTTCGCAGTTGCGCCAGCACCGTAGCCGTCGAGCTGCTGCACCCCGAGCATCCGACTCTCCACGGTTGATTGCATGGGCACCCAACGCAAACATCTGCCCGCTTGTTGGCTTCATCAACCGACAACATGGTGTAGCCGCCTTTCGATTGACCGTGAATCATCATCGCGGCCCACCGGGTCACGCGGTTGAGAAGTGGCTCCGAAGACGGGGAAGACGCGTTGGAACTATTGTCAAAATCTTTGGGCTCCTTCTGGCAAGCCTCGGGCCAGAGCCTGCAGTAATAATCATCTATGTCCCGCTCAATATCTCCGACCGGAAGGTTGTTCCGCAATCGGTATTCAAAAATTTGTTTTACCAATGTCTCTTCGTTTATCGCTTCCAACTTTACGTTGGATGCGACCACGAAATGCCAACCTCCCGGAGGAACTCTGCCACGACCAAGTTTCATTGACGGAGTCTACTTTTCAAAACGCTTGCGGGCAACCGAAAAGTAACTTAACAAGATTTACTCATGCCGGTAATACTTCCCGACAAGGCCCGTCGGGCCAGCCTCCGCTACATTCACCAGAACCTGTTTCTGTATCGGGAGAATAGTGACGCCGCAGCCTTGGCAAATGCGGTCGGACGGATGTTTCAAGACACGGAGTTCATGCGCTACGTTCAAAACAACCCGACGCTCCGCAAGCCGATGCAGAAGCCGTCGGACATGCAGGCCATGGCGTGGGCCTACGTCTACTCCCTGTTGTACGCTCGAGACTACGTCGCAGCCGCATTTGTGTTGTGGGGTCCGAAAACTTTCACGCCCGAGCCCAAGGCCGCGCAACAGATGTGGAACGCCCTGTTCACTAAAAATTTGATCAACGTCATGGGCTGCGGATCGGTTGGAAAGACCTTCACCCCATCCGCGTGGTGTGTCCTCGACTGGCTGATCGACCCCGAGTGGACGCGTATCGAAGTCGCGTCCAACTCCCAAGACCACGTTGAGAAGAACCTCTTTGCCGACATCGTTCGTCTGCACACGGAGTCGGTGCTGCCGTTGCCGGGTAACATAGACTCCGAGTCCATCTCACTCGACAAGAAACGAGGCATGGGGATTTTCGTGTTGGTCATTCCGGGTGGACCCAAGTCGCGTGGTAAATTGAAGGGTGCCAAGATAAAGAACCGTCCGACTCACCCGTTGTTCGGTGACAACTCTCGGCTGAGAATCCTCCTCGACGAGGCGCAAGAAATTCCCGCCAACATCTTTGACGATACCCCCAACTTGTTGTCGTCGGTCGACGACTCGGTCGAGCACATCAAGATTATGGCGGCGGCAAATCCGAAAGACGAATGGTCTCGTTATGGGATGAACTGCAAACCAGTGGGTGGATGGGAAGCAGTGGCCGACGACCAAGACGAGTGGGAATCGGAAACCGGTTGGCACGTCATCTCGATTAACGCCATGAGGACGGAGAACGTATTGGCGAAAAAGACAATCTTCCCCCGCATGATCACGTACGAGGGCGTGCAAAAAATTATCCGATCACAGGCCGGTGGCAACGACCAGCACCCCAACGTCTACACTTACGTCTACGGTCGATTCCCAAAAACGGGCGTGCAGACATCGATCATCAACTCTGCTCACCTTCGTCGAGCCGAGGGCGAGTGGATCTTCGATGGTCCTACTCAAACCATCGCTGGGTCCGACCCAGCGTTCACGAGCGACCTGCCTGCCATGACCATAGGTCGCGTGGGTCGAGCCGTGGGCTGGACCGACTACAAGGGTGACCGGCACGACCTGCCTGAGCCCGCGATCAAGATCCAAGCCGACGCCACTGCGATCCTACCGCATGGCGATACTCAAGACGTCGCGGACGAAAACATGAGCCGGTGCAAAGTCTTGCACCTGCTTCCGGAGAATTTTGGTATCGATAAAACGGGTACGGGTCGTGGAGTGCATGACGTCATACGTCGTCAATGGGGAAACAAGGTCGGACCATTGTCAGAAGATGCCGAGGGATTGGCCCCGATTCTGGGGGTGGAGTACGCGTCCAGCCCATCGGAAGTAAAGATCGCCGACGAGGATACCGAGACCCCAAAAGAGCTTTACGACCGCACCGCCACCGAGCTCTGGATGGCTGGCGCAAAACTTTTTGAGTATGATATCGTCCGCATTGGCCGAGGCGTGGACATCAAGACCAGCGACGAACTCGCGGGTCGTCGCGGAGGAATGAAGGTGGGGATCGGCAAGAGGCAATCGGTCGAGCCGAAAGACTCCTACAAGGCCCGCACCGGAGAAACGTCTCCAGACCGAGCCGACTCTTTCCTCATCATGCTCCACGTTGCTCGAATGCGCGTACCTTCCCTCGTACCGAGAGCCAAAGATACCAAGGTGATCGGTGAGGTTCGGCGAGACCAGTCCTCCGATTGGGAGGGGTTCGAGATGGCGTTTGGTGGTGCCAGTATGTCGGGCATGGACTCCGGTATCGCCTCGACCGGAGACATGATGAAGGATTGACAAATTATTAAGATTGTGACCCCTAAACCAATGAACGGAAAGCTTCTTGCCGCACCCCTGACCTTCTCCGTCTACCCCCGCGAGCGGGACGCGCTCTTGCGAATTGCCAGAGAACGAAAGCTCAAAAGCCTGTTCGATGTCGTACGGCTATTAGTCGTAGAATCTCGGAATAGATCAATCAAACCCGAAGAGTTTTCCCCCCCTAAATTCAAATCTTAATAAGATTTTTCTTTACATGTGGGGGGTCATCGAACCAGAGTGAGTTCCATGAAAATTGCCTTATATCTCAGGGTCTCTACCGACGATCAGACAACTGATCCTCAGAAAATGGAGCTTCAAGCCTACGCCGCCCAACGTGGTTGGATTGTGGCCGACACGTTTGTCGACACAATTTCGGGTTCTAGGTCGACCCGTCTTGCACTGGACAAGATGCTGGCACAGGTCCGGCAAAAGCGGTACGACGCGGTTCTTGTCGTGAAATTGGACCGTCTGGCGCGGTCGCTTTCGCACTTTGCCCAGCTCGTAGCGGAGTTTGACAAGCATGGGGTGGCGCTGGTGTGCCCCGGTCAAGGGATAGACACCTCCAAAGCCAACCCCGCAGGACGACTCCAGATGCACGTCCTTGCTGCTGTGGCTGAGTTCGAGCGTTCGCTCATCATCGAGCGCACCAAGGCTGGCCTTGCAGCGGCAAAGGCACGAGGCGTGAAGCTCGGCAAACCGTCAAAACGTCTGCCTGAGAACCACGGTGAAATCGTGGATCAGTGGCTCAAGGAGGGCGCGACTCAAGTGCGCGAGCTGGCCAACCGCTTGGGTGGGGTATCGGTATCAACTGCTTTCCGATTGGCTCAGACTGCGAGGACGAACAGCCCCATATGATCGGTCTCGCACTCATTCTAGGCTTTGCAGGAAACCCAGACGTCCCTCGATTGGTTCGGGCCATCGAAGCTGTTGAAAACTCCTCGTGGACCTCGGCGGGGGGTGGGCTACAATGGTCAAAAGCCGCTTGGTCAGAGGAGACCAAAGAAGAATTTAATAAAGCTGCAAACCGAACATTCTCTCGTGAATTGGCCGAACAACGTCTGATCAAATTCATTCGCCGATTACACGTTTTGGACATTCAACCCACTCCGTACCTTTTAGCGTTGATGTGGAATCGCGGTTGGAGTGGAGCACTGGCCCGCAGAAAAAATCCTGACCGAGACGATTACGGGCAACGCGTAGAAAATTACTTTATAGCCTATAAAACTTAGACTCAAAAATGAGCACTCGAATATACACCTACGGTAAGAAAAAAACTCCCGAAGATAAGTTGAGGACCGAACTTCGAAAACATGTCCTATCGGGAGGTCTCGCAAAATCGTTCAATTCGCTACACGCAAGCAGTATCAGTAAAATGCTAATTAGCATGGGCATAAGGAAAGTGTTCATCACTGATGAAGAGCACTCCATGATCATGGAAATGCGAAAGGCCGCGATGACGGAGGGCGCGAAATGAGTGCCGCATTTTGGATGGGTTTCTCTGCTGGCGTAGCGTTCTTGGTCGTCGTGCTGAGTGCCTTTATCGCTCTCTCAAAGCGCATGAGCGCCGAGAACCGCAAGGCTCACGAGTCCACGACGGGACTGCTTGAAGATGCGAACTATAACCGGGACCGCATCGCCAATCAACTTTCCCGCATCGCAAACGAGCTTGAGCAGCAAGGGGGTCGCAAATGAACACACCCACACCACGCACGGACGCGGCAACCTATTCCGCCGACTGCCTCGGAAAAACGCTCGTCACGAATCGCGATTGCGCCCGCGAGCTGGAGCGCGAACTCACCGCCATCACCGCCGAGCGCGACCAGTTGCGAGCGACCATTGCTGAGATGCCTACCTGCCGATGCGGTCTGAGCACGGATGACCAATGCGAATTAACCGCTAAACTCGGAGCAGCCACCGCCGAGCGCGACCAGCTCAAAGAAAAAGCGAAGGACGACTTTGAAATGTTTCACGGCTTGCGGATGAAGCTCACGGCAGCGTGCGGCGACCCCTACAAGATGCACGATGAGGCGCTCGACTGTTTAATCGCCGAGCGCGACCAACTCCGCGCCGACTGCGAGAACGAAACGAAATGGGCCGCGCATTACCTCGCGGACGCATTAGCAGCCAAGGCCCGCGCCGAACGCGCCGACGCCGAACTCGCCGCCGAGCGGGCGAGGCGGGATGATCTGGTGGCGGACATAAGCGATGCCTGCATCACGCTCGCATCAGCTATTGCTGATTGCGACGAGTACGCTCTGCAAAACACAGAGTTCAAGCTAACGGCTATTCGCGATGTGTTGCAACAGTACATTCCGAACGCAGCGATGAAGGGGGGCGTGAAATGAGCACGCCCACACCCACCGAGGCGCTTGCGCGCAGCGGAAACGTCGCTGCCGCTAAACTCATCGCCGACAGCGAGGCGCGGGCGGTGCTCAAGCAAACCGCCTATCTCAAGGCGATGGTGCAGGACGGCACGAATGCGATGAAAGAGCGCGACCAGCTCCGCGCCGAACTCGCCACCGAGCGGGCGCGGGGAGAGAGAATTAGAACTGCCCTCAAGGACGCGATCAGCACCTATTTTGGAGCCGATAAACTGGTCACTGCTGAACGCATTGAGGCGTGGCAAGCTGCGCTGAAGGAGGACGCAAAATCCCCATGACTACCACCGCCATACTCCTAACCATTGCCATGTCATTAATCCTTGGATTTATCATTGGCTACGTCTGTGGTCGAGATGACCACGATTACGACTGACCATTATGAAAGACATCAACCTCATAAGCTTTAACGGTCCGCAGGATAACGGGCAGTCGGTCGACCTTACGCCCGACGGTCCCATTGTGCCCGGTCCCGAGATTTCGGATACGCTAAAGTTCTCCACCGGCCTAAGCAACTTCTATGGACGATTTCCGTCCGTGACCTCGGGCATGGAGGACTGCATCGACGTCAACAACCAGTGCAACCTCGTCAACATCACCGTCGACGAATTGGTTTTCCGTGGCACGATGGGGGTCACGATCAAAGGAGGGTCGACAAACATCCGCGTGACGGCGCACGACTGCAAAGGTCACGGCAAAGAGACCGACGTCGACATCGGCAACTGGTCCGACCAATCGTCCGAGCCCACCACGGGCGTTATGCTCGACATCTCTCGCTCCGATGGAGAACCGGTCTACGTACGCGTGATTAACGGAGATACTCCGATGCTTATGCCTGATTCAGGACCGTACAAATTCATCTTTCCGTGGCCTTGGATTCCTCGAGGGATCGTCGTGCCTATTTTCAATCTGCTCCACAAGCTGGGGCGTATTTAATTACTATGAGCATAAAATATCGAGGAATGGTTTTTGCTGGCTACAATGCCCCCAAGCGCACACCGGGTGCGACGAAAAAGTCTGCCGTGCTGGCCAAGTCCGGCGACAAGGTAAAGCTGGTCCGTTTTGGCGATTCCAAGATGTCGATCAAGAAGGACCAGCCCGCACGCAAGAAGTCGTACTGCGCCCGCAGCGGAGGGATCGAGGGCGGTGACGGCAAGCTCTCGGCCAATTACTGGTCGAGGAAAGCTTGGAACTGTTGAACAACTTTTGGGTTACTGGCACGGTGCGCGTGACAGTCTCCAGCAGGAAGCTGAAGTCCCGTTCTGTCGGGATGGACATGTAAGGCAATTTCCGCGCTGGCATAGGAACGGTAATATCCGTTCAGGTGGCCTCCCGACGGGTCAATCCCGTTAACCCATTCAATTTATGAACTACGATTATGAGTACAATATCATTTTTAGTCAGGGTACATAATGAAGAGCGCACACTTGAGGCATCCGTCAGGTCATTGTTTTCCATAACTATGCCCAAAGAGATTATTATTATTATACACAACTGTGACGATAGATCATTGGAAATAGCCGAACGGTTGCAAAAAGAAGATGGCTCAATTAAGATATTTCACTACGAACATACTCTATCAAGAGCTGGGGTAGAGACCCTATGCACCGATTCAGACTCTATGCACAGTATTGTTAGGTATTGCAATTGGTGCTTAAAAAAATGTGTAAACATCTGGAAATTCAAATGGGACGCCGATTTCATCATGACCCCTGAACTGGCTGCTTTTATAAATAGCGACCTCATCAACCATGCTCAAAAAAGAATTTACCTAACCGCTCAAAATTCCACTTCTGATAATTGTGAAGCCTACTTGTCAGACTCGACAGTTGAATACTTAAAATATTTCTTCTGGGAAATTCCTTCCTACTCCGAAAGCACCGAACTACGCCTCCCACTACATTTCATTCATGACTCAGAACTAGCCGACCTAAAACCCTATTGGGAAAAAGATCCTTGGTACCTTCACGACAACTCCACAGAAGCAAAAATCGTTGCGAATAGGATTTCTATTATAACTTCCAAATATGGCCCAGAACCCTCCGGCATGGCACGAGCCAGCAACCCAGAATGCGACTCGTACTTCTTAAACATCCGTCAAGACACTGCCTTCAATTTTTACGGGGTTAAATTGATGAAAGCCCACGTCATTAACATGACTCACCGATCAGATCGTAGAAACTCGGTCAGCAGTGAGCTGTTACGCATGGGGTTTTCGTGGACGATCCACGACGCCCCCCGCGTGGCCCGCGATGGTTACCTTGGCTGCGCCCTCGCGCACTATCTCGCTGTACGTGACATTTACGCCGAGCACGGCACAAACATTTCGTCACAGTTAATTGTCGAAGACGACGCCTTGTTCACCCACGACGTCGAGACCACGCACCAAACCATAAGCAAATTCTACCAGCAATTTGGCAACGATTGGGACGCCCTTTTTATTGGCAGCTTTTACCAAGGGTACTACAACCCCGACACCGACCTGTTCCTCCGTCCAACTCAAATGAATCAGACGACCGCTTACGTAATCAACGAGCGGTTTGTTCACGTTTGGCTTAATTACCTCAAAAACTGTATCCACCAAAGAATGATAAACCCGACCGACCTAAATGGGATTATCGATCAAGGATGGAGCGAATTGCTGATTAATCGAAAGATATATTGCTCAAACCCAAAACTGGTAGCGCAAGCCGACAACCATTCGGACATCATGAACACTCATACCCTCGGCGGGATCTATCGGGGGCTCTCCACTTGAAAGCCGAGATCTTCCTCGTCACGTACGCCCCCGACTTTGACTTCACGTCGTACACTCTCCGCTCGATTGAGAAATTCGGGCGGGGGTTCGCGGGCATCACCATTGTGGTGCCGTACAAGGACGGGGAACTATTTGAACGGTTGGCGAAGAAGCATGGATGCAATTTACGACTGTTCTACGAGGCTGCTGGGAAGGGTTTTCTCCATCATCAGGTCGTGAAGTGCGAGGCTGACCTGTGGTGCCCCAAGGGTACGGATCTGGTCGTTCACATCGACTCCGACTGCGTCTTCAAGGAACCATTCTCGGTGGAGACGTTCATGCGCGACGATAGGCCAATCTTGGTGCGTGAGCGGTACTCGGACTTCGCTCACTATCCGGCAAGGGCTTCGTGGCAGAAATGCGTCGAACACGCCCTTGGGATAGAAATGCCGTGGGAGACCATGGTCAGGCATCCGGGGGTGTTCTGGACCGAGATGTACCGCGAGATGCGAACTTGGATCGAAGACCGTCACGGATATCCATTTACTCAATACGTGTTGCTGCAAAGAAACGAATTTCCGCAGACTTTTGCGGAGTTCCCAACCATCGGTGGGTTTGCCTTGGGGTCAGGGCAGTGGCGTGAACGGTACTCTGTGGTCACGCGGGTTGTGACTCCAAGCGAATACTGGCGTGATCACGGCATAACGCCCTTGGAACGGGGCAAAGACGGTAAGCCCATTGGCGAGACGGATTACAACCTGTTTGGTGATGACGTGTCTACTCATGGACCGTTGGTGTCACCCGTGCATTACTTCTGGTCTCGTCGGGGGGTAACCCCTGAGATCCGGGCTAAGTTGGAAGATATTCTGGCATGAGACTCAAATCGGGCACCATCCGGGAAGATGGGATGATTTTTTGGTGCTACCAAGGCACCGGACAAGAGTACTGGGTAGTGCCGGAAAAGTACGCGCATAGGCTAGAAAAACGACGGGCGTTATCCGCTGCGTGGAACAAAGCCAACCTTGAAAGAAAGCGGGCGTTATGCGCTGCATGGAGAAAAACCAACCCTGAAAAAGAGCGGGCAAGATCCGCTGCGTGGTCCAAGGCCAACCCTGAAAAAAAGAAAGCGTCAAATGCTGCGTGGGCTAAGGCCAACCCTGAAAGAAAGCGGGCGTTAAGCGGTGTGTGGGGCAAGGCCAATCCCGAAAAAAAACGGGCGTTATTTGCTGCGTGGTGCAAGGCCAACCCTGAAAATCTCCGATCAAAAAGTGCGCGACGTCGTGCCCTCAAGCTGGCGGCAGTGCCTGACGATGCAAACAAGGCGTTCGTAGATGGGTTCTACGCCATAGCCAATCGGGTATCTAAGTGCCTCGGAATCTCCCACGACGTGGATCACATCGTTCCGCTTGCACTGGGCGGCTCGCATTGCCACCGGAACATGCAAGTGATTCCTGCAACTTGGAATTACCGCAAGCGTGACCGGTACGATTACCCGTTGCCTGATTGCTACCGGACAGACGGCTGGATGATCGTATAAAACAAAATTTGTTTATTCGTGAATAGTGAAAAACTATAGCGGAATCTGAGAGGGGTATATGCTTATGCAGGGCGGGGGCGGGGGGGTGGGGGTTGCGACTGAGACTCAATCTCACTGAGACTGAGTCTCAATATCACTGAGACTGAGTCTCAATCTCTGTATCAAATCATGGCTCAGATCGTGGTTCAGATCACGTCGGACATCCGGTTGCGGCGTCAACCCCCTGTCGCCGCCTCCGGTTCGGTGACGACCGTCACAGAACACTCAGAGGACGTCGTCGGCGGTGACCTTCACGGCATCGTCCGGCACCAGATCGGGGGCATCGAGACCGATCCGACGCTCGGACCCCCCGAGAATCGCAGCCGTTGGCGCGGGATGAGCCTCCGCGACGGCGACCTGAGGCGCTGGCTGCATCAGGGTCTGGACGGTGACGTTGAGCGAGGCGAGCATCGCCGGGTTCCAGCGCCCGTTCCCGCTGTCGACACCAGCCGACTCCTTGAGCGACTTGGGCAGGCCGACCACGCCGACACGAGCAAGGGCGTTGGCCAGATTGCTCAAGGTGAAGGCGCAGGTGTTGAGCGTGTTGGCCCGCGTGTTCTCGGCCAGCTTCTTGTTGCCTAGTCGACTGACCACCCCATGCACCTCTCTCACGACCTCGAGGGCGACGTCGGTGAATGCGTGGGTGACCGCAGAGTCGGCCTTCGCGGCCTGCAACAGGGCGACACCAGCGTCGGCGACCTTGAGGCGCTCACCCAGATGCGCGGCGCGGAGAGTTGCCCAGCCTTCGTCGCTGCACGCCCTGTTTATGCGGTCGCGGCTCACGCCGAACTCGGTGCCGAGCTCTTCGAGCATTGGTCGCTCAGGCCGCTCGATGAATGCGCGACGTAGCGCGATCCAATCGACCGATTGCACGCGCTGACGTTCTCCGACTTGACGAGCCATAGATATGACTGAGACTCAGTCTCAATAAGCCCTCAAATCAAGCCCTAAATCGCCCACCCCCGTTTAAATCGATTCTGCGGCCCCTATTCCGATTTTCCGAAATCACGTAAGTACTTGGCCCCCCAACAAATCATCTGAAACCCTATACCCATGCCCTCGTTTTTGCCCGACCCCCCGAGAATTGCCCGCAATGCCCCTAGGAATCGATTTCGACCCGTTTGTTTCAACTCACGTAAACCACCTGTTTTCAAGCACTTACGAAAGCACTGTTTTTACGACTGTTGAGACCCAGTCTCAAATAACATCGGGCTGACCACGACGGACCCGAGCCGCGAGCGACAGGAGCCACATAGCGACCCTCGCCCTCTCGTGCTTCCGGGCCGTTGCCTTGGCCGACTCACCAACCCGCTGCGCTCTCCTCATCACGAGGTGGCGCTGGCAGCGCACGTAACCCGGCACCGTCGGCTGCGCGCACTCGATGCAACGAAACCGATCACGCTGCCGCTGCCTGTATCGCTTTTTCGGATTCAAATCCGGATTGTGGTAGTGGTGGTCATAAATGGTCTCCATCCGACCAGTCATGCGATCCGCCGCCCGCAAGTCAACTTATCCCCAGACTTATGGAGGGGCTAAGGGGGAAACCGCTCCCTATAATCTCTATACTGTATACCCTATCCTTTCTCTCTTTTTTTTTTTCC
>Ga0208916_10000954_pt1 | contig 12735 bp, 26 predicted proteins | sample DEB19_08_DNA_5_FD_184523 | JGI IMG/M metagenome (GOLD analysis project Ga0208916, IMG submission 184523) | Aqueous microbial communities from the Delaware River and Bay under freshwater to marine salinity gradient to study organic matter... | ecosystem: Environmental > Aquatic > Marine >... | reverse complement strand
TATTCATAACTCTTTTATTGTGACGGTTGACCAGTCGTTTGCGCAACTGATGTACAGCATGCGCGTAGAATGGGTTGCCAAAGCATTTTACTATTTCACGATGTTCGGTTCGTTCTGGGGCGTGGTGAGCATTGCCATTATCAGCACGGTACTTTTTATTATATTCACTAAAATACTCTTTGTTCTCCAATCGGTAATTTTTATTATATTCTTTACCATACTCTCTCAAACGTTCAAGAACTTCTGGAGTATATTTACATTCTTTACAAACATTTCTTCTACCGTCTGGATAAATGTTTAACCTTTTATCCTTATTAAATCTATCTAATGTTTTTAATTCATTACATTTACTACATATCTTGTTTTCCATATAGTATATATAAAATTATTTGCTCTCCCTTTTATTGTTTTTTATTATTTCTCTTTTTCTATAAAGATACTCTATTTCTTTATGTCTTCTACAACAATATGAGGAGTTTTTTCTCATATTAGATATGTCTTTGTTACAATTTCTATAATTACATAATTTTAGTTCTGCCATTATCTATTATTATAAACTTCGTCCATTTTTTCTATAATCTCTTCTGGTAAGTTGACCATTCTTAAATCAATCAACTTAACATTTCTTTCTATGTTACCAACAATTGGTTCTATTTGACTTTTACTTAACTTTTTTTTCTCACAAATTAAATCTGCAATGTTTTCGTATAAGTCAGGATCAGTTAAACTGATTTCACCAAACTCTGTTAGATACTCATTATAAATTGTTTGAGCACCTGCTGCACCAATTCCTCTTTTCTTACCATTTTTGGTAACACTCCAAACTGAACCAATGTTATCACTTTGATCTCCAGAAATAATCTTTACAATTAAAGATTCTGTTGGGTTTATCTCGTGTATTTCATACTTATCAATAAATCTATTTAATAGTAATAAAAACTCTGTGTTATCATTAAGATTAAAGATGTCATCGTTTGGAAGTTTAGAAACTTTATTGACAAAGATTTGGTAGTTTCTCGGTAAGAATAACTTCTCTTTATTATACATTTCATTTGTCATTATGTTTATTGTTAAAGGATCTAAACGATAATTTACCAATTGTTTAATGTCATAGTCATTTGAAACTATAATAACACATCTTTCTTCTTCATTTGCTTTCTCAACTAAGTAGCTTAGCCAATCATCTCCTTCAACTCGTGGAGCCTCTAAAACATTTATAATACTTTTAGCCTCTTCCTTAAACTCACCATATGTCTTATAAACAAAATCCCAGTCTATATCTGTATCTTTTTTCCTTGTACCCTTGTAGTTTTCTGTATAATCTTTTCTCCAAGATTTTTCTTTTGAATCCGATACTAAATAGACATTACTAAATGGATACCATTTTCTGTAATTCCCAACGGCCACTTCCAAAGATTTATGGAGAGCACCAAATAGTAAATTATTCTTATGTAATGTGAAAACTAATTTACTCAGTAAATAATTTCCATCAATTAAAAGATCAACATTCATTTTATTTTATTATTTTTATCTACCCTGCGAATCTATTATTCTTCGCAAGATTTTCAAACGCACTTAAAGGTTGAAAGTTTGTATAGTGATTTAGTTTATAAACTTCTTCTTCACTCTTTGCCCAAGATATAGGAATTATATGGTCCAAATGCCAATAAGTTCCGTGATTATTCCAAAACATAAATTCGTCAAATTTTTCCTCGATATATATTTTAAAATCTTCATAAGAACAACCAAGTATATCATAAGTTCTTGACTTTTTACTATAACCTTGATTTTTAATTGAATCTTTTATTCGATTTCTTATAGAATGTGATAGTTTGAATAATGGATCATTCAACATTTTTTGTCTTCGATAATTATTTATACTATCTCTATTCAGTCTTCTATATTCCTTTCTCTGTTCTTTTATTATATCTTTATTTAACTCTCTATACTCTTTACTTTTTTGTTTTATCTTATCTTTATTTAAAAGATTATATAACTTTTTATTCTCTTTATTACGTATTCTGTATTCCTTTTGTTGTAATTCAATTTTATCTTTATTCTTCTCTCTCCTTTCATTATTTATAAAATTTGTACATATTTTACAATAGGCAGACATTTTATTATTTTTAAATGAATAGAATAAACTATAATCTTTTTCAGTGTTACACTTTTTACAAAATTTCATATGTGAATTATTTTATTATTATATATAAAAATTCACATTGTCCCTTAATAGATTATTTTAAATAAATCATAAACACTATCACTTTTTTCACGGTCTATAAAAATAGATATGTACTTACTCGGAATACCTCTTTTTCTCCAATTAGAAACGGTGGAACTTTGTACAACATAATAGTCTTCAATTGTCTTTCCATATTTAACTGATATGAAAAATTGTATAAATTTTAAATCTATCATGTAGTTTTATCTTATTTTTTATTTATATAGAAAATAACACTTATGTTGTCTGACTTTTTAATATATAAACTATGAAACATTTGAAAAAATTTAATGAGAGTTTAGAAGATTGGGATAGCTCACTAAAAGATTTCTGTGAGACATCATTGGCTTATTTGTTGGATGAGGATTTTAGTGTATTTGTTACACAAGAGGATCATCATAAAAATGTGATGTTAAAGAAGGAAGGTGGGAAATCTTATTTTACTTGGAACTCGGTTAAGGATTATTATATACCGTTTGTTCAACTATTAGAAAAGAAATATGAACTAGATGAATTTTTTACACGAGTAGGTGATAAAGATCTTTACGTTCAATTTTTTGCCAACACAACAAAAAATAACTTTTCTAAAAACTATTATGAATATACTACATTAGAAAAGGTTATCGCTGATGATGTTCCAGTAACAGAAAGAATTTGGACGATAGTGATAAAAGTAAAAGATAAGTTATGAAACATTTAAAAAAGTTTAATGAGGCAAGAAAACACAAATTCGATTATGAATCAACTTTAGATAAAGAAGAAGTACAAGACTTCTGTGAAACATATTTAGCATATTTAATTGATGATGGTTATCAAGTAAGTATTATTGAAAATAATGATTGGAAACGAACTCATGACTCTATGAGAATAATTTTTTTACACGATAGGAACATTAATCCGACTAACATAGAATGGGATAGAGTAAAAGATAATTTCATACCATTCTTATCAATGTTAGATAGAAACTATACTATAAGTAAAGGCAAGTTTTATAATGAGAAAGTGATTGAGATTGATAATCAAGAATATTTACTTTCTGATGTAATAGAAGATAACATCTATCAACCAATAAGAGGTGATGGTAATGTATCTAAATTCAAATTTAGGTATATAAATATTTATATTAAGAAATGAAACATTTAAAGAAGTTTATAACAGAATCAAATACAGAAAAAATCGATGTAGAATATATCGAAATGTGTTTTATTGATTTAATCGAAAGTGATAGATTTCGTAAATTAGAAAGATATAGAAATGATATGTTAATAGATTTATCTTTTGATGTACCTATGCCAGAAGTTAAGAATTTTGCTAACTCATACTTTAAAGATATTACACCATTTACTACTTGTGGATATGAAATTCAAAAACTATATTTAGATGTGGAAGAGTGTGTTAAAAAAATAAAAATAGATTATCCAGATTATAACATCGAATATAAACAATTTACACAAGGATTTGTACCACAAGTTTTTGTTGTAAGATTTACACTTAAAACCTATTAAAAATTAGGTTTTATTATCTCATCAATTAAATCGTCTCTAAAAGCAATTTTTAAGTATTCCTCAATCTCTGTAGGAAATTTAAAATTATTCTTTCTTAACTCTTCATAATAAGGTTTCTTTAATATGTTTAAAGTAGAAATTGCCATTGTTACATGAGGATCCTGCCAACCTTTTACTTCAACATATTCTCCTAAAATATAATAAGTTGTTTTTTCTTGTGCGATTGTGTAAGTAGATGTACCATTTGAACCTATTGCAATTGGTGATGTATTATTTGCTAGTGTAGTTATTGCACCACCTAGTGAACTTAAAGCAGTGCTTGTTGTATTCCAAAAACTTGGCATTTTAAATTGATTATTTTTTATTTATATTAAAAATAATCAATAAGTTATAAAATCATAGAAATTTGTATATCACGATATAAAGTTCTAAACTCTTCTCTAATTTCTACTGAATAATCACTCACATCTTTCTTTGCATACCAATCATAGTAAGTTTTCTGTATATCAGTATTTATCTTTTCATAGCTTTCTTTTATCAAAGAAACACAATCCTCTTTCTTACACCAACCTACTAGATTTGAAGTTAAATCAAAACCAATCTTATTAAATCCATCAAAGAACTCTTGATTTGAATAAGCAGTAAAGTAATGTCTTATTGCATAAGAATTATCAATGATACATGCAGGATGTGAAAAAGAAGGTGGTAACATATAAAATTCTACATCTAAACTCATTACGTGTTTAATTAGTTGCAAAGTTATTCTAGGTAAAGAACACTCTAAGAAAATATAAACTATATCATCTTCAATTTGAGCCATAGGTATATTGTGGAGTTTCTTATAAAAAAGAGTTCCATTCTTTATGTTCCAACTTTCGGAATTATTTGGTAACAAACTACTTAATTCCATATTCTTTTAATAGTTTTAAAAATTTTACTTTATCGTCTTCTCTACGACCTATTTTATTAGTGTCTCTCCAGTAGGATTTCATATGATTAGGAGAATACTTTGTTTTAGAACGAGTATCGTAATCTTTTGTAGTATGTGTTTTAAACATAATATAAGCAGAAGAACCTATAAAATGTTTAATTGTAGGATTTATATAATAAAGTCCATTTTTATCTTTATGACCTCGCCAGTACATACGAATAACCCGATCAAGTCGTTTTAACAACTTGACCTCTTCTTGGTATCGTCTCCATGCTCGATCTCTCATTATTCATTTATTTTTAAAATCTCATTTATTTTTAAATCTCTCATTTGTTCTTTAGTATAGAAAAAATTATCAAAATATTGATGTCTAAAACACCATAAAGTTTTACTATATCTATCATTACTTGCCTTTAAATCACAAAACTTAGAAGATCCAAAGTTGTAAGTATGACAATAATAATAACCTCTACTTATATCACCTGTTGGTGTATGACAATAAACTAATTCCATTATTTTAAAATCTCATTTATTTTTAAATCCCTATCTATTTGTGTTTCATCGAGTTTTTGGTATTTTTTATCTATTGACATTTATAAAACTTGATTTTTTGTCTTATATATAGTAAAAAAATTTCCTTTGTTTATTCTAATTTAATTCTTATCTTTGTATAAAATACGAATTATGGATAGTGAATTAAGAAAATACGCACCACTTGGAACTAAGTTCTGTGAGGGAGAATGTTTAAGAAAAGTTGTAATGACACAAGACGGACCCGTTATTGTTTGTGATGGTTGTAAAAGAATTGTTATTGACAATAGAGAGAAAGAATTATAATGCAATACTTACCAAAAAATATTCTTGAAAAGTATCAACAATTTCATTATTATGAAATATTGAATGACTTTACTATGTCGGTATTGGACAATTAAATTATAAAAAGTGGTTAAATTTCAGTGAAATTATTACTAATAATAAAGAAGCAGAAGATCTTTTACATAATTTAATTATTATACTAATAGAAAAGAATGTTTGTCAAACAAAAATAAATGATAACTATATCTTTATATCTTTGAGAAACTTGTTTTTAACCAGAACAACTTCAAAGAAAAATAAAATGATTGATAGTAATTTAGATATATCAGTTGAATTAGAAAGTGTTGTAAATACTAATGAGTGGGATATAGAAGAGTTTATTAAAAATGATAATGAAACACAAAAAAAAATAGATTGTATAACTAACACTATTCTAAACCTAAATCAATTTGAAAGAAAACTATATCAACTACATTTTATATATGGACTTTCACAAAGAAAGATAGCAAGAGAAATAGATGTGAGTCACTTAACAATCAATCAAAGAATAAATAAGATTAAACAAAAAATAAGAGATAGTTATGGAAATGTATAGTGAAAAGGAATTAATAGAGTTTGCCAATGAGTGTATCAGTAATAGATATGAAGCTGAATATAATGGTATAAATGATGCTGAATTACAAAACTGGAAAGAAAATCTTAAACAAAAAAGAAGAGAACAAAAAATAAATCAATTATTAGATGGATGCAAGAATTAAACTAAATGATTGGGATTATTTAACTTACACAATAGATTTAGAAGTAGGCGATATTATTTGTGTTCGTTTCTTTAGACAAGATCAATTTGCTACTGCTTATACTTATTTTGACTTTTATATACGAGACGAAGAAAGATTTGATATAAATCAAGAAACTATTATAAGTAAAGATTTGATTTTTAAAAACACTACTATATTTGATAATATAACTTTACAATATAATAGAGATATAAAAATAGAAAATATATTAGGAAATTAAAAAAATTATTTTTACTTTTGTAAAAAATTAAATAGAAATGACATCAGGTAACACTTTAAAATACAACAACGTAGCTAATCTTGTAGATAAGAACATCGCAGACAAACTGAAAGAACTTTGTATTCTTGACCTTGTTTCAGAATTATCTGAAAGAGTTGAGAAGTTTAAGGGTATCATCAAACGTGATTACCCAGATGTTGATGTTGCTACAATATTGGCAAGGAAAGATTATGCTTTAATCGAAGCTAGTAGATTACGATATAATGTAATGTATATTCATCACTGTAATAAAAGAATTAAAGATTTAAGATGGATGGTACAAACACGTTTTAGATTCTATAATTATAGAAATACTCAAATCTTTAATCTAATAAAACTTAGAGAGAAACTATCGGTAGAGAATTCTTTACCATTCTAAATAAAAAGACATCTTACGATGTCTTTTTTTATTCTATTATTGCAGATGGTGGTATAGTATTTCGTTGAAACTTCCAATGTAAGCCTTCCCATGCTCTTATCTCACCATTTAGTTTATGTAACTCAGTCTCCCATATTTTAGCTTCCTCAACTTTAATTTCAAAGTCTCTAATCCTGTCTCCAAGATCTGCCTCACTTTCACTAAGATTATCAGCTAATAACTTTAATTCCTTTTGATCTTCTTCTAATTCTCTTTCCTTCTCAGATAATGATTTTAAATCACTGTTAATTTTATCTTGTAATTCTTTATACTTACCGTCAATATCTTGACTTGAATTTAAAATCTCACTCTCAAGATTTCTTTCTCTTTCATTTATATCTTGTAGTTTATCCTGAACCTCTGCTTCTCTATCAGAAATATCTTTCAGCCTTTGTCTTAATTCATCTTCTCTCTTATCCAACTTTTTAAGATCATCTTTATAATCATCCTCTCTTTTCTTAATTCTAGAAATTCTTATTTCAATATCTTCTTCAATATCAGCAAGACGAGATTCTTTTCTACCAAGCTCGTAATCCCTTTTCTCTAATTCTTTTATATATTCCTCATCAACTGCCACACCAGATGTTGGCTCTGGTATTGCACCTAAAATCATTTCATCAATAAATGGAATTAATTTTTTACTCAAAACTGCGGGTTGTGGTATCTTATTTGTTTTTAAATATGATAATAATTCTGCTCGCCAATCTACCTCTTGAAAAAACTCTGGGTTATTATCAACTATATCTTTATCAATTACTATTGATTCATCTTTTTGAGAGTAAACATATTCTTCTAATACCGTATTTACTTTTAGTATTAGAATTTTTTTATCAGGGGTTAAAAACTGAAACTCTTTAATTACTTTGTGTTTTAATTTCATTAATAATTTTTATTTTTATTTATATATTTTTATCTTATCTTTGTTTTATGGATAAAAATCAAATCGATAACCTTATTAGGTTCAGTTTCGCCTTTCACAAATCACATAATGACTTCATTAATTGTGATCCTTCTTATATTAAAGAAAAATGGGATAAATATATTGGGTTTAGACCCAAACCTATCTCTTATGAAAAAACTTTAGAATCAATGTTAGATCCACAAGTTAATCAATGGAGAGATAAATGGCATGTAAATGATCACACTTATATTGAAATGAAAGATATTATCAACTTTATTATTAGAACTAATGAGAAACACTTTTTTATTAGACCTATGATGTCAATGGATGGAGAGTTGACACTTCTTTCTCCATTAGTTTGGATGACATCTGACTTAATTACATTATTTGAAGAGTTAGTTGGTTCACCAGAAAGAATAAATAAAGAGTTATACAATCACATGCATACTAATCTTGTTAGAAAGCTAGATACTTGGAAAAATGAAATCTCTATTGGTAGAGATTATCAATTATGTTTATTAGTTTAAACTTTTGAATAAAAAAATATAAAATATATAATAGAAAAAATAAAATCATATGAAAAAATTTCTAATTTTAATTTTGATAACTATGTTATCAATTTCTTGTACAACTACTTCTACTTATGTAAGAGAAGAAAGACCTAATTATTTTTCTAACTATCCTACTGTAAGCCCAACACTAAGTATTGTTTATACTTACAATACTAATCCTTATTGGTATAATAGTTATTATCACACAAATAACATTTATACTAATCATTGGCCTTATACAAATAATTACTATAGTAATGACTATTATGGATATAATCCTTACTATTATAATTACTATCCATACAACGGTTATAATTGTTACTACCCACGTTATTATCAACCACATTATAGTTATTTTCCAAGACCATATCATATTGGTAATAATAATTGGAATAATTACTATTACTCACCTGGACGTAGAGGATCTACGGTAAATACACCAAGACAAAATTATACACCGAGAACCAATAATACACCAAATACACCGAGAACTTACTCTACACCGAGAACCAATAATACACCAAATACACCGAGAACTTACTCTACACCAAGAACCAATAATACACCAAGTACACCGAGAACCAATAATACACCAAATACACCGAGAACTTACTCTACACCAAGAACTGATTCTCCGAGAAGTTATACACCTTCTAGTTCACCAAGAACTTCAACTGGTGGTGGACGTTCAACTGGTGGTGGAAGAAGATAAAAAAATAGAAAAATATGTATATAATCGACACTGAAATTGAAAAAGTTTGTGAAGAGTTTTCACAAGTAGAAAAATGGATTAAAACAATCCATAAAAAAGTTTTAAAAACTGAGATAGACCATTCTAAAATTCAAACCTATTATTCCTATGGGTTCTTTGTAACTAAACCTAAAGAAGGTGAAGAAGTTTTAACAAATGACGACATTTTTAAATTAAAGTTTAAAAAACGTTTAAAACTTGAACTATCAAAAGTTAGAGTAGATGTTACTATTAAGATTGGTAACTTTACAATGACTAATCGTTTAGAGAAAGGTATTATTCCAGAAGATATAAAGAACCTTGTTACTGAACTTACAAAAGTAAGAATGATGGTAGAAGGAGAGTATCACCAAAACAAAAAAGTAATCAAATCAATTCCAGAAGTTGATTCTAAAATTGTACAATACAGAATTATCCGAGGTGATGAAGATGTAGATATGGAACCAATGTTTGATATTGATTTAATTTTAGATAAAATTTCAACTGATGGTATTCAATCACTAACACCAGAAGAAAGAGATTTCTTAGATAAAAGTAGTAAACAATAATGCCACTACCGTAAAATCGGCACTATAAAACTTAAACCCTCTTAATGAGGGTTTAATCTTTTTTATCAGAACTCTTTTGAGTACCAAAATAATATGAAAATATCATTAATGTTAGTGTCTTAATTAAATCAAATAATTGTGTATCCATTTCTTTTGTAAGTAATTCTATCTTAAATGCAATTACTTTATCAACAATGAAAATACCCACAAGTGCGGCAAAAACCAATAGGATAAATCTAACCAAAACATCTTTTGTTTGGTTTACGAATAATTTACTTACATAAACTATTAAAGCCATTATAAAACCAAGTGATAACAAAACACCTAGTAACATTACCCACAATTCATTACTTGAAAACATAAACTTATATATTCAAAATTATATAACTCCTATGATTATAAAAACAAAAGGTAGAATAGCAAACTTGTTAGGTATTCTAGCAACTTTAATGTTGTTTGTTATACCATTATGTTTACCTGATAACATATCAAATAATAAAGTTTATGCAGGTATTTATTTTGTAATCTTTCTTTGTTTAGTTGGATGGTCAAATTATACAAATGAAAAGATTTCAAAGATGTCTGTTGAGGATAAAAGAGAAGAAAAAATAAGGGAATTATTAAATGAAAATTTTTTGTAAAAGAACATTTATGGAAGATGATAAAATCTATTTTATAAAAAATAAAACTTATGAAATGTTGGATCCTAAAGATTATGAACTGGGTTTCGGTGTTTACAAAAAAGTAAAATCTGAGAAAAATGAATTTGTTCCTTTAATGAAGAAAACTTTTGATAAATTTTTTTGTACAATAGAAGATAATAGAGACGAGAAGATAACTCAAATACTTAGAAATGACAATAACTAAACTTACGGACACTGAGATACTGCAATGGAATGAACGATTGCAGGATCATCAACTTGGAATTATAATAAGACCAAAATATGTTGCCAATTCAGTATATAGTCCAGTAATAGGATTTGACCTAGATATAACACAACACCCAACAATTAATAAATCTAAATGGGGTACAAACCTTTATCAAGGAGAAACACCTGTGCAAGAACCACATATAAAATTTAACTTAATATTCTCAATAGAACTAGATAAGATCGATAAGTTTAATGAAATATACGATGAAATCAAACTTAGACAAATAAAAACACCAGTGAATGCAGGTGATGGTAATCGAAACATAAATTTAGATAGAGTTAAAGTTGATTTAGTAACAGAACAACACACTTTATTTAAAAAAGAGTATATGAAATTTGATTATGTTCTTGAAGGACATTTAGGAGATATTATGGGTTATGTAAAACATATCGATGATACTATTGAGTTCTTACAATTAGAACCTAAGTTTAAATTGTCAGAAGTTGTATCAACCGTAAAAGATAGATCAATGGATTATTTAGTTTTAAAATATATTTATGATGTTGGTATTTCATACAAAGTTGTAGAGATAATAAGTAACTCAGCGGATACCGTTGTTAAGTATGGTAGAGTATTATATATGAGAGAAGAAGATTTAACTTGGAGCAGAACTGCACGAATTGATGAAGTTATAGAATAATGAATAATAAATTTGTAGATTTAATGGATTTATATTACTTTTGGTACAAGTATCAATTGATGAATCGTTATAACTTAAAAGACCTACAATGGAGAGGTGAAAGAAGTAAGAAACAATTTGAATTGATGCTTGAATGTAAACTAATAGAACTAAGACTTATGCCTAAACATCAAACCGCAGCGTACAACGGACAAACAAAAGCAGAATACACAAAAAACTTTACGAGAGTAAAAGACATCATGACTAAAAGTGATGGTGACGAAGAAAAAGCAATTAGATTAGCTAGAGCTCAAGCAGTAAGAATTACTGACGAGTGGAAAGCAATCAATAGAGCTATGGCAGCAAGAGATTTAAAACAAGAACACATTTTTGATGTATTCTTTTTTAGAGCTTATGAATTGGGAACGGTATCAAAACAAGATTATCGTGATTACCAATTAGAAAAATTAGGAATTTAAAAATGATTGATATGGGAGAAAAAACAAAAACTAAAAAAGTAGTAGTGTCAGATTTATTTATGGACTGCTACAAACATTTCAATGTTTATAGTCAAGTAGAAAGAATGAATGAACTTTCAGAAAGAGAGTTGTATTTATTACTTATACTTTGCTTAGATAAACATGACGACGAAAACACTGTCGTAAAACATAACTTCTTACCGTTTGAAAAACAAATTATGGAAATATTTGATGTTCAAGATGATAAAGAAGTAACTAATGAAGTATTACTTGAACTTGTTAAAGAAACAGGAGATACTTACATTGAAACCGAGTACATTGTGGACTCAGCAGACAATAAAGTTGCAGATGTTTATACAAAAGAAGAGGTTCGTGATATTAGAATTGATTTAATTGACGACGAAAAAGAAGTAGAATAATTTTTTTATTAAAAAATTGTTTGTATATTTGTAGAATATAATTTTAAATACTTAATATGAAGAAAGTAAAATATTTCGAGACAGAAGATGGTAGACAACTAAAGACCGCTCAGTTTGACGGATATGACATCAATGATAGAACCTTTGAAGGTTTAATGTTCCAAGTTGATGTAAACGAAGATGGGACATTATCAGTTCAAGTTGAAGAGAGTGGTAAAGACTATTTCTCAGACTTTAACGAAGCCAAATGGCTTAAAGTTGCTCTTGATTACGCTTACAGATGTGATAGTTATTCAGATCCAAAAACTGGTGAAGATTGTTGGTTAACATTTGAGGGTCAAGAAGATACTTCTACAAATACCTCTACAACTGCAACACCTATCGCAGTTACTACTGGTAGACCTGTTGCCGTGAGCTCAGGAATTCCTGCCATGAAATCATCAATACAAGATATTGCTAATAAATTAGGATTAGGTAATGTTACCTATACTGATGAAGGTATCGTTATTGCAGATAAAGAAGAAACTGAAACAGTTGAAGTTAAAGAACCTGTTATTGGTGAGTTCAAACCTAAAAGAAAATTC